>Ga0172380_10000732_pt1 | contig 60538 bp, 47 predicted proteins | sample Leawe162metaG_FD_119747 | JGI IMG/M metagenome (GOLD analysis project Ga0172380, IMG submission 119747) | Leachate microbial communities from a municipal landfill in Southern Ontario, Canada - Leachate well 162 metaG | ecosystem: Engineered > Solid waste > Landfill > Unclassified | place... | reverse complement strand
TGGAAAGACAGTTGCAGAATATTTTCCAGACTTACGTCAGCGTTGTCCCGCCCGATCGGCGATCGCATATCCAACGGTGGAGATGGGTTCGAACGCAAATTGCGGAAAGAAAGCCCGACGCAGTTCTCCTTCACTGCTTCGGCATTCCGCACCTCATATCCGCGGCTGCGGCGCGAAGCGCAGGCGTCCGTTCGATCAGCGCCTGGGCCGGCAATCCACCATCCCAAAGTGGCACGGCTCGACTGCGGTTTTCCACAGTTCTACTTGCATCGCGCATCATGCGATGCCCAATCATTTCATGCTCCACGGCCGTCGCGCAGGAATTCGAGAAACTCGGCATCGGGATGCCTTCGCGATCCGCAATTTTTCCAAATGCGATCGACGTCGCCGATATTTTTGCGGCGGCCCAGCAGTCACGCGATAGACGGCGCGATCTCCGCCCGACAATTGCAATGGTATCGAGACTGGACGCCATCAAGGATCATGCGACGCTACTCGATGCCTTCGCAAAAGTCCGAGCCGATGTACCAAACGCTCAACTGTGGATCATCGGTGACGGCCAATTGTACAACAAGATCGAAGCGCAGGCCGACGCGCTCGGCATCTCGAATTCGACGATATTATTTGGCAATCGCCCCGATGTCGCAAGCCTGCTGGGGCAAGCCGACGTCTTCGCATTCAGCACCACGCGCGACGAAGGCTTTGGCATCGTGCTGATCGAAGCCATGGCGGCCGGCATCCCCATCGTCGCCAGCGACGTCGCCGCGTGCCGCGAAGTCCTGGCAGACGGCGAAGCAGGACTTCTTGTTCCACCGTCAGATGCCGACTCATTGGCACTGACCCTCCGCAACCTCCTCGACGCACCCGAACTCCGCACGCGGATCAGTTTAAATGCGATACATCGCGTTCGCGCGGAATACAGCATTGAGAGCTGCGCCCAACTCTGGGAAACGCATTTGTTCGGCACGACCGCCCCGCTCGATTGGACTATCGAATGCGCATCCTGACGTGCATTGGCGACGCCGCATCGCCCACAGCCTGGAGTGGGACGCCGTTTTATTTCTTCAATGCCGCCCGACGCACCGGCTTTCTCGATGCCGCCTGGCGTCTTGATCCGACGCGCCTGCGCTTTCGACGGACAATGTGGAATGTCTGGACTTACCTGCGTCATGGGGAATGCGGCGGCTTTCAATATAGTGCCGACTTTCTGCGCTGCCTGCTGAACCAAGCCGATTCGGTTGGAGACGGCGTCGAGATCGTCAGCCACTTCCCGTTATTCCCCCCTCCGGGAAATACCGGAGCGGTCAGCTATTACATCGATGCCACGCTTGCGCAGAACTTCGAGGAATATGGCCTCGCGGAAAACTGCACCGTCAGCCGTCACATGATGTCCGATGCGATGGCCCGCGAAAAAGATCAATACGCCGCGGCAAAGCACATTGTTTGCATGAGCATGTGGACGGCGCGATCCATCGTCGAGCGCTATCAAGTCAGTCCCGCGAAGGTCCACGTCGTTCCTGCCGGATCGAATTTCGACGACCCGAGCATCGGCGAACTTCCCGATATCGAGCCCGGGTCGCTGTCAAAACTACGGCTCGGCTTTCTCGGCAAGGATTGGAAACGAAAGAATCTCGATTTCGTCCTCGACGTCGCCGAGAGCCTCCACGCCCGAAACATCGAAGTGGAAGTTGCCGCTGCTGGCTTCGCGCCCGCAAGCGGACCCCGGCATCGCCTGCTGCGACCTGTGGGCTACATCGACAAGCATCGCGAGCCTCAACGCTTCCTCGATTTCATTCGGTCCTGCCACTTCACCTGCCTGTTCTCATCCGCCGAAGCGTTCGGAATCTCGAACCGCGAAAGCCTGCGCCTCGGAGTGCCGGTGCTAGCGCGCGACATCGGCGGAATTTCGGACACAATCCCGAAAGGGTGCGGGCACTTGTTCGCCTCGCATGCGACCGCGGCCGAAGTCGCCGATGTCATTGCTGAATATGTCAATCAACCCGATCGCTACGAAGCGCTCCGCGCCCGCATTCGCCAACGCTCGAGCACATTCACCTGGGACGCAGCCGTCGAGAAGCTGACGGCGATTTGGGACGGATCATCCGTCTATTCCTATAAGCACCTAGCTATAGCCGATGACTGAATCAAACCCATTGAAATTCGCGGTTCTCCAGCCAGGTGCGCGATTGCACTACGCGGTCCCTGCGATCCTCGAGCGCGCCGGTATGCTTCAGTGGTTCTATACCGATTTCTGCGCTAACGTCGGGCTCGCTCGCTTCGCTGAGCACGTTTGGCCGGTCCACCTCCGCCCGCCCTTTGCGCGCCGCATGCTTGGGCGAATACTGCCGTCAAATCTTACGGCCGCAAACGTGCGGCAAGTGAGCGGCGCGGTCATTGCCTCGCATATCGCCGGAAAAATCGGACTGAAAGCGATAGCCGGATCCATTTCCGACGCTGTGCTGAAACGTGCGCGGAACGATAAACTAGGCGGCGCCAACGCCATTTATACCGTCATCGTCAATGACGACATCCAGCTTTGCGAGGAAGCCAAGGCGCGCGGCTGCCGGATTGTTCACGAAGCCATGCTCAATCCCGATATCGGTTGGCACCTCGCCGAAGAGTATCAGCGCTTTCCCGAAATCCCGTGGACCATCCCATCGCTCATTCAAATCGAGGATGGCCGCACGCGCGACCAGCGCAAATACGAAATCGCCGACCTGATCCTCGTTCCGTCCGAGTTCGTCTATCGCTCGGTGATCGCGCTCGGAGCCGATCCGGAAAAGGTTGAGATCGTGCCTTACGGAGTTGATGCGAGCTGGCTCGATACCCATCCGCAGCCGGTACCCGGACGGGTTCTATTCGTCGGCATCGTCGGGTTGCTCAAGGGAAATCATTACCTCGCCGCCGCCGCCCGCATCCTCCGCCAGCGCAAAGTCGCTTGCGAGATCCGCGTCGTTGGTCCCGTTACGAAAGCCCAGAAAGGCGATCCTCTCCTCGAAGGACCAAACTACGTCGGGCAAGTGCCGAGGGCGTCCGTTCAGGGTGAGTTTCTTGCGGCCGACGTGTTTGTCCTTCCGACCTTATCGGATGGCTTCGCACTCGCTCATCTCGAAGCGCTTGCTTGCGCGGTCCCTGTCATTACGACGCCGAATTGCGGTTCTGTCGTGCGTGATGGAATCGATGGCGCCATAGTCCCCATCCGGGACCCGGTCGCCTTGGCGGACGCGATAGAGCGCATCCTTGCCAATCCGGATTTGCGTCAGCGCATGTCTCAAAGCGCGAGGGATCGCGCCCGCGAGTATACCTGGGAAAAATACGGAGAACGCCTGATCCGCGCGTGTTCGAAGCTCGAACCGTCCTCCGTAGCGAAACTCCCATGAAATCTCGATCATTCCTCGAACGGCATCAATCGAGCTAGATGCAGAGCCTGTTTTACGGTCTAGCCGGCTTGCTCGGCACCTTGGGATTCTGGGCAATATTTCGCGACTGGATTCGGTGGCGCGACGTCTTTCATCCAACAATCTTCTGCGTTCCCCAATGTCTGTTTCTTTATGTTTGGCTACCGGTTTACGGATTGGCGAACGACGAGTTCGAGTTCCTGTCGCGCGCCGGCTATTGGGACGAGCTGGTAAAATTTCAACTCGTCGCAAGCATCATGTGCCTCGCGCTCATCCTTGGAATTTGGCGAGGCGCCCGCTACGCGCGCCGGGCTTCCGCACCCATCGTTCAGCAAAACCCCCACGCTATTATGGCGGTCGGCGTCGCATTCGGAGCACTGGGAGCGCTAACATGGCTCATCGGCATTATAAATGTCGGCGGATTTGCTGCTGCATACGGACACGCGTACGGCGGCGGCTGGGACGACAGCGGCTACATTCGCGAAGCGGCCCAATTCGGATTTGTCGCAACACCGCTTATCATTCTATCTCGGCGTCACGGAGGGATGCAGCCGAGGCATTGGCTGCTCGTACTTCTCTTTCTGACGCCGCTTCTCATACAAGGCTTGCTCGGCGCGCGGAGAGGTCCGACCTTCCTTGCTCTGGTCGGCCTCGCAGGCAGTTACATTCTCGTCTTTCGTCCGCGCATTCCATTCGTCGTCGCGGCGACCGGCGCGGCAGCTGTCGGCGTCCTGCTTCTCTGGCTGGTCGCCAATCGCGACGCCATCTATCTTGGCTCGGATGAAAAGCTCGACGGCTCGGTATCGACGATGCTGGAGAACTGGTCCGGCAACGAATATTTATACAGCTCCGCAATCGTTCGATACGTCGAAGCAACCGACGACACATTCAGCGGCCGCCGCATTCTCGCGCACATGGGCGCCAGAGTCGTACCGAGTTCGTTGTGGCCAACGAAGTACGCCGACGTCGTTTCGGAACTCGGTCTGAACATCGACCTGACACGCGGCGCCGGAATACCGGCTGATCGCATCGCGACGATCACGGGCTGGGACATCGCAGTCGGCGCCGCCCCCAGCTTCGTCGGGGATTTCTGGCTCGAATTCGGGTATCTGGCGCCGCTCGCGATATTTGCCATAGGGTGGCTTTATGGCCGCCTTTGGAGCCTCAGCCGCAGCGATCCCCGCGTGCAACCTGCCTATGTCCTGCTCGCCGCGCTCTCGATCTACCTGCTGACGCAGACGATCGAGGCGTGGATGTTCCGGGCACTGCTCTTCGGTTTGCCGGCACTGATCATTCTACGCATCGTCGCGCGTCAGGCACCGGCCATCGCGCCCTCTCGCTATCAACGGTCTGCATAGACTTGGACATCCGCCAAACCACAGTCAGCCCAATGCGCATTGCGCTTCTATTCCGCAGTTACGGACCTTATCACCTGGCGCGCCTTGCCGACCTCCGACGTCGCGCATCGGTCTTGGCGCTCGAGTTTTCAGACGTCGATAGCGAATATGACTGGCGCGTGTCGGAAGCAAAGCAATGCGCCGGAGTAATATCTCTATCTAAAGCGCAAGACGGGCGCGTCCGAAGCCTGGAGGCGCTGGACGGTTGGCTGAAGAAGTTTTCGCCCGATGTCGTTGCCATTCCCGGATACGCCGAACCGCTTGCGCTCCTGGCGGCATGCCTCTGTCAAGGGCTCGGCATCCCGGCTGTGCTGATGAGCGACTCTCACAATCTCAACGATCAGAGAAATCCAATTCGTGAATCGTTAAAGCGCCGTGTGTTGTCTCTCTTTCACTCCGCACTCGTCGCGGGAACGCCGCAAAAAGATTATCTAGCCGGTCTGGGTTTTCCGGCCCTCCGGATTTCGCTTGGCTACGATGTCGTCGACAATCGCCATTTCGCGCACAACGGAATGCCGCGCGTTCCCTGCCTCGGCGCGAAAACAAGCAGCAATCTCGATCGGCCCCAATTTCTGTGCCGCTCGCGCTTCGTCGAAGGCAAGAATCTCATGGTTTTGATCGACGCCTACCGGCGCTATAGGGACATGGCAGGCGACTACGTTTGGGACCTAACGATTGCTGGCGACGGCCCTCTTTACGCATTAATCGCGCGCCGCATCGCAGAGCTATCCCTCACGAAACATGTGCATCTGATCGGCCGCGCGTCGTATGATGAATTGCCCGCTCTGTACGCCTCGGCCGGCGCCTTTGTATTTCCGAGCCTCGCCGAAACCTGGGGCCTCGTCATCAACGAAGCGATGGCGGCAGGCTTGCCCGTTCTCGTATCCAAAGGCGTCGGATGCCATCCGGACCTAGTTCAGGATGGCGTCAACGGTCACGTCTTCGATCCTTTCAATACCGCACAACTCGCAACGCTTCTGGACGAGATAGCGACGACCCCAAAACGACAGGCAATGGCCGACGCCAGCCTTCGCATCATTCGCGACTGGGACTTGAACAGGTTTTCGTCGGGCATGATCGAGGTCGCGGTCGGCGCGTATTCCTTCCGGTCGCACAGGAAGTCCAGCGCCGCCGTCGCTATGGCCGCCGCACTGTCATATCGCGCTTACCGAGCCTCGACAAATCCTCGCCGCTCGATTCAGCCGGAATGAAAGCCGCGCTCGTGACCTCATCCCTGTCACGCACCGGCGGCGGCGTTGCCGCTGTCGTCGAGGACTTGTCCCGCGCCTTGCTCGCAAGCATTTCTGACGTACGCGTGATCGGCTTGCGCGATACGCAATGGTGTCTCGAGTCCGCAGACTGGAACGGAGCACCCGCCTCGGCGCTGACAGTTCGAGGCCCCTCCACCTTCGGATATGCACCGACGGCGCTTTCTCGTTTGCGCGACATCGACGCCTCGATTGTTCACACACATGGTCTATGGACTTATCCCTCGCGCGCCGTCTCGCTGTGGGCTTCGCGAACGCACCGCCCGTACATCGTCTCGCCGCATGGCATGCTCGACGCCTGGGCCATGCGCCATGCACGGTGGAAAAAAGCTGTCGCGGCTCGCCTCTATGAAAACACGCACCTTCGCGGCGCGCGCTGCCTTCATGCCCTTTGCGAGGCGGAAGCGGCCAGCATCCGCAGCTTAGGCTTCACTAATCCGATTGCCATTATTCCCAATGGCGTAACGCTCCCATCACTCGCAGGTACCCCAACTCCTGCACCTTGGAGCGCGCGCACTCCAGCCGGCGCAAAGATCATGCTGTTCCTGGGCCGGCTACATCCGAAAAAGAATCTGATCGCGCTAATCGATGCTTGGCCGGCGTACGCCGCAAACGACAACTGGCATCTTGTGATCGCGGGGTGGGACCAGGGCGGCTACAGCCAGAACCTTGCGCAGGCCATCGAACAGCGCCGCCTCACCGAACGCATTCACCTTGTAGGTCCGCTTTTCGGACATGACAAAGATGCAGCCCTTCGCCACGCGCATGCCTTCGTACTGCCGTCGCTGAGCGAAGGCGTGCCGATGGCGGTGCTTGAAGCATGGTCTTACGGATTACCTGTTCTAAAAACGGATGCGTGCAATCTGCGCGAAGGCTTCGAAGCCTCGGCCGCCGAACGGCTATCGCTGAACCCCGCCCGAATGGCGCAGGATCTTTCGCATTTTTTAAACAGCGATCCCGCCAAATTGCACCAGATGGGACGTAACGGCCGCGTGCTTGTCGAACAGAAATTCAGCTGGGGTGCGGCAGCCGAGAAATTTCTTGCCGTCTACGAATGGCTCGTAAACGGCAGCGAGCGTCCGGTAAGCGTCGACGTTCTATGAGCGCGCCTACCGGCCTGGTGCGCCTCGACATCTACGACCGAAACTCATTCGAGCGCGGCCGCCCGAGATGGATCGAAGCGCTGTGGCTCGTCGCACAATGCCTTTTTATAAGTTCATCGCTTCCCGGAGCGGCACACCGCCGATGGCTATTGCGCGCGTTCGGCGCGCGCATTGGACAGGGCGTCGACATCAAGCCGCTGGTCCGCGTGAAATTTCCCTGGAAGCTGACCGTTGGCGACTTCAGCTGGATTGGCGAAAGCGCCTGGATCGACAATCTTGCCGACGTCAAAATCGGCGCGCATTGCTGCATATCGCAAGGCGCATACATCTGCACCGGCAGCCACGATTGGGCGAAACCCAGCTTTGACCTCATCACCGCGCCGATCGAAATCAAGGACGGCACTTGGATCTGCGCACGAAGCATCGTCGGCCTTGGCGTCACCACCGGAGAGGACAGCGTGCTGGCTCTTGGTAGCGTCGCGACGCACGACCTCATGCCGTGGTCGATTTATTCCGGAGTTCCAGCGATAAGGATCAAGGCACGGCCACCGCTGCCAGCAACCCGGGGTCGCGCTTGACGTTTCTGCCCGACGCCATGCACGGTTTTGATGCTACGGAAGCCAGCGTATGTTTCACATAGCCGCGAAAATCATCTTGGTCCTCGCACAGCCTTCGAACCTCGCTGCTTTTCTCATGGCGGTGGGCCTCGTGCTCTACCGATTTAGGCCATCCGCCGCACGATGGCCGATCGCACTTGGTTTTAGTTGGATCGCGATCGCCGGATTTCTACCCCTCGGAAACGCACTCGTTCTTCCACTGGAGCAACGGTTTGAAAATCGGCAGCCCACACTTGCTGTCGGCGCCGTTACAGGCATCATCGTCCTTGGCGGCTTCGAGGATGGCCGGGTGACGTCAAGCCGTGGCAGCCTCGCAATCAACGAAGCGGCGGAGCGCTTGACTGAAGCCGTTCGCATCGGCCGCCTGCATCCCAGTTTGAAGATCGTATTTACTGGCGGAGTTGGCGATCTATTCGGCGGTTCAGACGCGGGCGCGGCGGTCAGACAATATTTCCTGGATGCCGGAATTTCGCCGGAGCGCATTGTGATCGAGAATATGTCTCGCGACACATATGAAAATGCAATCTTGACTCGCCGCATGCTCAATCCAGCACAAAACGATCGCTGGCTGCTCGTGACGTCGGCGTATCACATACCGCGCGCCATCGGCGCGTTTCGGCAAGCGGGCTTCAACGTCATATCGTTTCCCGTCGATTTCCGCACGCGTGGCGCTGGAGATCTGCTCCGCTTTCCCGGGAGCGTCGCAGCGGGATTGCTGCGCGCTGATCTGGCAGTGAAAGAATGGATCGCCTTGATATCCTATCGCATCGCCGGGCGCAGTTCAGCACTCTTCCCAGCGCCTTAGAAAACCAAACTTCACTCCAGAAAACTTGAAAATCCGATAACGCGGAGCCCCTTTGCGCGCTATCTTCATCAACCGTTTCTTTCACCCCGACCATTCGGCGACGAGCCAGATGCTTTCCGATCTCGCCTTTGGTCTTGCACATGGCGGCATGCAGGTGACCGTAATCACCAGTCGACTGTGCTATGACGCCGACGGCATGAAGTTCGCGCCACGGGAGACGATCTCAGGCGTCGACATTCACCGGATCTGGACAACGCATTTCGGCCGCTCGCGTTTGAAACTGCGGGCGATTGACTATCTGACATTCTATGTCAGCGCCGTTTGGACCCTGCTGCGCATTGCGGTGCGCGGCGATGTCGTCGTCGCGATGACCGACCCTCCGATGCTTTCGGTCGTCGCCGCCCCCATCGCCAAGCTCCGTGGCGCACGCCTCGTGAATTGGCTGCAAGACCTTTTCCCGGAAGTCGCCGAGGCTCTTTATTCCGGCGGCAAGCTCAGTCGCACGCTTTTCCATGGCCTTCGCAAGCTGCGAAATATTTCGCTGCGACATGCCGACATGAACGTTGCCATCGGCGAGCTGATGGCCGAGCGTCTCCGGCAAGCTCAAGTGCCATCTGAGCGAAACTGCGTGCGTCCAAACTGGGCTGATTGCAAAGCCATTGTACCGGTCGCGCCGAACAATAATCCCCTGCGGGCTGAATGGGATCTGGTGGACCACTTCGTCGTAGGCTACTCAGGAAATCTCGGAAGGGCCCACGAATTTGAACCCATCCTCGCGGCCATCCAAACGATCGAGCAAGACAACGATCGTGCAGCGAGCCCATCGATACGCTGGCTCTTCATCGGCGGCGGCCATGCCTTCGAACGCTTGCAAGCGGAAGTCGTAACGCGCGGATTGACGTCCGTCACATTCCGCCCTTACCAGCCACGATCGCAACTTTCTCAAAGTCTGTCAGCGGCCGACGTTCACATCGTGACCCTGAAGCCGGAGCTCGAGGGCTTGATCGTGCCGAGTAAGTTCTACGGTATCGCCGCCGCTGGCCGGCCGGTTCTCTTCATCGGAGACCTAGGCGGAGAAATCGACCGGCTGACGAAGCATCACACCTGCGGTCTGTCCGTCGCAAACGGCGACGGCAGCGCACTCGCGGAAGCCGTGCAGGCTATGGCGCGCGACCGGCAGCGCATCTCGCAAATGGCGAAATGTGCGCGCGAGGCGTGCGAAAAATTCTATGATAAACCCCTAGCCATCCGAGCCTGGGCAAGCTTACTCCGCGCGCTCACAGATGGAGCAACAGTGCACAACACGATAAATTCGCAGCAGGATTTTCAGCCGGAGGCGAGAAGTATATTCGTAACCGAGACGCTTCAAAGCGCACAAAGCGACCGGCGTTCGCGCAAACTGGAAGTCATCGCTAGCAGGCCGAAAGCTGATCTTCCATCACCATAACCTTGGTGGGACGGTTCAAGAGCGTCATCAGCACGACAAGGCGATCCTTATCGCAAAGTTCGATGATTTCTGCCGCGATCCCATCGAATGGTCCACGCGCAAACCGCACCGTCTGTCCGATTTCTCGGCGCGAAGCCGCGCGCATGATGACGCCGTCCTTTTCCCGCGCCCTCAGAGCCTCAACGATTGCTCCATCGAGCCGGCTGGGTTCATCACCGTTGCGCACGATGGTCCGGATACCGATTGTTGAAAGTATCGGACGCCAACGCATGTCCGCTGCAGCCCATTGCACGAACAGATAGCCTGGAAAAAGCGGCGCTAAAATCTCCCGGCTAATCCGCGCGTGCCGGGTCGTCTTTCGAATGACAGGCGCATAGACGTCATAGCCCTGATTTCTAAGGTTGCTCGCCGCCACGAACTCCCGATTGGCATGGGCATTCACGACGACCCAACACACCTTCAATCCCGCGCCGCCAACGCCGTCGATCGACATCGATGCATTACCTTATGAGTCTGAGTCCTAGATCGTCACCTCTAGAACTAACACTAAAACACTATATCACAAAGGCCGCGTAATGATTTGTGATGCAAATATCCACAATCTGCGTGAAGCGGCGCTCGGCTTCGGCGTTCGAGCTACCGAAAAGCGAGACGTCTGCGCTGGCACGGCAGCACAGACGTCCCATAGCCATCGACCCTGCTACCGCGCCGGTTCGGACCCTCTCCCGAGAAGATACGCGGTCACGTCTTCGGAGAACCGACGGTGTTTGCCGGCGATAAGAACGCAATCGGGATATTCGCTATCCTGCTGCGCGCCGGGCATTCCAGAGTCGACGAGCGCTTCGGCGCATCCGACCCAGTCTCCGTCCTCAACGGGCCTGTTCCAGGAGGCCCAGCTCAACGTGCCACACACGTTGTCGCCAAAACCGTGCTCCTCGGTCCATGAGGCCCCGCGCGAAAGCAGGTGCCGCGCCATCGCGGCGTCACCGCGAAACACCGCGTGATTGAGGGCGCTGGCGTTCCAGTCCCCGCCGCGGACAGAGATCCGCCAGCCGAGTTCCGCCATCAAGCCGACAGGCCCGGAACACCCGGCGGCGGCAAGCTCCGGAAGCATCCGTAGCCGGACATCTCCGAGAGCGGCGGGAAGATCAGGTCTCCGCGCTTTGATGCGCCGTGCCGTCTCCGCGTCATTGCGCGCGCAGGCGGCCACGAACTCCTCCTCGTCATCAAGGTCGGCAGCGACGCCCGGCCTTTCGAGCACGGCGGCAACGTCCGGCAGTCCGTATCGCAGCGCCTGCGTGTAGGCGCTGACACCGTCCCGTGTGCGAACCATCGGATCGACGCCCGCCGCAAGCAGCGCCTCGATATGAGCGCGCGAGCGACGGCGCCGGATAGCCCAGAGAAGCAGACGGCCGCCCTTCAACTCCTCGGGGCCGGCGGCATGAGATAAAAGCAGCTTGAACGTATCGAGATCGTCGAAGTCGAGACATCGGTAGAGCGCATTCGTGCCGGTGACGACGGCCCCGGCTTCGAGCAGAAGCGACGTACACACCGGCTTATCAAGCGAATGATAAAGAGATTCCCCGTCGTTCGGATTTGCGCCCGCCAACAGAAGCCGCCGCGTCATATCCGGATCGAAATTCACGCCCGCCGCACCGTGAAGCGCCGAAACCTGCCACTCCTGAGACGGCGCATCGGCGACGCCGTCCGCACGCTTGCTCACCGTCTGGTTTGGATCGGCCCCCGCCTCGAGCAGCAAGTCGGCGACCTTGTGCAGACCATCCCGATACTCGGCGAGGCGCAGCAGGCTCGAGTGCGTCACGGTGATGAGCGGTGTCAGTCCCAACGGTCCGCCAACGCGATTGACCCAGGATGCATCCCTTTCGATCTGGCGACGGATCAGTCCCACATCTCCGGCGGCGCAGGCGATCCATGCATCACGCTTGGGCAAATCGGAATGGTCTGCTAGGAACCGCGCAGCAGCTTTCGGCCTGGCGCTGTTCGTACCGCCGGCCAACTCCTCGGCATAGACCAATCTGAAGAAGACCGCGGCCAATGTCGCGGGATCGCCCTCGGAAGCCCGCTTGGCATCGACATACGCCCTGAGATCAACCCACGATTCAAAACCGTACTCGCGCGCGATACACGACTGCGCATCGTGCAAGCGCAAATTTAGTTTGCTGACGGAGACTGGGTCGCGCGCCCGCGCAAAGGGCAACGCATTGCAAAAACGTGCGACGGCCTCCGGGTCGGCACGTCTGAAATCTGCAAGCAAATCTTTCGCCTGCCGCTTCAGGTGTTCGATGTCAGGTCTGCTGGGGAGTAATTTCATGAATACCTCCGTGCATATGACGCCGACGACTCGCAACTCGGCTGCACAAAGGCTGGAGAGAAATTAATTTCTCAATGCAAGTGGGCTATGCCCTTCCCGCGAGTCCGGATGCGGCTTGCCCGCTCGCAAGAGGCTATTTCAGGATACGACCCAAGTCAAACCGTCGAAGATCGCGAAACGGCGCGCACGCCCCCTACGCAGTAAAAAAAAAGGAAAGCACGTGCCTTGACCGAGCATGTGCTTTCCAGTTTGAAGTGCCCCTGGGACTAAGGGAACGGCACTTCTGTGTTCTCATCGCGAAATTGGCCAGGACAACCGAGGAGGAATTCGCTCATCCTGGCCTCTCGACGCGCATCGAGCAAAGACGTCGAAGAGAAAACTCAATCCCGAATAAAAACCCCATCCGTTGGGAAAAAAGACCGTTTCAAACGTCTTGCCGAACTCCCACCGCCCGCAATCCGACCATGTGGCAAATTCCATAAACGAGATCGGCGCGGTTCAGAGTAAAGAAGTGGATCTGCGAAACACCGCCGCGAACAAGATTAAGGATCTGCTCGGCGTTGAATGCGGCGACTTCATAGCGTCGGGTCACGCTGTCATGATCGAGGTCGCGCAAGCGTTCCACCAACGCGGATGGAACGCTGACGGAGCATTTCGCGGAAATTTTCATGACCTGCGCGAGGCTATAAACCGGCAGCACGCCGGGCGTGATCGGAATGGTAATCCCGGCTGCGCGAGCACGATCGAGGAAGCGGAAGAAGTGATCGTTATCGAAGAAATACTGGGTGATCGCGCTTGTTGCCCCGGCATCGACCTTTCGCTTCAAGGCATCGAGGTCCGCCGACATGTTTGGGGAAAGAGGGTGTTTCTCGGGATAAGCGGCGGCGATGATTTCAAACGGCGCAATCCTGCGAATTCCTTCGATAAGCGAAACGACATCTCCGTGTCCATCGGCCCGCACATCGCCACAGCCATCGTTGCTTGAATCCCCCCTTATGGCGACGATCTGGCGAACACCCGCTCTCCAATAGTCGTGAAGTATCGCCTCAAGTGTTGAAACGTCATTATTCCTGCACGTAACGTGCGGAACGACATTAATGCCGGTCCTTCGATAAAGCCGGGATATCAACGCAGACGTGCGTTGACGCGTTGATGCGCCGCCGCCGGACGTAATTGCGATATGAACGGGATTGAGAGGCGCCAGTCTTTCGATCGACTGCCATAGCTTGGTTTCCGATTCGATCGTATGCGGCGGCAGGAATTCAAACGACACTGCGACATTGCCATGCCCAAGCAAATGCCCGGCATGAGAAAATGGCACGGAAGGTGATCTTCCGCCCGCCGCAGGTTCACCGAAGGGCAAGATGTTCATAGCCGTTCACCTTGGATGCCTGATCGCGAGTCTGTTCACGGTCGGAGCCATGCAATTTGAGCGCACGCCCCGCGAGGTAAAGTGAACCGCAAATGAGAATGTGGCTGCGCGGCGCCATCGCTTGCGATTCCATGAGCGCGTGACGAATACCGTTTGTCGGCGTTGCTTTTAGTCCAGCGTCATAAGCGAGGTTCGACAGTTCGTGAGCGGTAAATGCATTCGGCTCGTCAGGTATCGGGACGGTGAAGACATGGTCGACGTTATCTTTAAAAGCGCCAATGACTGATCTCGCATCCTTCGTTTCGAGCATGCCCCAAATAAGGTGGACAGGCGACGACCACCGCATTTTGTCGATCGTTTTCGCGATTGCGTTCGCACCGGCCGGATTGTGTCCGCCATCGAGCCAGATCTCGGTTTCCTGCGAGACGAATTTGTGGAGAGAACCAGGAGCGAGCTTCTGCAGTCTCGCGGGCCAGTCGGCGCGCCCGATGGCCTCCGCGAGTGCGTTGAAATCGAGATGCGGACCGAAAATGATATTCGCCGTCGCGATCGCGGTAGCGGCATTTTCGAGTTGGTGATCCCCCAGTAAATTGGGCAGCGGCAGATCGTATGTGATGGATTTTGAATCGAATTGGAACCGGCCGTTCTTTACGGAACTCCAAAAATCTCGCCCATACACGATAAGCGGAACCCCGAGATGCTTCGCGCGCTCTTCAATCACCTTCATCGCTTCATCGGGCTGCGGGCCGACGATGCAAGGCGTCCCGGGCTTGAGAATCCCAGCTTTTTCCCGAGCAATCGCAGCGATTGTCTCGCCAAGAAAGGCAACGTGATCAAGTGAGATTGGAGTGATCACAGTTGCCGCGGGAAAATCCACGACATTGGTCGCATCCAGCCTACCGCCCATTCCGGTTTCGAGCAGCAGCAGGTCCGCGCCGACATTTGCGAATGCCAAGAAGGCCGCGACCGTCGTGATCTCGAATAGCGTTATGGGTTCAGCCTTGTTCGCTATTTCTGCGCGATAAAGGCTGTTGAGAAGATCATCCTCCTCGATCGGCGCGCCACCATTCTCGTCGCCAAGCACGATCCTCTCGTGAAAGCTGACGAGATGGGGCGATGTGTAAGCATGGGCTCGTTTGCCGTGCGCCTTCGCCATCGCCCGGAGAAAGGCGATCGTCGAGCCCTTCCCGTTTGTGCCCGCAACATGCACGACCGGGGGCAGATGTCGTTCGGGATGGCCGAGTTCAGCCAACAGGCGCTGAACTCGGCCGAGCGACAGATCGATGGCTTGCGGATGCAGCGACTTCAGGCGGTCAAGCACGTTGGTACTGCGGAATGACCGCTCCGCTGCGTGCTCAGAGATTGCTGCAAACATGCTTATAGACATTGTGCTTGAGTTTGCGGCCATCTTCTTGAAGCGCCGAAATTTCCGCTACGATCTTTCTCTTGAACGCATCGTCTTTTATGGATGGAAGATTGATTTCGACGTTCATGATCGCGCCTTCCATGCCGGCAATGGCTTGCTCAGCAGCGACACCAAGATCGCTCAGCGCGTTCGTGTTTGATTTGCCGATAATCTTATGAGCAAGCGTAAGCACCTCGCGGCATTCGCGTGCAATCGAAAGTGGCGATTGCACAGCTTCTTTGTAGTTGCTCTGTATCGCTTCGGATCGCGCCTTCTTTTCCTCGTCTGTCGACTTCGGCAGCTTGAACGCCGCCATGACGCCGTTGAACGCCTCGGTATCCAAATCAATTCGGCGCTGAAGACTCTTTGCGAGCGCACTAGCTTTTTCGAGCGTGCTGTTGAGAACGTCGCTGTGCTGCTCGTAATCTTTTCTTCCGATACTCAGCCGGCAAACCATGCACACCAACTCGCCAGCCAAAGCGCCTGACAATGCAGCCACGCTGCCGCCGCCTGGCGCCGGCGCGTCGGAACCGAGTATCTGGCAGAATTCCTCGACGGACATTTTCGTAAGCATTTCATTTCTCCCTGAGTAAAATGTTTCGATCGCGTTTCTTTTCAATCGCCATCAGAACAAACCTTCAATCTGACCCTTGGCATTGAGGTGAATTGCATCCGCGGATGGAACTTTGGGTAAGCCCGGCATCGTCATGATCTCTCCCGTCACGACCACGACGAATTCAGCACCCGCCGAAAGCCTGAGTTCGCGAATTGGGACGATGTGGCCTGTCGGAGCCCCCCGCTTCGTCGGATCCGTTGAAAACGAGTACTGCGTCTTCGCCATGCAGACCGGGAAGTGCCCGAACCCGGCTTTCTCAAAGTCTTTGAATTGCGTTTCGACGCTTGCGTCGCACGAAATATCGTCAGCGCGATAAATCTCCTTGGCGATCGTCTTCACTTTCTCGCGCAAGGGCATTGTATCCGGATACAACGGCGTGAAATTAGACTTCGCTTGCTCAGTAATTCTTGAGACGGCTTTTGCGAGTTCTGCGGTGCCCGCGCCGCCATCCGACCAATGCGTGCAGACGAACGCCTCCGCATCCATGCTCGCCGCCGCATCGCATATCGCCTGAACTTCTGCATCCGTGTCAGTGATGAATTTATTGATCGCAACGACGACGGGAACGCCAAATTTCCTGAGGTTCTCGATATGTCGTTTGAGATTCGAGCAGCCTTCCGCGACAGCTGCCGGATCGGCCGTCTTGAGATTTTCCTTCGCAACGCCGCCGTGCATTTTAAGAGCGCGGACAGTTGACACGAGCACAACCACATCGGGCGACAGCCCGGCTTTGCGGCACTTGATGTCGAAGAATTTCTCAGCTCCGAGATCCGCACCGAATCCGGCCTCGGTCACAACGAAATCCGCAAGCTTCAACGCAGTGCGAGTGGCAAGCACGGAGTTGCAGCCATGGGCGATATTGGCAAATGGACCACCGTGGATGAACGCCGGATTGTTTTCGAGCGTCTGCACGAGATTGGGCATCATCGCGTCCTTCAGCAGCACCGCCATGGCACCCTGAGCCTTGAGATCCTTCGCTCTGATTGGCTTCTTCTCGCGCGTATAACCAATGACGATGTTGCCCAGCCGGCGCTCGAGATCGCCGAGGTCCATCGAAAGACAAAGGATCGCCATGACCTCTGACGCTACGGTGATGTCGAAACCGTCTTCGCGAGGAAAGCCGTTCGCCGTCCCTCCGAGAGAATTGACGATGGAGCGAAGCGCTCTGTCGTTCATATCGAGAACGCGCTTCCAGCTCACGCGCCGGGCATCGATGCCGAGCGAATTGCCCCAGTAGATATGATTGTCGATGAGCGCGGAAAGCAGATTATGCGCCGTCGTAATAGCGTGAAAATCGCCGGTGAAATGAAGATTGATATCTTCCATCGGCACGACTTGCGCATACCCGCCACCGGCAGCTCCGCCCTTCATGCCGAAACACGGACCGAGCGACGGTTCGCGCAGACAGCAAATTGCTTTCTTGCCGATTCGATTGAGACCATCGGACAAACCGACCGTGGTCGTCGTCTTGCCTTCGCCCGCAGGCGTCGGACTAATCGCTGAGACCAAGATCAGCTTGCCATCCGGACGTGAACCCAGGTCGCCGATATAATCCAGGCTGATTTTTGCCTTATGAGGTCCGTACCGAAACACGTGCTGTTCCGGAATATTCAAACCGTCAGCGATCTTCTCAATCGGCTTCAGCTTTGCGGCACGTGCGACTTCGATATCGCTGCCAACCGTTTTGACCATCTTGCTTTTACCTTTAGGCATTAGACATTTGACATTCAGGCAGCGTGCGGCGGTTGCCGTCACGCGCCAGGCAATTATTGTTTTCGGCGGGTAGAAGTGGCGCGGCCCCGATCAGGCAAAGGCTGGGAACGAAAGCCTTCAACTTCAGAGGCCGCGCCCGCTCTCGCTCGGTACATCACCCAGAATATGATGTAGCCGGCTGCCCTTGAGGCAACGCCTCCGGCAAGCGAGATGAGGAAGTGTCCGTGATCATCATCCCCAGAAGATCAGATATCCTGTCAATATCGCGATCACGTTTCCAGCAAGCGCAAGATAAGGGAGGATGCCTGCTCGCGTTGGAGTGAGTTCAGTCTCACCAGGCGGGATCAGGTCAGACAGCATGTAGTCGGGAAACTTGCCACCGTCGGTTACATAGTGCCTGTAAAGAAAGACTGGCACGGCGGTAAACAGGACCGCAAAGCCGAGAGGGAGCACGCCATCCCCCCACACGTTTGCACCAGCGCCGATCAGGAAGGCGTTCACAAACGACAGCCCCCCCACGACGACCAACCAAAACATCGAAGCGCGATACGGTCGGTTAGAACGCGGATTATCAATTCGGTGAATCCATGCCGCACTCATGTTGAGCGTGTGGAACACCAAGTAGTTCACGGCCGAGACAGCAAGCACGAACAGATAGTCGGACATGAGCAGGAGAAATGCGTTGAAGAACAGGTCTACCCACATCGCGCGAGTGGGAACGCCGTGCTCGTTGAGATGGTCAAGATATTTCGGAAACCAGCCATCATGTGCCCCCTGATAAAGGGTTCTGGCAGAGTCCGCCATGGCCGTCATCACGCCCAGGAGAAGGCTGAAGATCAGCATCATAACCAACACATCGGTGAAGAATGGGCCGGCTCCGACGAGACTAGCAAACGCAGCACCGACACCTTCTCCGCTCTGGATCCCAGGTGCCAGCATGCCTTCGGTTCCCAAGCCACCTTGGAATACGAAGGATACGAGGGCATAGACGACCAGGCAGATCACACCCGTCCAGATGACCGCCTTTGGCCCGCCGGTTTCTGGATCGCGCATCTCGCTCATAAAACAGACCGAGCTCTCGGCAGCGTATGCCGACCAGGCCGCTATAAACAATCCGCCGAAGAACAGCTTCCACCCTTCAAAGTTCCAGGCCCCGTTTAGTGGCACGAACGGCGTGAAGTGATCCATTGTCACTTTGCCGCCAATCAACGGCAGGAAGCAAACGAGCACCAGCGGGAAAAGTCCACCAAGTGTCAGCGCGATCTGAACGCGTGCGGTTCTCGTGATCCCGGCATGTTGAATTGTCCAGATCGTCAACATGATGAGAGTGCCAAGAATGAATTGCATGTTGAGGCGGAGCGTGAGACCCGGCTTGACCATACTCAGATCAACGAGCGTCAAACTCCAAGTGTTCAGGAAGTGATCCGGCGCGACGAAGACCGAAAGCAGGTAGCCTGCCCCCAAGCCAGAGCCGATAGCGAGGATCGGGCTGTACGCGATCCAGTTGCCCCAGACGGACATCGGCGCAACGACTTTAATGTGCCGGATCCAGGCGGTGGCACCATAGTTCGCTGTGCCACCGGATTTGTTTGGCAGCATCGCCGCCATTTCGGCATAGACGAACGTAGCGATCAATCCGATCGTGGCGGAAATCGTCCAAACCAGGGGTGAGACGGTTCCGGTAACCGCGGAAATCCCCCCGAGACTGAACATCACCAGCGCGCACGCTCCTAGCGCGATGAAAACGACTTCCCACCAGCTTACCGCTCGAACCATATTTTGCTTATGCGATGATGATGCCACGCTGAGCTCAGGATTCGCAACTTTAGAATCCATCTGATTTTCCTCCCATAGTTCGGCCCTCCCTAGGCGCCGCGTAATGGAATCGAAGCCGGCATCCATTTTCTCGGTGGTTGACACCGTTGTCGTGATGGAGCCGGCTTCGATTTCCTGTTATTTTTTTTGTTGAGGTTTTACGTGGGACGTTGCGCTCTAGCCTTGGAGCTCGAGCAAATGGTTTTCGAGGATTTGCGTTTTGTAATCCCAAGGCCCGTTAATGGCCTCGAGCTGCAAGTACCATTCCGCGGTTTGGACGAGGACTTCCGCCGCAATGGTTCCGCAAATCTGTCCGGCGAGAACATTCACGCCGTAACGCGCCGCCTCGGCTTTCAAAAGATTGTAAATTCTATGCAGCGGCGTTTGCAGCGGATTACTGACTTCGATTGAGACGATCACGACATCCTTGCCTGTACGGCGGTGCTTGTTCGGCAGGCCGATCGTGCCTTGAATGTTCGTAAAGCCGCCTGTCTTGCCGCGAATATAGCTTGCGAGCTTCTTCGCGATGGAGAGGTCGGTCGTATCAAGCACGACGTTGAAATAAGCGTCGTGCTGTTCGGCGGCGCCGACGATTGTAGCGCCGGCGGTCGGGTGTAGTTTTGCAGGCCCAAGGTCAGGAGCACGGCTCGGATCAGTGAGAACCGCCTCTCGCAATCCTTCGTAGTTTCCCTTGCGGATAACGGTCAAACCTTCGCGATCTGGACGACGTGCGTTCTTCCCCGTGAAATAGATCGGCACCTGATGCCGCTTGTAAATTTCCTTGCCGATCTCCTCGGCAAGTTCAACGCATTCTTCGATCGTCACGCCCTTGGCCGGATAGATCTCCAGCGTGTCCACTGCGCCGATGCGCGGGTGGCGGCCGTGCTGCTTCTCCATGTCGATCAGCTCATAGGCCTTTGCGGAAGCAGCAAGAAGACCGGCCTTGATCGCTTCAGGTGTTCCGAGAAGCTCAGCCGGAAGACGGTCGAAGTCAGCGTCGGGTTCATAGCCGATCAACTTCAAGTCAGGTTTGTTCCGGAACTCTCCGATGATCTGTTCAATGACGTCTTTGCGGGTCCCATCGCTGAAGTTCGGATCGGACAGCATGTACTTGGCCATAAGCGTTTCTCTCCTCGTGCTCCCCTATCTGTCTGGGGAATTTCTTATTCGATCGAGAGCCATCCCACGGAGTGCGTTCTCCCGATGGAGGCGGAGACTGACACAACAAAAATAACAAATCAATCGATTAAATAATTAAATGAGCGCGCACGCTTTCGGCGCGTGGTGGAAGGCCGAAAAAATTCTGGTGAATTCAGTAGCGTACGCAATTGAACAGCGGAGGAAGTCACGTTGATATCGTCGTGCAGCGGGATTACAGTTAGCAACTGCAGCGCAACCGCATCTCTCGCGAGGCATCGAGAACGACTTCTCTTCGTGAGACGCATCTGGCAACAGAAGAGTTTGCAGTGCGGCATGATGCGGAGCGGCGATAAGATTCAGAACGGAAGTGATGAAACAAAAACGAACGTCGCAACATACCGAACCGAAGCTTGGACGGCGATCAGCGGACGAGTCCGGACCGAGCCGCGAAGAGTTCGCGCAGATTGCTCTCGAACTGTTCGCGGAACGGCATTTTGCTTCCGTTTCCATTCGCGACATCGGGCGCGCCGCGAATGTCAACAGTTCGATGATCTACTATCACTACAAGGATAAGCAGGAGCTGTTCCGGGCTGCGATCGAGACGTCGATCGATGCCGCCTTTGCGCTTTTCGCAGCGCACTGCAGCAGCGGCGCCAACGAGAACCCCGCTGACGCAATCGATAAATGGTTCGACGTGCATGTCGAGCTTAGCAGGCAGTTGCGTAATGTCGTCAAAATCAGTCTCGATTGCAGAGGCGCCGTCGGCGTCCCTGATGCAGACGAGCCGATCAAGCGGTTCTACCGGCACGAAAACGAGATCTTGCAGGATCTTATTCGCGAAGGAATGCGCCGGGGCATCTTCAAAAAGGTCGATCCTCGCGTCGTTGCGACGATGATCTCGACGATGCTTGATGGCGTCATGGCGCGATCGTTTATTTTCGAGGATTTCAATATCGTAGCTACGGTGAGAGAATTCAAAAAAGCCCTATGGCAGCATCTCGGCTATACGGAAAAGGAAACGAGATTGCGAACCAGCGCCAAGGCAAAGAAAAATGATAAGAAGCCGACGGCCGCATCGCTAAAAATGTAGCGTCGAAGATCAGTGAATAATTTGCTGTTAGCCACGCTTACTCATAGCGGCCCGCAAGCATGCCCGCGCGACACGATCGCGGCGTGCTCCAATCGCGAGCGCATCACCGCTCAAAATGACAAACCGTTTTTATGATCCGCGTCAAAATGCACACTGTTCAATATTAATCGATTGATGGATTTTTAATAGAGCGTGCGGCCAATAATCGCTGCGTTGATAGTCACCATTGAAGATGAAATGAAGCCAAAACGAAATATCAAACGCGCTGAACCGAAGCTTGGACGCGCGCCGCCGGTGAGTCAGGACCAAGCCGCGACGAGCTGGCGCAGATCGCGCTCGAACTCTTCGCGGAACGGCATTTTGCCTCCGTATCCATTCGTGACATTGGGCGCGCTGCGAACGTCAATAGCTCGATGATCTATTACCACTACAAGGATAAGCAGGAGCTTTTCCAGGCAGCCATCGAGACAGCTATCGACGCTGCTTTCGCGCTTTTCACGGCGCATTGCAGCAGCGGAGCCAACGAGAACCCCGCCGATGCCATCGATAAATGGCTCGACGTGCACGTTGAGTTGAGCGCACGATTGAGGAAAGTCCTCAAAATCAGCCTCGACTGCAAGGACGTGATAGTCCCTGACGCAAACGAACCGATCAAGCGCTACTATCGACACGAGAATGAGATTCTGCAGGACCTCATTCGCGAAGGAATGCGCCGGGGCATTTTCAAGAAGGTCGATCCTCGCGTCGTCGCGACGATGATCTCCACCATGCTCGATGGCGTGATGGCGCGATCGTTTATCTTCGAGGACTTTAACGTCGTTGCGACGGTGCAGGAATTTAAAAAATCGCTGTGGCAGCATCTCGGCTATCAGGCGACCCAATCGGCGAATGGCCAGGGCGCACGCGCGCCGGCAAAGAGAAAAAAATCCGCTAATGAAAGCAAATTGCTTTATCCCACGGAGATCAATTGAATGACGAAGCCTGTCCTGATCATTCAAAACGATGCCAAAGAAGGCGCAGGCTTACTATCGACATTGATCGACGAACGAGGGCTTCCACAAAAGACAATATTAGGTGAGACCGCGGATTTTTCTCGGTTGGAAGCAGACGATTACAACGGCCTCGTCATTTTGGGCGGTGCGCAAAGTGCTTACGAAACTGATCTTTATCCCTTCATCGAGAAGGAAATGGATCTCTGCAAAGCATTTATCGCAGATGCAAAACCGGTGGCAGGTTTCTGTCTCGGCGCGCAGATCATTGCATGCGCGCTTGGCGGCCGCGTTGTTCCGGGGAAGCAGAAGGAGATCGGCTGGTATGATCTCTACTTAACGGACGCCGCTTTGCAGGATCCATTGCTTGCCAAGCATCCACAAAAGCTGATCGCATATCACTTCCACGGCGACGTGATTGAACTTCCGCCCGATGCGGCCAATCTCGCATATTCGGATCTGACAATGTGTCAGCTCTTTAGAAGCGGCAAGTCAACGTACGGATTTCAATATCACGCCGAAGCCGACCTCGCGCTGATCGAAGCCATGTGCGCCAACAACGCGTCATATATGACGTCAAATGGATTCGATCCCGACGCCATTGTACAGAGCAGCAGGAAGCGCATCACCGATTTTGAACAAGCCAACAGGAGGGTGCTCGGCGGCTGGCTCGACTTGGTCCAGGCGAGCGTGCTCTAGACCCACGCAACAACGATATATGATCCAAAATCGCTGCGCTGCGCTTCGCGAATCTTTGGACACGGCCCAAACCGCCCTACAATCGATCAAAGAGAACTGAAGTATGTAAACACGCGCTCGCATGGAGCATGTGGGGTTGGCGCTCGCATCCGTAAGCCGGTGGCATGGCAATCCGGATAAACGTTTCTGATACGCCAGATGTGGGCGCCCGACCGCGCTGACATCGTACTGCGATATTTTATAGCGACTTCGTCGCGATGCGCTTTTACGTCGAACGGTTGACTACAAAACTGACGCTGATCATTTTCTTGCGCCAACAAGTATGCTTGACTTATCCCGGAGTGGGGGATCGTAAATGAATTCTGATTATCGGCCGGATATAGACGGCTTATGCGCGCCAGCTCAGAGAATTATCATCGTAATCTCATCTCTCGGCGGAGGTGGCGCAGAGCGCGTGGTCGTTGATCTCTGCGAATATCTGATCAGCCAAGGGCGGGATGTCACCGTTCTGACCCTCACAGGCAACGATCCGGACGCCTACGAACTCGGGCAGTCAGTCGGGCGTGAACGCATGAAATTTCAGCAAGACGCACGCTCGCTCCCCCAGTTGGTTGAACGAGAGTGGTATAGGCTATCAAGAATGCGGGCTCGCATCATCGCTCTAAATCCGGACGTCGTTCTGAGCTTCATCGACGCAACGAACGTGCGCGTCTTGGCTTGCCTCGTAGGAACCGGCATACCTGTTATCGTATCTGAACGGATCCACCCGGAGCACCACGCCATCGACCGGAAATGGGAATGGCTGCGTCAAGCGCTCTACCGATTGTCGAGCGCGACGGTCGTGCAAACCGACGATATTGCTAGATGGTTCGAATCGCACGTTCCTACAAAGCGACTGGTCGTGATCCCAAATGCCGTTCGGAGGCCGTCTTTCGGCAAGGAAAATCTCTGCGGCAAGTCCGATCACATAATCCTCGCGATCGGTCGACTCGCCCCGCAAAAGGGCTTTGACCTTCTCATCAAGGCATTCGCGCAATCGAACCTATCGGCGTTGGGATGGCGGGTTGTTATTTTAGGAGAAGGCGAAAGCAGGAAGGACTTGGAACACCTCGCTGCCGATCTAGGCGTTTCGAGTTATGTCGATATGCCGGGCCACGTTCAGAACGTGGCCGGTTGGATTGCCGCAGCTTCCATCTTCGCCCTATCGTCACGTTACGAGGGCTTCTCGAATGTACTACTCGAGGCGATGCAGATGTCGCGCGCATGCGTCGCATTCGATTGTCCAGGCGGCGCGAAAGAAATGATCCAAGATAATGTAAACGGGATCATAATTCCGCCGGAGGACGTTGACTCCATGTCTAAGGCGTTCACCAAGTTGGCGGCTAACTCATCGCTCCGCGCAAGCCTCGGTCGCGAAGCCGCGAACATTTCGATCATGTTTTCGCCTGAACGCATCTATCAGAAATGGCTTGATACTTTGGACGACGTCAGCGCACCGCGATCAACTATAGCCAGCCGCACAGTTGCACCGGATGCACACTTAAAGTGCTCTAAATAGGCGCAGCATGCAGGTCTTCTTCATCATCAGCGCAGTATTGGGATCCGCATATTTTCTTTCTAGAAAAACGATTGATCCTCTCGCTGTCGCCTTTGGCGCATCCGTCGTTTATTTTGCTCCCGGCTTTATAGGAACAATCCGTTTCTCTAAGGGACTTAGCGAAAAGGGCGCCCACCTGGGTGACTACGCGTCATCAATCGCCCCCGGTGCCTATGTTTGCATGCTGATCGTTCTGACGATGGTCATCGTAGCAGCAATCATCAGCGATCTGGTGCCGTCAAAGCAGATCATCTACATGCCCGGCGATAAATATATGCCAAGCATACTAGCTCTGATCGTTATCATTTCAGCATCACTATCTCTCGGGGCGGTCTCGACATACTATCTATGTGCCGACAAAACGATAACTCTCTCCAAAATCGATTACTGGTATTATTGGGCCGGTTATGCGCTCCCGTTGTGTCTTGTTAGCGCTTGCATGCTGCGTCAATGGACCGTTGTCGCCTTTTGTATCGTCATGCTTGCGGCGGACATCTTTATAGGATTTCGCGCCAATACCGCAGTCTGCTTCCTGTCGTTCCTTGTTATCATCGGTGACATGCTGTTTCGGGATCGACGGTCAGCACTGATATACATCGGCATCTTGGTCATTGGTGGCGGCTCCTTCTTCCTCGTGAAGGAAATGGCCTACAGCATAAAGTCGCTTTATGCGGTCAATTGCACTGCCAAGCCGGGTAAACTAATTGCAGTTAGCCCCAACCAGAAGATAGAGGTCGCCGGACGAACAAATTCGACGGATGCGGCCAAAAAAATCGCAAAAGCCGTAGCCTCGGCTAAAACCTATACGAATTCAATCTTCAACTCCGAACCATTTGTCATTCAGGCAATCCTAAACGAAACGGTGTCTCGGAATTTCTCCACGCCGGCAGACTATATCGCCAAGCAGGCCCTGGGTGCTGTTCCTGGCGGAGCCACGATATTCCATATCGATCTCGGAGCTATCCCGTTATTTTCGGACTTCTTCAAACCGAAGCTGTTCATGGACGTTCCGTTCGGTATGGCGAGCAACCCTTGGGCTCAGGCCTTTGCCGCTGGCGGCTACCCATTGGTCATCCTATTTGCAGCTATCTATGCAGGTGTTGTCGGTGGGCTTGGCTATCTGTTTAAGATCAGCAGAGGCGGCGTAAGCGCGACTATGCTTGTAACGTCAATGTGGGTGGCCTTCTATTTTCACCGTAACGACGTGCTGACCGAGATCGGGATAGTAAAGCAAACAGTGTATGCCGCCGTGGCGGCCTTGGCCATTTCGTCGTTCCTAGTCGTGGGCTGGTCGGGCTTGGCGAAATTGCGATCAGCTCAAAGGCCCCCGACCAAAACCGGCAACGGGCCTTAAGGCACGACATTGCTCCACCGGAGTAACGTCAGGCCCTCCTTTGGCACGATCACGAGCGCTTCTCGCGTCAGCGAGGACAACAATGGGATAGGCTCCGATCGCTGGCAGGCGTTCCTTTCCGGCGACGCGCGATCGCACTAGAAGAATTTGAACGGTCGCTAATCAGCGAGCGAACTGAAGCCGGTATGGCAGCCGTCGGACACGGGCGGCGGCGATTGGTCGGCCGTCAAAGCTTGCCTTTGAGAAAGTCGATGCCGCCATTGCTCAATATCCCCCACAAACGGTGGGAGAAATGGCTCAAAGGTTCGATGTTTCAACATCTACGCTGAGAAAAGCCTTCGCACTGCGCCGAAAAGCCATCGGCTAAAAACGCCCTAGATCGGAGCGAATTTCAAGCTACCCAACACTCAAAGCGCTTTCTTTAGGGCAGTGTTGATATGTGCTGTATCCCATAAAGCGACCTGAGCAAGTGCAGCACGGCTCGCTGACTGATGACTGCTTCACCGAGTTTGGTAGCGATGTTAGACGTCTTCTAGCATCGAGTTACCTCGCAAAGGCAGTGTTGCTGAGAAAGCGCCCGAATTTGACGCATAACCAGTTTTCCAGATCATCCATCATCGTAAAAACGGCCGGCACGTAGATAAGGCTCAAGGCTGTCGAGCTTAACAAGCCGCCGATGACAGCAATCGCCATCGGCGCGCGGCTTTCAGCGTCGGCGCCAATGCCGAGCGCAATCGGCAGCATCCCCGCACCCATCGCGAATGTCGTCATGATAATGGGTCTGGCGCGTTTTCGCGCTGCATCGATAAGCGCCGCACGTCGCTCCATGCCGTGATCCCGCCGCGCCACGATCGCGTATTCAACCAGAAGAATCGAGTTCTTGGCTGCAATGCCCATCAACATCAAAATGCCGATGAGCGCCGGCATCGATAATGACGTTCGTGTCGCGATCATCAACGTCACCGCACCACCGAGCGCCAACGGAAGCGCGGTGAGGATTGTGACAGGTTGCATAAAGCCGTTAAACAACAAGGCCAGTACAAAGAACAGCAGCACGACGCCTGAACCGATTGCGAGTGCAAAGCCGCCGAACAGCTCCTGCATGCGTTCGGAATCGCCGGCCGGGCGGCGCGTGACGGAAGCCGGGAGATTTTTGATGGCGGGGAGTTCCGCAACCAGAGCTTCCGCTTGACCGATCGTGATGCCCACGAGTTCGGCTTCGACCGTTTCGCTCCGCCATCTGTCGACCCGGTCGATTTCGTTCGGGCCTGAGCCTAGATTGATGTCCGCAACGGACGATAGCGGCAACGTGCCCGCCGACGCCGGAACCTGCAAGCTGGCTATGCGCGCGAGATCACTGCGCGCCTGATCGTCCAGCATCACGCGGATCGAAATTTGCCGGTCTTTGAGATTGAATTTCGGCAAGTTCTGGTCGGCATCGCCAAGCGTGGCGATGTTGATCGTTTTCGCTAGAGTGGTTGTCGAGACGCCAAGCGACGCGGCTTTATCGGCTTTCGGCGTGATCTGGATTTCGGGACGAGCAAGGCTCGAGGTCGAGCCGGCGTTGTGAACGCCGGAAAACTCCTGCATCTGACGCGTCAACTGCGTAACGGTCTGTGTCAGCGCTTCAGGATCATCGCTCAAAAGCGTGATCTGAATTTTGGCTCCGGACGGGCCATCGGCGCCGAACCGCACGCGCGCTCCGGCGATTTTGGCCAGCTCAGGACCGAGTTCCGATTCGAATTGCTGCTGGCTGAGTTTGCGATCCGAACGCGAAACAAGATTGATCGTCACCGTCGATTTGCGTACCTCGCCGGCAACATTCGATGCGCCGCCAGGCCCCGAGGATGTTTCGGTTCCGAGCGCGGCATAGACGGACGTGACTTCGGGACGGGCTTTGAGAAGCGCCATAGCTTTTTGCGTTGCCGCGTCCGTTTCGGCGAGTGTCGCGCCGGGAGCAAGCTCGATCGCCAGAATGGATCGGCCACGATCGGTCGCCGGCATGAAATCGCTCGGCAGAAAGCGCAGGAGCGACAAGGAGAGCGCAAAAAATGCAATGCCCCCGCAAATGGTGATCCATCGATGTTTGAGTGTCCATTCAAGGATGGGAATGTAACGCTCGATCCAGACCGGCTCATCGGGCTCCTTGCCGTGGGCCTTCATCAGATAAGCGCCCATGAGCGGCGTCAACATGCGTGCGACGACCAGGGAAAAAAATACGGACGTGCAGACCGCGATGGCGAAGGCTTTGAAGATCTGGCCCGGTATGCCCGGCATGAAACCGACCGGCATGAACACGGCAATGATTGAGAATGTCGTCGCGACGACGGCCAAGCCTATTTCGTCGGCGGCTTCTATCGCTGCATCATAAGTCCCCTTGCCGGACTGGCGCATGTGCCGGACGATATTTTCGATCTCGACGATAGCGTCGTCGACGAGGATGCCCACGACGAGCGCAATGCCAAGGAGCGATATATTGTTGAGTGACTGGTTGAGAACGTACATGACCGCAAAGGTCGGAATGAGGGACATCGGTAGCGCGACGCTCGAAATCAATGTCGCGCGGACGTCACGCAGAAATACCCAGACCACCACGACCGCGAGAAGTGCGCCCAACAGCAGCGCTTCGAGGGCCGCATCGTAACCTTCGAGCACCCAAGCCGTAGATGACGTCACCTCGCGAATGCTGATCTGCGGATGAGCCGTAGCGAACGTCGCGATCTTTGAGCGAACGTTTTCAGCGACCTTCACCTCGCCGGTTCCAACAGAGCGATAAACGCTGAAACCTATGACTTCCCGACCGTCGAGGCGTGCCCGCTGACGGGGTTCCGCCCACGAGCTTTCGACGAGTCCCAGCTCGGATAGTTTGACCGTTCGCCCATCTGCAAGAGCGAGACGCTTGTCCGCCAGCGCGTCGACTTCCGTGGCACTGCCGATAGTTCGGATGGCTTGCTCGCCGGATCCGAGCGTCGTGCGCCCACCCGGCTGATTGACGTTTTCGCTCTTCAGCTGTTCGGAAACTTCGGATGCCGTGATCCCGAGCGCCATCAGGCGATCGGGATTGAGGCGAATACGAATTTCGCGATCCACGCCTCCGGCACGGACGATTTTAGCAACTCCGCTCGCCGAAAGAACGGCTTTGGCTATGTCATCGTCGATGAACCAGCTGAGGTCATCAGGCGGCATGTCAGGGGCATCGACGACGAAAGTCAGGATTGGCTGTCCGGTATTGTCCACACGCTGGACGACCGGCTCTAACACGTCTTGCGGCAGATTTGAACGGATCGACGACACAGCATTGCGAACGTCATCGGTGGCGCGATCGATATCCGTTCCGATCGCAAATTCTACGCTTGTCGAAGACGAACCTTCATTCACCGTCGAGCGAATATGATCGACATTCCCGAGGCCTGCGACGCTGTCTTCGATCAGGCGGGTGACCTGCGTTTCCATCTCGGCCGGTGCTGCGCCCGACCAGGAAACGCTTACGGTCACTGTCGGAATGTCGACATCCGGCATGTTGTTGATGCGCAGTTTCTGAAAAGCGATCAAACCGGCAAGCGTCATGACCAGAAAAAGGACAATCGTCGGGACAGGATTTCGGATCGCCCAGGCGGAAATCTGGTTCATGGAGTGACCTTTTGCAGAGCCGACGCCACATCGACACGAACAGTATCGCCATCGTGCAGAAGGCCTGCACCATCGACGACGATGCGGTCTCCAACGCTCACGCCATCGATGACTTCGACTACCTCGCTGGTTTTGCGGCCGATCGAGATTTCCGTCAGATGCGCAATGCCGGCGTCCGTCACCTTGAACACACCGGCTTTCGCATCGCGCCAGACGAGAGACTTCAACGGCACGGCCAATGCCGTCTTTTCGTTGGCTATGATCTCGACGCGGGTGAACATGCCGCTCTTGAGCGTCGTATCGGGTTCAAGAGAAATGCGAACGGTTCCAAGACGTGTCTTGCTGTCAACGATCGGCGCGACGATACGCACGCGTCCTTTTTCTACTGAGCCAGTTGGCCCGAACACGCGAACCGTCAGCCCGTCGTGCACCGTTGCGATGTCTGCTTCAGGTACGAGCGCGTTGACCTCGAGCCGTCCGTCTTGAATGAGGCGAAACATTTCCGTGCCCGCTTGCACGACCTGGCCGAGTTCCGCGCTGCGCGACGAAATCATCCCCGCTGTCGGCGCGATAATTTCCGTCTGCTTCAAACGTGCGTTGATCTCATCCAGAGAAGCGCGGGCCGCGGCGAGTTTCGCCGACGTTGTCTTGACCAGTGTCGCACGCTGCTCGGCCGTCTGCGCACTGATGACGCCGGTGCCGACCGACTGCGCGCGACGCTCGTCGGACTGAGCGGTCACGAGGGTCGCCTCAAGCTCGGCGATCACCGAATTCTGCTGCATAATCTGGGCGCGAAGAATTTTGTCGCTCAAGAGCGCTAAGACTTGCCCTTTTTCAACGATGTCGCCTTCGTCGACAGCCACGTTCGTAACTGCGAGACCGCTCGCCTCACTGCCGAGCGGCATGTTACGCCAGGGAGCTACCGTTCCAGTCGCGACGATGCGCGCTTGCAATGTCTGCGCGGAGACTGGTGCGACGACGACCGTGAGAGCTGGCGCCTTTTGAGCAGCCACAGCGGAGGATGGCGCACAACATGACATCATGAGCGCGGCGATCATCCAGCACGCCGATCGTGGACCTGGCATATTTATCTCATCCCTGTGTGCAATAGTTGGAAAGGGCGGCACCTGATAGCGCCGCCCTTTGCCTGAATCAGCGTGGCGGGGGGTGTGGGAAGGGATTGCCAAGCTGATCCGCCCCCGGCCCACGTTCAGGGTGCGGGCCAGGGATTCCAGGGCCATGACCGAACGGCGACGGTCCTGGCGGCGGGGTGAGACATGCTTCAAGCGTACTCACCTTTTCGAGTTGTTCCGGCGTGAGCTTGCCGCGCAGATTCTCGATCGCTTTGACGAGCGCTTCCGCTTTGCGGCCGCGTTCAATCGCGTCTTTTGCTATTCGAGACGCGAGACCGAACGCTTCAGGTTTCGGAAGCGGCTGTCCCGCTGCAGGCGGAGCCGGCGGCTCTGGACGCGCCGGCGGCGCCGTGACAGCCAGCAGCGCATCGGTAAAGTCACGCCAGGCATCAAGCTGGGCCGACCGAATTCCAATCTCCGTTTCAAACTCGGCGAGCTTGGCTGCAAGAGGTTCCGGACGAGGACCATGGAACTCGCCCTTCGGAGGCGGCGGCGGACCGCCTTCGGGACCTGCCTGACGCGGTGGTCCAGGCGGAGGAAACGCTTGTGCGATGAGGAGATCGCCACGCTTTCCGGACTGCTTGGTGACGTCGGTTAGATTCGGCGTACCGGCATCGGCCAGCGTTCCGGGACCGGCCAATGCGCCGGTGCTTATGAATGGCAACGCCACAACCGCCGTCAAGCATAAGAGCGATTTGGGTATCGGTATCATGAGGAGCTTTCCTTGCGTGTTGACACTGCTTGGATAGCCCGCACCTTTGTCCGGCTTAACGCGAAGTGTTGCGTACTGTTTCCGGGCGCCGCGAATTTGTGTCGAAACATTGCTGCTCGGGGAAAGTCACCGGTTTCGATACAAAAATTGGCTCGTATCGGAGGCATCGCGACGTTAGAAACGTCGTCGTTCTCATCAATGGCCCATTATGAATTTGCATTTCCCGCACATCCTGGTCGTCGACGACGATCCTGAAATTCGCAAGCTGCTTGCGCGCTATCTCGAAAGCCAGGGCTTCCGTGTACTCCTGGCGGCGACATGTGCGGACATGCGTGAACGGCTCTCCACGAACAAGATCGATCTCATCGTGCTCGACGTCATGCTGCCGGACGGATCAGGACTCGATCTTTGTCGGCATCTCAGAGGTGAGCGCTCGACGATCCCGATCATCCTGCTGACCGCGCTCAAGGAAGATGTCGACCGGATCATCGGACTTGAAATCGGCGCCGATGACTATCTCGGTAAACCATTCAATCCGCGTGAACTGGTGGCGCGCATTCGCGCCGTGCTTCGGCGCCAGACCGAGTCTGCATCACCGACATCGACGACAAGGATCTATCGCTTCGAAGGCTTTTGCGCAGATCCAGCACTGCGCAGCGTTGTCGATCCGGACGGCGGCGACGTTGAATTGACCGGCGCCGAGTTCGATCTTCTGCAAGTATTTCTGGATCGCCCCGGCCGCGTGCTTTCGCGCGATCAGCTTCTCGATTTGACTCGCGGGCGCGATGGCGACGTTTTCGACCGATCGATCGATGTCCTCGTAAGCCGACTTCGACGCAAACTCAGCGACCAGACGCAACTCTTCAAGACGGTTCGAAACGGCGGTTATCAGCTTGCCGCCAAGGTCAGCATCGAGGAACGATCTGAATGAACACGCTGCGTGCTAAGCTCGTGCTGCTGCTCGCGGTCGTTATCGTTTCAGTCGTTGGCCTTTTGACCGGCGTTCTGCTCTATCTGTTGCGTCCACCCGGCGAACACCACATCGAGCCAGTGGCTGAGCAGGTGCTGTTCCTTGCACGAATTGCGAAGGACGCACCGTCGACATTGCCTCGTGTAAGCGCTCCGCCCGAAATTACGGTTCGCCCCGGTATGACCGAGCGGCTCCGCGCCGCGCTCCGCGATCACGGATCGCGCCTCGACGTTCTCGTGTCTCGCCCCACTCCAACAAGCTCGCAGGTCGTTTTCATTCCAGTAGAGCGAGGATGGGTCAGCATGGCGATGCCGGACCTTCCTCCTCCGGACGGTGGATGGCATGCGCTAGGTAGCTGGCTGGCGTTGATCACGCTCGGAGCTTTGGCGATCGCGATCTTCTTCGTCAATCGCACGGTGAAGCCGCTTGCGCTGCTGGAAAAGACGATCGAAGACGTCGGCGACGATGCGATGCTGCCGGAGTTGCCCGTCAGAGGCCCCGCCGAGGTGCGTGCGACCGCGAAAGCGCTCAATTCCCTATCGTTGCGGCTCAAGAACGCGATGGAAAGCCGGATGCGCCTCGTCGCGGCGGCCGGGCACGATATGCGCACGCCAATTACCCGAATGCGGTTGCGTGCCGAATTCGTTTCCGAACAAGACGATCGCGAGATGTGGCTGAAGGATATCAATGAACTCGAGCGTATCGCCGACAGCGCGATCCTGCTTGTTCAGGAAGAATCCGGCCATTCATCAGTTGAAACTTTCAACTTGGACAGCTTGCTCGGAGATGTCATCACCGAGCTGAAGGCACTCGATTACGACGTCGCTCTTGGCGGCACCATTGCGGCCCCCGTGCGCGCTAGCCGACATGCTCTCAGCCGCGCGTTTCGCAATCTCATTATCAACGCGGCGACTCACGGCGGGGGTGCCGCTGTCACGATGAAGCGCAATGGGGATCGCGTCAGCGTGATTGTCACGGATGACGGACCTGGCATTCCGCCGAATCTTATCGGTCAGGTCTTTGAGCCCTTCTTCAGAGCCGATCCGGCGCGACGTCAGAATATTCCGGGAGCGGGGCTAGGCTTGACGATCGCTCGTGAGATCGTCCGACGTTCAGGAGGCGACATCCGGATCGCGAACCGCCCAGAGCGCGGTCTGGTCCAAGAAATCGTATTGCCCCTTGTTTCGGAGGGTCGCTGTTTCACGTAGTTTGAGGAATGCCTCAATCGATGGCAGCAATCACACAACACCATTAAGCTGACATAGCCAGCGATGGCTTCCGCCTCATCGATACTTTCATCGACGTGCTTGATCTCGCGGCACTCGGCTCAAAGTCGAGTCGAATGGGACGGGACGGCCAGCATATCATCCGGCGATGGCGTTAGCATTTAAGCCGTCACCGACTTGTTTCCGTTCATCCAAGCTAGGCCTAGTTCCCAAGCAACAGAAAGAATGATCGGACCAACAAAGAGGCCAATAATTCCGTAGGCGATCGTCCCGCCAATGACGCCAATGACGATGACTAACATGGGAGTAGTGAGACCACGGGTCATTAAGATCGGCCGCAAAACGTTATCCAATAGCCCAATTGGCACCATATAGGCGGTAAACAAAAGAGCGTGCAGCGTTTCCTGAGTCATCCAACTCCAGACAAGAATCGGCAGAAAGAGAACGCCTGGACCAATTTGGAGAATTCCAAGTACCAGCGAAGCAAAAGCTAAAATGCCCGCGCCGGGTACACCGGCCACAAGAAAACCGACCCCTCCAAGAAACGATTGCAGCAACGCAACCCCAAGGACGCCACGAGAAACATTGCGGATAGTTGCGCCGGCCAGCTCCACCATTTCTGTGCCTCGCGGTTTCAGAATGCGTTCCATTATCCGAGCAAGTACTTTGACAAGCTTAGGGCCCGGGCAAAAGAGAAAACCTGCTACGATAATCGAGAGCAGGAACTTGAGCAGCCCGATCAAAACGTTCGACGCGACCTGGAGGAGCCAGCCAGCCACAGGTTTCAACGCGGGTGCTAATTCAGCCAGTTGCGAGCTGATGTCCGTAATGGCGCGGGTCCAAATCCGATAGATTTGATCTCCAGCTACGGGCCACCCTTTGACCGATTCTGGAGGGCCCGGAATGGATAATCCGCTGTCAAGTTTTTGGACAAGGACTTCCACTCCGTTGAGCAGACCTAAGCCAAGCCACGTCACAGGTGCTAGGACGACAAACATGCAAAGTAAGGTAACGACTGCGGCGGCAAATTTGGGGCTATTGAGCCAATGTGCGAGCCAGCGGTAGACGGGGTAAAGCGCCACTGTCAAAATAGCGCTCCACACCAAGATCGTCAGAACCGGAGCAACAATTGCAAACGACAAATAAACTAGCAACGTAAGTAAGCTGATACGGATAGCGAGATCGATCGCGATCGTCTGATCCTTCTGTGTATCGATCTCCTGCATTTGTTAAATTCCGGTTCAACGACGATCTAAACGCGCTTCGGACGTGGAGGAGGTTTTGCGATCGTTTCGACCGCGAGCGCCTGGGACGCCATTATCTCCTTCGTCGTTCACCTTTGCAAAACGAGCGAGTCGGGATCAAGCGCAATTGGCGCCACGAGCTGCGCCAGCGCTCCGGCTTAAGTTTCTACCCGTTTGTTCAAGTTGTGGTTTCTCTGCCCGCGCAATATTTACGAGTGGGCCAGCAAAGAGAAGAGGCGCCGCTGCGATTGTCAAACATCGAAAGGCCGCCGATGTTATTCGCATTTCAAGAAATCCCCAATTGAGGGATACGCCATTTTGTAAAATGGTGGCCCCATATATCGAACGAATAGGACGCTACGCTCCATTGAAGGGAGCCAATCGATAATGAATTAGGGCGAATATATCAGCCAATCTTGGCCATCATACTAAGCCGTCACCAAGGAAGCGTCCACCGCTTGTGTGTTGTCATGCTGAGGAGCTTCGATCCTCCGAGCCATGATTAGCATCAACTTCCGTATTAAACGCTCTTGGCTCCCACGATGATTTTCGATAATATATCTCTCGATGGCTATGGCGTGTCGTTCTTCGGGCAAGCGTTCGGAGATTAAATCTTCAACCCTAAGAGGATTTAATGACATCGCCGCGAGCGAACTTTTGAATGACTGACTAAGGCACGAACCAACTTCGGTATCGGCTCTCCTAAGAGATCTATCACTTCGACGCACGTTCTCGGGTCGTAGCCAACACAATGCATATTGTGGGGTACTAGGAAGGAGAGCGGCATGCGCAGCACATTCGGCGCGGTCGTTGCACTTTATTTGATGTCATTTCCGGCCCTTGCGCAGCCGAATGAAGCCCCCTCGCAAATATCAGTCGGTGTCGTAACCGCTGCGCGCAAGCCAATTGCAAAATCGCTGGATTTCGTTGGCCGTGTCGAAGCCGTCGATCGAGTTGAGATCAGGGCGCGTGTCACCGGTTACCTGGAAGCGGTCGAATTCAAAGAAGGGGACTTGGTGCAGGCTGGCGCCTCCCTTTACAAAATCGAGAAAGGGTTATTTCAGGCCGCAGTTGGGGAAGCGGCGGGCGCACTCGACCGGAGCAAGGCCGCAAAGGTGTTGAGCGAAGTCCAACTGCAACGTGCTGAAGAATTGTATGAGAGGAACGTTGGCTCAGCCGTCGCGCGCGATCAGGCGCGTGCCGCCGATGAACAGGCCAAGGGCACAATCCTTATCGGTCAGGCCAACCTCGACACGGCCAAGATCAACCTGGGCTACACCGATATTGTTGCCCCAGTGGCGGGCAAAATAGGTCGAACGAACGTCACCAAGGGAAACGTCGTAAGCCCCGAGAGCGGGCCTTTGACGGTCATCGTCAGCCAAGATCCCATGTACGTTACGTTCCCCGTTAGCCAGCGGGAATTCCTGCGTTTGCAGCAGACAGGCAAACAACTCGACGTCACTCAGTTGAAAGCCAATTTGCGATTCGCCGATCTCAGCAAGTACGACCAGGAAGGCACCATCAATTTCGTCGATGTTACGGTCAATCGCACGACCGATACCGTGCTCGTTCGTGCCGCCTTTCCAAATCCGAAAGGCGTACTCATCGACGGGCAACTCGTCCATGTATCGATCGAAGCGGGCAAGCCGGCCGAAAAAGTCGTCATCCCGCAGTCGGCACTCATCGCCGATCAGCAAGGGACGTACGTCTTCGTCGTAGATGAAGGAAAAGCCGCTATCCGGAGGGTAAAGACCGGTGGCGAAAGCGGAGGCACTAGCATCATCGTCGAGGAGGGCTTGAGCGGAGGGGAGCAGGTTATCGTCGATGGTCTGCAGAGCGTGCGCCCAGGCGCAGCCGTGATCGCAACGCCTGCCCTTCAACTCCAGGATCGGAGTTGAAGGGATGTTATCCTCTATCTTCGTTGACCGCCCAAGACTGGCCATTGTCATCGCGATCGTCACGACGATAGCGGGCGTCCTGGCGCTATACGCAATCCCATTTGCCCAATATCCGGATATCGTTCCGCCGCAAGTGCAGGTCACGACGACGTACCCGGGAGCTAATTCATCCGTTGTCGACACTTCGATCGCGCAACCCATCGAAGCGCAGGTCGTCGGCGTTGATAAGATGATCTACATGAAGAGCGTGAGCGGGGACGACGGTAGCTATACGCTGATCTGCTCATTCGAACTCGGAACCAATCCCGACATAAATACCGTGAATGTCAACAATCGAGTCCAAGTCGCGCTGTCGAGCTTGCCACCCGAGGTTCAGCGCCAAGGCGTGTCCGTTAAGAAGAAATCCTCAGCCCTTCTTGGCGTTGTGGCGCTTTACTCGCCCAAGCACACCTATGATCCGCTCTTTCTATCCAACTACGTCACGATCAATCTGCTCGACCAAATAAAGAGCACACCGGGCGTTGGTGACGCCGTCCTTTGGGGACCGCAAGACTACGCGATGCGGGCTTGGGTCAAAACCGACAGATTGACCGGATTGGGACTGACGACCGGTGACGTCATCAATGCAATCCAGGCTCAGAACGTTCAAGCCGCCGTCGGCAGGATCGGCGCACGGCCAATATCAAACGAGCAGCAACTTCAACTCAATATCCAAACGAAGGGCCGCCTCAATACCGTTGCTGATTTTGAGAAGATCGTCCTGCGGACCAACCCTGACGGTTCGGTGCTGCGTTTGGGCGACGTTGCCCGGCTTGAACTGGGAGCAGCAAATCTGGATCGCGATACTCTATTCAACGGAGGTCCCGCCGCCGTTATAGCGATCTACCAGTCGCCAGGGGCCAACGCGATCACCACCTTGAAAACGGTGCGCACCAAGCTTGAAACAGCCGAGAAGCGGTTTCCCGATGACATGGCTTGGAAGGTTACCTACGACCCGACCCAATTCGTGACGGATACCATCCATGAGGTGCGCAAGACTCTGATTGAAGCGTTCATTCTTGTAGTGCTCGTCGTTTATCTCTTTCTGGGCAGCGTTCGCGCAACACTGATACCGACTCTCGCGGTTCCGGTCAGCTTGATCGGCGCATTTATTGTTCTGCTGGCGATAGGATATTCGGCAAACACAGTCTCGCTGCTCGCAATTGTCCTCGCGATCGGCATTGTGGTCGACGACGCCATCGTCGTGGTCGAGAATGTCGAACGCGTGATGGAAGAACATCCGGAGCTATCGCCAGCCGAAGCCACTAAACGAGCCATGGCCGAAATCACGGCTCCGATCATTGCCATAACGTTGGTTCTGCTCTCCGTCTTTGTGCCTGTTGCCTTTATTCCTGGCATTTCCGGGGAACTGTTTCGTCAGTTCGCAGTGACCATTGCCGTTGCGATGCTTTTGTCGGCGATCAATGCACTAACGCTGTCCCCAGCGTTGTGCGGCATTCTCCTCAAACCGCATCATGGGCCGCGACGAGGCCCGATCGGCGCAATCATGAGGGCGATCGACAATGTGCGGGACGCCTATGGCGCAGCCGTCGCTCGCTTGTTGCGAATTTCTCTGATTGGCTTGGCGCTAGTGGGCGTCGCTCTCGCAGGCACTTATGGACTGGCCAAGGTGACTCCGACGGGATTTCTCCCAGAAGACGATCAAGGCGCATTGTTCGTGCTCGCACAGCTCCCCGGTGGCGCATCGGTGGGTCGCACTATTGATGTCGTCCGCCAGACCGAGGCGATCCTCAAAGGCGAAGCGGCCGTTCAGGACGTGACCTCGGTCGTGGGCCTCAATTTTATTGATAACTATTCGCAGTCAAATGCTGCGTTCATGGTCGTGACGTTAAAGCCATTTGAGCAACGCAAGGATCGCGCTCTGGGTGTGCGTTCGCTCATCCAACGTCTCGGCCCCAAGCTCCGAGAGATTCCTGGAGGCACGGTCGTGCCGTTGGCACCACCACCGATCATCGGCCTCGGATCTGGCGGCGGCTTTGCGTATGTCCTCCAGGACCTACGGGGAGGGGATCCAAAAGCATTGGCCCAAGTTTTGCGCGGGTTACTCGTTGCCGCCAACCAGGACCCAAAACTGGACCGCGTGTTCAGCACCTTCTCGGCGACGAACCCTTCGCTCTATCTCGATATCGATCGCGATAAAGCGCAAATTTTGGGAGTTCGGCTCAACGATGTTTTTCAAGCTTTGCAAGCGTCCCTTGGCGGATATTTCGTCAACAACATGAATCTGTACGGCCGCACCTGGCAGGTACAGGTTCAAGCGGATGCCACGGATCGTTCCAGTATCGACGATCTCTACCGGATCAACGTGCGCAATGAAAAAGGCCAGATGATCCCGATGCGGAGCCTCGTCGAGGTTCGAGTCGTCGTCGGTCCGCCATCGATCATTCGCTATAACAATCTTCGCGCAGTCACGATTCAAGGATCCCCGGCGGCAGGCGTGTCCTCTGGACAAGCGCTGACGGCGATGGAGGCAGTCGCCGCCCGCACCCTGCCAGATGGTTATGCCGGTGAATGGACAGACACAGCATTCCAAGAGAAGCGAGCAGAGGGCAAAACCGCGCTCATCCTCGGGTTTGCGTTGCTGTTTGCGTACTTATTCTTGGTAGCTCTCTATGAAAGTTGGACCATTCCAGTGCCGGTTCTTCTTTCCGTCAGCGTCGGTGTGTGCGGAGCTTTCGCAGCCATCGTCATCGGGGGGTTGACCCTCGATCTCTATGGGCAAATCGGAATGGTCGTCCTTATCGGGCTTGCGGCGAAGAACGGCATATTGATTGTCGAATTCGCAAAGGAGCAACGCGAGCGTGGTGTTGCGCTCCATGAAGCTGCCACGGAGGGGAGCCGTTTACGCTTCCGTCCAGTGATGATGACGTCCTTTGCCTTTATTCTGGGACTGCTTCCTCTTGTCGTCGCAGTAGGCGCTTCCGAGCTCGCACGTCGCAATGTCGGGACACCAGTCTTCGGCGGAATGATAGCCGCATCCTTCATCGGCATATTCGCAATCCCGCCTCTTTACGTCACCTTCCAAGCCATACGCGAGAAATTTAGACCTTCAGCCCGCCCTGCGGCTAAGCCGGAGATTAAACAGGCTGCATGAGCTTGCTGCGATACCAGCAATACCGAAATTAAACGCAATATACGGAACGATGTGGTCGCATATATTCCAATTGGCTTGCGCAGAATTTTCTGCGCAGCGCAATAAAAACAAGCACGCAGGCGCTTCCTGTTATCTTGCAACCGTCACGGGGCAATGCGCACGAGCAACGACGCTGCTTGAGACCGAGCCAAGCACGAGCCGCGCGATATTACCTTTGCCGCCCGTACCGACGACGATATGATCGATTCCATTGTCCTCGGCATAAACGACGATGGAGCGCGCCGCATCGCGGCTTCTCACGCTCACCGTCTTGGGATTGGAAATACCCGCTTTACTTGCTACCGCAGTAGCATTGTCGAGAACGCGTTTCGCGTCAGAATCTTCCCAGGTATACACAATAATTCCACCTCGCCCGTCGCCTCCGGCAGGCAAATTGACGGCGAGTAGAGTGAGGTCGGCTCCAGTAGCTTTTGCCAGTTCAGCCGCTTGGGTTATTGCGCTCTCGGAATGGCCGGTATCGTCTACCGCGCAAAGCACTTTATGAGTCATTCTTTTGCTCCATTTGGAGTAAGTTTAGTTTGCTCACCAGTCCCTCAGCCGTGATCAACGCTATCGTCTCCGAAAATAGATTGCTATAGATTCTTATATTATCGCACGTTTAGTGCTTACCATTAATTTGAAAAGGCTATCCTTCCAACGATAGGAATTCAATGACGTCCCTCTAAGCGAGCCTAATCGATGATGTGGTAGCCGCCATCAATGTAGAGCGTTTCGCCGGTTATCAGTTTCGCCCCGTCCATGCCGAGAAAGGCTACGGCAACGCCGACGTCGTCGATAGAGACTAGGCTTCGGCTTGGTGCTTTTGATTGCGCCTTTTGAAGAAGCTTATCGAACGCCGTAATTCCCGATGCGGCGCGCGTTTTCAGAGGGCCGGGAGATATTGCATGCACCCTGATGCCTTTTGGTCCTAATTCGGCGGCCAAGTATCTTGTCGTCGATTCAAGAGCGGCTTTCACCGGACCCATAATGTTGTAGTGCTCCACGACCATTTGCGAGCCGTAGTAAGTCATCGTGAACAAGGCGCCACCTGATTTCATGAGTGGCTCGGCAAGCTTGGCCATCCTAATAAACGACCAGCACGAAATCTCCATTGCGCGAAGAAATCCATCTCGCGAGCAATCGACGACGCGACCCTGCAGATCATCCTTCGGGGCAAACGCAAGAGAGTGAAGGCAGAGATCAAGCCCTCCCCACCTCTTCTCAATTTTTTCGAATACGTCCTCAATTTGCCCCTCATGCTGGAGGTCGAGAGGCATGAGAATTTGCGCACCGACCTCTTTAGCCAGGGGTTCGACGTGCGGTTTAGCTTTTTCATTAAGATACGTAACCGCAATTTCTGCGCCGAATGCGTGAAATGCCTTAGCGCATCCCCACGCTATGGACTGATCGTTTGCGATACCGGTAACGAGCGCCTTTTTGCCTTTGAGCAAGTTTAGCGAAGAAACATCAATCATGCCCGCTTCTCCTTGGGCATTTTTTGTTTTTGCAACATTTGCAATGTGTGCCGTGCGATCATCAGCTCTTCGTCGGTCGGCACCACATAACACCCAACACGCGAGCCATCGCTTGAGATGCGGAGTTGGTTTTTTTCGTTCGCTATTTCCGATAATTCTATCCCGAAGCACGACATGCGATCGACCACCGCTCGTCGAATCGCCGGCGCGTTTTCTCCAATTCCGGCGGTAAAGACCAAGCCATCGATTCCGCCCAATGCCGTCGCGAGCATCCCCCCGAAAAGTGCAATGCGATAGGCAAAGTAGTCGAGCGCCAGCCTGGCCCTCGGGTCGACGCTCGAGAGCAAATCTCTGACGTCATTGCTAATGCCCGATAGGCCCTTGAGACCGCAATCGTTATAAAGGAAATGTTCGACGTCTTTAACGCTCATTCCCTTTTCATTCATGAGATAGAGCACGACGCCGGCGTCGATCTGACCTGGACGCGTACCCATCGGCAAACCGTCCAGAGCCGTAAATCCCATACTGCTTTCAATACTCTTCCCCCCTTGTAGCGCGCACATCGATGCGCCGCTTCCTAGGTGAGCGACGACGACTCGATGATCGCCAATTTCAGGGGCGACTTGCGGAATCCTCGATGCAATATACTCGTACGACAACCCGTGAAATCCATAGCGGCGCACGCCCTCGCGATAAAATCGATCAGGGATCGCATAGCGGTCCGCAATTTCCGAATGATGCCTATGAAAAGCGGTGTCGAAACACGCGACCTGCAAAAGGTGCGGCTGTCGTTCCAGAACGATTCTTATTGGCGCGAGGTTGTTCGGTTGGTGAAGAGGTGCAAGCGGCACAAATCGCTGTAGGTGATCTAGGACGCGCGAGTTGAGTAACGTTGGCTCAATAAATTCCGGCCCTCCGTGGACAACCCTATGCCCGATCGCAACGGGCAGCCTTCCGACATACTCACGTAGGAACACGACCAGCGTATCAAGTGCGTGATGCAATTCGCCGACCTCGTCGGTCCCCAATGACCTATCAACGACACGTTGGCCGTTGGCATCGCTTGCAATTAAGCGTGGCCTTGTCCCAATGCCCTCGATCTGACCCTTAAGTCGCCGATCGAGTTGTTCTCCGGGCACAATTGCAAACAGCTGAAATTTGATACTCGAGCTGCCCGCGTTGATAACCAGTATGGTATCGGACATTGGTCATGCTCTGATCGGAGCGTTAGCCCGTCTGCTGTAAGCAAGCAATTTGGCGACGGCGCAGGAAGCCAGGCGTGTTCGAACATTGTCGGCCCGCGACGTCAGAATGATCGGCACTCTTGCCCCCAGAACGATTCCAGCAGCGTCAGCATTAGAGATAAACGTAAGATTTTTGGCGAGCATATTGCCCGCTTCCAAATCCGGTACGACAAGGATTTGCGCATGACCCGCCACAGGCGACTTGATGCCCTTGACGCGCGCCGCCGTTAAACTGATGGCATTGTCGAACGCAAGTGGTCCATCCAGTTCTCCGCCGGTGATCTGACCACGATCCGCCATCTTGCAAAGTGCGGCTGCTTCAATAGTCGACGGAATCGCGGTGGTAACTGTTTCGACAGCCGATAGAATCGCAACTTTGGGCTTGCCTAGACCTAAGGCCGTGTAGAGATCAATTACGTTTTGGACGATATCACGTTTCGCCATCAGATCCGGCGCAATGTTGACCGCAGCATCCGTCACGAACAGCGTCTGTGAATGAGTGGGAACGTCCATTACAAACACGTGGCTAATTCTTCTTTCGGTGCGAAGACCCGTTTCCCGACTGGTCACGGCACCAAGGAGCTCATCGGAATGAAGGCTGCCTTTCATGAGCATTTCGGCTTTGCCGCCACGCACGATTTCAACGGCCTTTGCGGCGGCGGCGTGACTGTGAGGCACATCGACTATTTCGAGACCATCGAGATTGAGATCGAGTGTTCTCGAAATCTCGATCATCTTTGCTTTTGGCCCCACGAGTATCGGGATTATCAGTCCGGCGTCCCTCGCTTCGATGGCGCCACGCAGTGATGACTCGTCGCAAGGCTGTGCTACGGCGGTCGGAAGTGGACTCAAACGCTGCGCCGCCGCAACCAGTCGTTCGTATTTTTCATGCCGATGAATTTTGGAGACGATTGCCTCAGGCATGGCGCCTCTCCTTCGGAAGTCTCACCACGCGATTGATAAAGAAATCTCGCCCGGCATACCGCCGGGAAAATTGATGATTTCCGCGCGGAGTTTGTAGCCGAGCGGCCGCAATTCGTTGTCGTAGAAATCGTAAGCATCCTTAGCGAAACCTGTCAGCGTCGTTGGCCATTCCGCGTCGGCAATATTGATCCGCCTTCCACCGTCGCTGCAGTAGCTCGACGGGAAGGTGATGACCTCTAAATGATGATGGCCGTTTTGAGCGGCGATCCGAACTGCGTTGTTTATCCGCTCGATAGCTTCGGGTGCGACTTTGCGCGACATGAAAGCCTCGCGTAGCGCTCGGTCCTGCTGCTTCTTTTTGTCCGCTAGCTGCCGATCACGATCAACCTCTGCCATCTCCGCGTCAGAGCTAATCATCTTTAGGTCTTCGGGGCGAAGGAGTCCGGGCATTGCTATCTCCGTTTGTCTGGGACCGACGAACCTTGCTCCCATTAATGCCGCTTTTCGGCTCTGCTGTTGCGCGATGTCGAAATGGCTGCCTGCTTTGCAGGCATCGTCGTGATGTCTTCACTTTCAAATAATGATTCCACTTCCGCAAGGCGCGCACGAGCCGCCTTGCTGTGAACTCCGACCAGTTCGATCATGCGATCGAGCTTGCCCTTCATTCGGGTTGCCAAGTCGGGATCGGTCGCGAGCATCTCTGGGATGGCGGCAACCGCACGACGTTCATCAAGAAGCAGCATCAAGAACTGTTCGCGGAGGATCTGTTTGAATGCGGCGAGGTTCAAACCTTTGCCGGTTTCGTCTCGCATTCTTCTTAGAAGATTGAAGCCGCGTTCATCCACGACTCCATCGGGCATTCGTACATATAGCAGCGCACGAATAACTGCTTCCCGAGGGCCACCATCGGCGATCCTTTGCTTCAATTCGGCTATTTTTTGCTCAACGATAGCGTGATGCGCTGGATCATCTCCCACTCTGAGACGTGGGATTTCATCGGATGCCCTGAGACCGACTGCCGCCTGAAGAAATGGCGAACCATAAATCGCATGAAACCAGGTTTCCGCCGCATCGTCTCGAGCATCCCTGTAGGCGTCGAGTGTCAGGACCATCCAGTCGCCGAACCACTCTTGCATCTGCCAAAAGATATTATCTTTTGAAACGGGTCGGCGGTTTTCCCGAAGCCGAACGGCATCGGACGCCAGCGATCGGATGAATGGATTGGCACCTGAAAAGAATTCGTACTGCATGCGCAAAGGATGAAACCGGCGCATCAATTCGGCTGAACTCTCATTCACCCAGGGTTGAATCCAGGGCTGAACAAATGTTCGATAGAGACCAAGATTTATTTCTGAGAGCCGTGCGACAGTCGCAAACTCGCGGTCATCTTCATCACTATTGCTGCCAAACTCACGAATATCATCCAAGCTGCGCGCTTCAAAACGAAGAAGATAGTCGCCCAAAATAAGATCGGCCGTGGGATCGTCGGGATCTTTCGGCGTCATAACGGCTTCGTATAGACCCGGCGGCAACGCATCGATTAAATCGATGTTGTTCGCAAACTGATCATGCTCTTTTTTGGCAATAGACCCCGATACAAAAATTCCAAGATGCCCGATAGATTCGTGCACAGCATAGACGATCGTCTGCCCATGGGCTCGAATGTCTTCAACGCTATCGTAAAGATCAATTATCCAGTTCAACGCTTGCGGCGGTGGCGTGATGTTATCTGCCTTCGAACAGAAGATCACGATCGGCGAACTGATATTGCGAAGATCGATGCGGCTGCCGTTCGAAGACCTAACAGACGCCGACGACAGCTTATTTCCAACGAACAATTCGTCGGCGATGAACTGCATTTCACCCGCGTTGAGAAGCACATGGCCGCCCCACCATTGTTCAAATTCCAGATATCTCGGGGCTTCGGTGTCAATTTTGGAATAGAGGTTGTAGTGCTTGGACCAAAGGGTATTCGCGGGATTGAGATTCTCAAAATTTGATACCAACCACGCTCCATCAAACTTCCCGTTTCCGATATCCCCGAGCAAAGCCGTCATCCAAGTGCCGCCGAGCACGCCAGCGGTATATCGCATCGGGTTTTGCTTTGGCGCTCCGGCCCAATACGACAAAGGAGATCCTGCCACAATAATCGGACCAAAAAGCTCTGGTCGCGCCGCAGCAAGCATCATCACCGCCCAGCCCGCTTGGCAGTTTCCTATCACGGCCGGCTTACCATCGGCTTCGGGATGTAAAGTGATCACGTGCTCAAGAAATTTGGCTTCCGCCTCAGCGATGTCCTCGATGGTTTGACTAGTAACGGGATCGGGAAGGAATCCGATGAAGTAACAAGGGTGCCCCGCCTTCATCGCTACGCCGATCTCGCTTTGCGGCTTGAAGCCTCCAATGCCCGGCCCATGTCCGGCTCTCGGATCGACAATCACAAAGGGACGCTTGAACTTATCCGGCTTCTTGCCATCCGGTGGAATGATACGGGCAAGGACGTAATTTACAGGTTTTTTAAGCTCACGTCCGTCAAGCACGAGTTCGCAACTAAATTTCAGAACATGCGGCGCGACCTTGGCGGCATGTTCGTAATACTTAGAACTCCTTTGCTCCAAGACGTCGAGAAAGAGAATGCTCCGCTGCCAAGCGTCAATCGAATAGTTCCATGCGTCCTGTACCGGCCCAAAGGGCCATTGGACGCTAGTCTCGCACACCGCTGAAATTGCGGGTTCGGCCATATGCGGTACTCAAAAAATAAGCATGCATATCAATTTGCGCCAGCATATGCCTAGATTGCTTAAAATCAAGAGAGGAATCGCGACGGGTTCGACCCAAGGTTTTAAGCGCGAACGCAGTAATATTTCTCACTCTAGAGTTCGGCCCTTTGGTGAACAAAGTTCGTCGCCGACCGAAGTCATTCCGACGATTGAGATTCCGCAGACTTTGCGTTGCATTGCGTCGCCACGACATCCGACTTTCAAATTGAATTTTGATCCAGCATCCACGCAGACTTGACCCAACTAATTAATGCCGTCGTCTTCCGCTCGATGATTGACTGGATACCGATGGCGTGATCGGACGGATCACATTTTATAAATCTGTTGCTGTCGATGGCACGTCGGACCATTGTGAGAGTGGCGCCCCTTTGACCGAGAGTCGCTCGGATATCCGGGTCTGCTGATGGTTTAGTCGCATGACCACTAACCCCGCCGCTTCGCCTACATCTAAGCAAAACCAACTTCTACGGCCGCAATCAACAAGTGATCGGTCCGGCTTTGCCCGCTGGCTGCCGGGTCTACAGATTTTGCGCTTATATCGGCCGGATTGGCTCAAACACGACATCGTCGCTGGGCTTGTTCTTGCTACGATGCTCGTTCCTGTCGGGATTGCCTACGCGGTCGCATCGGGCGTGCCAGGCATATATGGGCTCTACGCAACGATCATCCCGCTATTGGCGTACGCTCTTTTTGGCCCGAGTCGAATTCTCATTCTGGGGCCGGATTCATCACTCGCCGCTGTTATCCTTGCGGTTGTTCTTCCTTTGTCGGGCGGCGATTCACTTCGCGCGATCGCACTCGCCAGCGCAATGGCAATCGTCTCAGGCGCCGTCTGCATCGGAGCAGGATTGATCAAACTGGGCTTTGTAACCGAGCTTCTCTCCAAGCCCATACGCTACGGCTACATGAACGGCATCGCCCTAACGGTTTTGCTGAGCCAAGTACCAAAACTTCTCGGTTTTTCCTTTGAAAGTCACGGTCCTCTCCGTGATCTGGGGTCGATTATCAAAGGCATCACCAGCGGGCGAGTGAATTGGACTGCGTTCTTGATAGGTGCCGGCGCGCTGGTCACGATCTTCGCGCTGAAGCGAAGTAAGGTGCCCGGCCTACTAATTGCTGTCGCAGGAGCAACAGCAATCGTCGGAATTTTTGGGTTGAGCAAGAGCGCAGACGTGTCGGTTCTCGGGTCACTCCCGCAGGGCTTACCCTCCTTCGAAGTTCCTTGGATCAATCTCGCAGATGTTACGACAGTTCTATCAGGCGGCCTGGCCGTCGCTCTCATCTCATTTGCCGATACGAGCGTTCTTTCTCGTGCCTACGCCGCGCGCACGCGAACATATGTCAACCCTAACCAGGAGCTGGTCGGCCTCGGCGCAGCCAATCTTGCAGCCGGTTTTTTTCAAGGCTTCCCAATCAGCAGCAGCTCGTCGCGCACTCCCGTCGCCGAAGCGGCCGGATCAAAAACTCAATTGACCGGCGTTGTTGGTGCACTGGCAGTCGCACTTCTCATTATCGCTGCTCCCAATCTCCTGCAAAATCTGCCTACGAGCGCTCTCGCTGCCGTCGTTATTGCCTCGGCTATTGGACTGGTCGAGATCCAGGACCTGATCCGAATCTATAAAATGCAGAAATGGGAATTCTGGCTTTCGATATTGTGCTTCGCAGGCGTTGCCGCGTTCGGGGCAATACCCGGGATCGCGTTCGCAGTGATCATCGCCGTTATAGAATTTCTTTGGGATGGATGGCGACCCCACTCCGCTATCCTTGGCCGGGCGAACGGGATAAGCGGTTATCACGATGTCAGCCGCTACCCGCAGGCTCGTCTCATCCCGGGGCTTGTTCTCTTCCGTTGGGATGCCCCTCTGTTTTTCGCCAACGCGGAACTGTTTCAAGCACGCGTCATTGGGGCTGTCGAGAATTCGCCGACACCCGTGCATTGGGTTGTCGTAACAGCTGAGCCCGTGACAAGCGTGGACATCACAGCGGCCGATGTTCTCTCTGAACTCGAAAAAACTCTGAGAGAAGCCGGCATCAAACTTTCGTTTGCCGAATTGAAAGATCCCGTCAAAGACAAGTTGAAGCGTTTTGGATTATTCACGCAGTTCGGCGAGCAATCCTTCTATCCAACAATTGGCGCAGCTGTGAGGGCATATCTCACGTCGCATCCAGTAGATTGGGTTGATTGGGAAGACAAACACCCGTCCGCATCCTGAGTGATGGAACATGCGATGTTTAACTGGCTTGTAGCCTTTGTGCCGGTCGCGATCGTCCTCCATCATTTCGCGCCAGGACGGTATGAACTTGTTTTCATAACAGCTGCCATTGGCATTTTACCGTTAGCCGCGTGGCTCGGGCGGGCAACCGAGCAGTTGGCAGCCCGGTCGGGGGAAGGCATAGGAGGCCTTCTCAACGCAACTTTCGGCAATGCCGCAGAACTCATCATTGCACTCGCAGCTCTTCGTGCCGGCCTCTATGACGTTGTGAAAGCCACGATTGTGGGCTCGATCGTTGGAAATATCCTTCTGGTCCTTGGCGCTGCCATGCTGGCCGGGGGAATGCGATATCCCGAACAGCACTTTAACTTGGCAGGCGCTCGAGCCCAGGCAACAATGCTGACTCTGGCGGCGATCGCGCTCATCATTCCCGCCGCCTACCATGGCCTCGTGGGAGAGCTATACGCCGGCGGCGAGAAATCCCTCAGCATCTCGATTTCGTTGGTGCTTTTGGTCGTCTACTGCATGTTTCTTCTATTTTCGCTCTGGACGCACCCATCATTTTTTTGCGGCGCCAACCTGCCAGACAATGAAACAAGCTTCCGGCCTTGGTCACTTTCATGGTCCGTCACCGTGCTCACGATATGCACGGCGGCGATTGCGTGGTTGAGCGAAATTCTCGTCGACACAATTGAACCGACGGCTCAGGCACTCGGCCTCAGCGATATTTTTATCGGCGTATTTGTAATCGCTATTCTTGGTAACGCCGCCGAACATGCCTCTGCCATCACGGCGGCGATAAAGAACCGAATGGATCTCAGCTTATCGATCGCTATCGGATCGAGCATTCAGGTAGCGTTGTTCGTCGCCCCTTTGCTCGTCCTGGCAAGTTTGATTATTGGGCCCAAGCCCATGGACCTTCTTTTCGGAAAGGGCTTGATCCTCGCGGTGTTCGTCGCTGTCCTCATTACGGGCCAGATCGCGAGCGATGGCCGGTCGAACTGGCTGAAGGGCGTTCAACTTCTCGCAGTTTACCTGATCCTCGGTCTTGCCTTCTTTCTTACCCCGCGAGCCTGAAACAACAACTGTCGGTACTCGCCGCGATGCAATATAGAAATTCATAGGCCTTAAGCGTCGAGTACATTTTTCTTGCGACTCATATAGGCGAAATTGCTTCGGTATTTTAAATTCGCAGTTTTAAAGAACTCAGCCAGACTGGGATCGACAATGGAAAAAGGTAAAAGCGCTGAAGCGCAGTTTGATGAAGAATCTCCTTCCGAAAAGAAACTTAAACGTAAGGACTATGAGCGCGAGCTCAAGCGTCTTCACGTGGAACTCGTCAAGCTTCAGGAATGGGTGCGGCACGCAGGAAAAAAAATTTGCATCATATTTGAAGGGCGCGATGGTGCCGGTAAAGGCGGAACCATCAAAGCCATTACAGCACGAGTAAGTCCGCGAATTTTCAGGGTGGTTGCGCTTCCCGCTCCAACCGAGCGGGAAAAATCTCAAATGTACATTCAGCGCTATCTTCCACACCTGCCAGCGGGTGGAGAAATCGTAATTTTCGATCGCAGTTGGTACAATCGCGCAGGTGTCGAGCGCGTAATGGAATTCTGCTCGGAGAAACAGGCCGAGCGATTTTTGAAAATCGTGCCCGACGTCGAGAAGGCAATCATCGACTCTGGAGTTATCCTGATTAAGTACTGGCTGGAAGTCAGTCCCGATGAACAAACGCGCCGGCTTGAGGCGCGGATTGATGACGGGCGAAAAATCTGGAAACTCTCGAAGATGGATTTGAAATCTTACACCCGCTGGGATGAGTATTCACGAGCCCGAGATGAAATGTTTGCGGCGACAGACGTGCCTTGGGCACCTTGGTACGTCGCGCGATCCGATGATAAAAGAAAGGCACGGTTGAATATAATAGAGCACCTTCTTAGTCGCATTCCTTATACGGAAATAAAGCGCGAGACGGTCAAGCTTCCGAAACGGCACGCCGCCGCCCCGTCGGAACGCGAAACACATTCATTCAAATTTATTCCAGAATCGCACTAAGAATCGGCGCGGTTGGAAGAAGACATTTCATTGGAGCGGCCGCATAGCCAGCTCGCTGATACCAACCTCCGTACTCCCACGCGGCGGGACAAAGATGTACTTTTCCGATTGCGGAACAGCCTCTTCCCAATTGTATAGATTGGTTTGCTGGCCGCCTTCATCGGAACTCCTGGTGAAAGTTTTGCACGGAAGCGGTACACCATCTTCCCGGAGCCAAGCTGTCCATTTGTCGGAATCCCCATGCGAGGTGTATTGCATATCGTATCGGACGCACATCAATCCACCAACACGATCAACTCCCGCCTTTATAGCTTTCAGATCGCTATCACCGCGAGCGACGTCGCCAACCAGCCCGAGAAATTGGAGTACCCGCGCTTGGAATGCGGCTAGTCCGGTAAATAAATTCACGGCTTCAATAGGTCGTTCGGTTGCAGGCCGCTGCGCGTACTTCTTCTTTTTCTCATCGTAGATGGTGAAGACTTTGCCGTCGGATGTCATCAAATAGGAGAAACCGTCACCAGAAAGTTCAATACGCAATAAGTTCGGGCGTTCGACATAGAAGTGAGCAGTACCCCGAGAGGAACCAAGTGAAATATTTTGTGCGTCGTACGATGTGGTGAACTGGATCGAGTTGTTTTTTAGATAATCGTCCAAGCGCGCGAACACGTCACGCGTATCGTCTGCCGCCGTCTTATCCGCCGCCTGGGGCGGCCCATTTTCCGCGAAGCATGCGCCCGTCCAAGGCGCATACAAAAACAGGAGAGGAATAAGTGGGATCAAGTACGCTTTCGAAAACAAGCTGATTGATTTCATTTCGGCCTCACGCTGGAAACCTAATACCCGCCCCTCGGGCACTCTTTGCCGCCGACATCAGCCAGTCAAACGAATACGTCATCGCGTCAAAGCACTTACTCGTGTTGGTAAATTCAATCGCGAGCACGAGTGACAAGCACTTTATGGTGAGCGCTCGGAATATAATTTTGTAAATTGGCGGATAACCGCTGCCGATTTTTCCAGCCATCACCGCCCGAGTGGGATTATAGTTTTTAAAATCAACTAATCACACGCGTTTCTATTTTAGGGTCATTAAGACGATGACTGCCGGTCGAAAAAGGAATATTCTATTTCGGTTTACTCATCCTCGGCCGATCATTCGGCCAACGTTTAATTGCATTACTTGGCAGCAAGTCATCGTTGATGAGTCAGGAGTTGCGCGTCATGAAGCCTAGTCTCAAGCTGAGCTTGGTATTTCTTTTCTCCGTTTTGATAGGCTTTACTGCCTTTCTCTCCCATGCAGACGCTAGGCGAGGTGGAGGCTTTCGCGGCGGCGGCGGATTCGGTGGCGGCGGCGTCGCCCGCATGCACCGTGGGTCGTTCAATCGTGGCGGAGTCTATAGCAATTCAGCTGTTCGGCGGAACGTTCACAGAAATGTCGTTCATAGGAATGTGCGAAAGAACGTCGTCCGTAGGAATGTCCGAAGGAACGGGGTAGTTGGCCGTCGCTACTACGGCGGGATCTACTATGGTCACGGTCGGCGCTTCTGGCGTGGCAGATGGTGGGCATACGGTGTTGGTTCATGTTGGCGGCTCACACCTGACGGATTCTACGTTTGGGTCTGTTATTGAGATAGCTTGTCATCGCTGGACGGGCCTTCTAGCCGAGATCTAGTTTCCTGCTGGATCTCGGTTCGTGCGCTCCGACACTTTAGATTCATGATCGCGTCACATTTACTTCGCTTCAGATAATCTTACGGATGAGACAAAAGTCGTCGTTCGCGCCATTGGCAGCGAAGATCGTGATAGTGTTTTTTCTGTTTTAGAAACCCTGGATCGTGAATCCGTTTACCCGCATTTCTTCACATTCAAACGCGAGTTGACTGAAGCAGAACTGCACCGGCGGTGATGTCGGCAACCGGTCGCTTACCGATCCTCGGAAACACGTAGTCGCGCATGGTGTTCTGCCATTGCTGGACGTGTTTCCCGTTCGAGAGATGCTGCTTCCGGATGGCGAAAAAATCCTCGAAAGCCTGCGTCAAGGACACGCCCTTAGCTTTGGAAAGCCGGCACTGCTCCTTGCGGATGTCGATGCCGTCCTTCGCGGCCTGCCGCATAGGCGCGGCCTTTTTTCGAGCGTCGTCCAAGCTCACATCGGCCAGACGCCGAGCCCGCGCTCCACACGATGGCCGTTGATCGTCAAGCGCAGCACCCAGCACTTCGTGCCGACCGCCGTCACTACTAGGCGAAGGCCGGCGCCGTCCTCGTAAAGCCCGGGGACCTTCAGCTTTGCGACCTTGAGAGCGGTCAGCCGATTTGCAGTTCTCAGTCGGAATTTGATCTCGCCGTCGAGTGGCACCGCCCTCCGACCAGCCACCCTCACAATCACCCTAAAAATAATTTATTGCGTGCCATTGGCAGGCACGAAGAGGCGGCGACCACCGAGTCCAGGACGGCCAAAGACGTGGGCAAGCTACTTAAAATATGGAGAAAATGTCTTCTCCAGGCGCTTGCTGACGCAAGCTGGCGGAGTTGGAAAAATACGCGACTGGTAGTCCTGGCGGGCCTGACGGGATTAAGTCTGAACACCCTCACGGATGAATTGACAAGATGGAGCAGGCTTTTTTCGGAAGCCGCATCTTTCGGGAAGAATCCTGAGAGTTAGACATCCACCCGGAACAGGAATTGATCCTTAGCGTGTTCCGCCAGATGTGTGCTGTCATACAGCACCATCTTTCTCGTCGGCTGACGCCTCCTCGGCAAGGGGGCCGTGCTGGCCCCCGTTGCATCCCCCGGCTCCGCCATTGATCTACATCAACGTCGCAATGCGCAGGTAAGCGTGGCGTCCAAAGACACCGCCGACCTGCTTGTACTGTTGGTACCGCGCGATTCGGCGCGCTCGTACGCGCTCTTTCCCTCACAAATCTACGCACCACTCACTATTCCGCAATTTTCTCTAATTTTCTCTTTACGGTACTGTTGCATTTGCTACAATGCCCCATGACTGAGAATATTATGACGATTCGCGAAGTTGCCGATCTGCTCAAAATTAATGAGAAGACGGTGTACAAGCTGGCGGCCGACGGGAAAATTCCAGGTTTCAAGGTGGGCGGTTCCTGGCGTTTTGACCGCGCCGTCATCGCCAATTGGATGGCGAAGGGATCGCCCGCCAATCAAAGCCTGCAGCCAGCACCCCCGTCGGAAACGGGAGAGCCAAACCGTGCCACGCTCGCGTCGGCATTTTACTCCCCACAACAGGCAACCTTCTTCGCGCACCGCATCACGCTCGAAGGCACGGGCGAGGATGCCTTGGCACAATCACTTTCGACTGCCCGCGTAGATATGAATCCTCATCAGGTTGATGCTGCCCTCTTCGCGATGGCCTCCCCGCTGTCGAAAGGGGTGCTCCTTGCCGACGAAGTCGGCCTTGGTAAGACCATCGAAGCAAGCCTTGTGATTGCACAGAAGTGGGCGGAGCGCCGCCGTCGTATCCTGCTGATCGTTCCGGCTTCACTGCGCAAACAGTGGAGCCAGGAGCTTTACGACAAATTCTCGCTCCCCTCAGTAATAGTCGAGCGCAAGAGCTATACAGACGCGCGCAAGAAGGGCATCGCTAAGCCCTTCGAGCAGGGCGACAATATAATCATCACGTCCTATGAGTTCGCCGCGCTGAAAGCCGACGATATTAGACTCGGTAGTTGGGATTTGGTGGTTTTCGACGAAGCCCACCGGCTGCGCAACGTCTACAAAAAAGACGGAGCTACGCGTGCCAAACGCCTGCGTGACGCTACGCGCCCGTTCTTCAAAATTTTGCTGACGGCAACGCCGCTGCAAAACTCTCTCATGGAACTTTACGGTCTTGTCTCCGTGCTTGATGAGCATCACTTCGGCGATGAGGACTCGTTCCGCAGTCAATATGTCAGCGGGCCAGGCTCCAAGAACGGCCTCATGTTCCTACGCAAGCGACTGGAGCCGATCTGCAAGCGCACGCTTCGCCGGCAAGTCCAGCAGGCCGGCCTTATCCGCTACACCGAGCGCAGCCCCCTCACGATGGAGTATTCGCCATCGGAAGCGGAGCAGAAACTATACGCCGACGTATCCGCTTACCTGCAACGCGGGGACACCATCGCCTTCGGTAACAAGCCGAACCAGCTTGTTACGATGGTCGTGCGCAAGATTTTGGGATCTTCGACCTTCGCCATCGGCGATACGCTGGCAAAGATCATCGAGCGTCTCAAGCAGATGCAGCCGCCAACCGTCGAGACCGTCGCTGACTATGACGTGACAGACGAAGAATCGGAGGAGTTTGACAACGCAGAAAACGGCGACGCGCCAGACGAAATGCTGATCGACACTGAAAAGCTTAATGTCGAAATTGCCGAGCTTGAGGAATACCGCAAGCTCGCGCTTTCCATCGGAGACAACCACAAAGGCAACGAACTTATCAAGGCATTGCCCGGCGTGTTCAACACCATTGTCGTAAAGGGCGGGCAGCGCAAGGCAGTGATCTTTACCGAGTCGGTGCGCACGCAGCGCTACCTCGCCGATTTGCTTGCCGCTCACGGCTATAAGGATGAAGTCGTTCTTCTCAACGGTTCGAACAACGACGCGCAGAGCAAGGCGATCTATCAGGATTGGCTCACGCGACACAAAGGCTCTGACGCCGTGTCCGGCTCCAAGACGGCGGACATGAAGGCCTCCATCATCGAGGCCTTCCGGGAGCGCAAGAGCATCTTGATCGCTACTGAATCCGGGGCGGAAGGCATCAATCTTCAATTCTGCTCTCTGCTTGTCAATTTCGACTTACCATGGAATCCGCAACGTGTGGAACAGCGCATCGGGCGCTGCCACCGCTACGGCCAGAAGATCGACGTGACCGTCGTCAACTTCCTGAACCTCAAGAACCATGCCGAACAGCGTATCCACCAGCTTCTCGACCTAAAGTTCAACCTGTTCAAAGGCGTCTTCGGCGCGAGCGACGAAATACTGGGCGTGATCGAACGCGGCGTGGACATTGAGCGCCGCATCTTTCAGATCGTCCAAAGTTCGCGCAGTGAAACTGAAATCGATGCCGCCTTCGACAAGCTGCAGGATGAGCTGCAAGCCCAAATCAACGAGCAGATGCTCGACGCCCGCGAGCGGCTTCTGGACAAAGTGGACGAGCAGGTCATAGACCGGCTCAAAGTCCGAAAGGACGCCATCGATCGTCGCCTGTCCGATTTCGACCGGCAACTTCTCTACATCGCTCGGGCCGAACTGCCCGATGCCCGTTTTCACACCGACGACGAGCGCCGCTTCGACTATCGCGGCGAGACATACACGACCGAATGGCCGCTTGCCGATGAAAGAGGGTGGAAGTTCTTCCGCCTTCAAGAAGGAACGCTGGCGACTAATGTGGTTGCCAGGGCAAAGGAGCGCCGTTTCGAGGCACCCTCATGTGTGCGCTTTGACCTAGCCGCCTATCCGGGCGGGAGGCTGGCAGACGTAGAGGACTTGCGCGGCAAGACCGGATGGGCGCGCATTGCTAAGCTTAAAATCAAGACCCCTGCCGTCACACGCGAACAGCTCGTCATTTCCGTTGTCGCAGACGATGGCAGCACCGTCCATCCTGAAACCGTAGAACGGCTGTTCCGCGTCCCGGCGCAAAACGAGCCACTCGACGGCACTCCCCCTGACGCCGACCTGCGACGCAGCGAGGCCGAGCGGAAAAAGGACTTGCTAGACGAAGCAGAAAAGCAGAATGCCGAATGGCTAGAAATCGAAAGCGAAAATCTCGACAACTACGCCGAAGACCTCGAGCGCTCCTTTGAGATCGAAATCAAGGCTGTCGAAGCTGAGACAAGGGAAGGGAAGAAAGCCCTGCGCGGGTCTGTCCTACCAATGGCTGAAAAGGTCGCCGAGAAGCGGCGCATCAGCGCGCTTGAGGGTAAGCGGGACAAACTAAAGCGTGAGTTTTTTGACCGTCGCGAGCAAATCCGCACTGAGGTCGAAGCTATGCTCGACAAGATTATGGAGAGCTTGAAGCTCGAGCCAACCCTGACCGACCTGTTCACTATTCGCTGGGAGGTGGCATGACACGCGACCTTATCAGCGAGGCTACTCCAACTGAGTTCCACAAGATTCAGGTCAACTATCCGCTAGTCTCCGGGGGGCAAGCCACCGGCGAGGGCTTAACCGCGATGTTTGCTACATCGAAGGAGCGCGCCAGATGACAATCGATACGAGCCAGCGCATCATACAAAGTAAGTCCTTCTTCAACGATCTGATCGAGAAGCGTCGAAAGCTAGTTGACGCTCTTGAAGCCAACAAGGGCGAAGTCAATCTAGACATCTTTGAGGATTTTTACCCAGATCGAGCACATTTCGTTTATGAGCTTCTTCAGAATGCAGAGGATGCTGGCGCTACCCAGGTCACGTTCACACTCAAGCAAGACTGTTTGGTCTGCGAGCACGATGGTCGTCGTACATTCACCGAAGCCGACGTAACGGCCATCACGGGAATCCATAATAGTACAAAAGACAAAGCCCAGGACCGAATTGGAAAGTTCGGCGTCGGATTCAAATCCGTGTTTGTCTATACGCAGTCGCCCACCGTGCGTTCTGGAGATTTTTCCTTTCGTATCGTCGATATGATACTCCCCGAGCCAGTAGCGCCAGATCCCGTTCTTGGCACCCGGACGCGCTTTGAGTTCCCCTTCGATAATCCGAAAAAACTTCCAGAGGAAGCTTACGCTGAAATAGCAGCGGGCCTCAACGATCTAGACGAGACAACTCTTTTATTCCTATCTAACCTTCGAGCAATTAATTGGCAGATCGGGGATAGCTACCTCGGTGAGGTGCTCAGTCACCGGCACTCAGACTCACATTTCGAAATATCTAAACATGGTGGCGGCCGAACTACATCGTCACACTACTTAAAGTTTGATCAAACCGTTCTCGGCCTTGGCGCACATACAGTGGCTGTAGCTTTCCCGCTCGACTTTCTGGCGGGTGTCCGGGAATTCGACAAGCGCATCCCCCTGGCCGAACAACTAAAAATAATCCCGGCACCCCAAGGTCGCGTCGCGGTATTTTTTGTAGCGGCGAAGGAAACCTCCGGCTTGCTTTTTCATCTTCATGGGCCGTTTGTCCCGGAATTGAGCCGCGCAAGCATTAAGGACACGCCGACGAACGAGCCCTTGTTCTCTCAGCTCTCAGGGCTCTGTGCGCAGTCGCTGCACAAGATCCGGGATCTCGGCCTGCTGAGCACTGAGTTTTTGGCAATCCTACCAAACCCAGAAGATCAGATACCTCTCCGTTATCAGCTGATCCGCAGCGCGATAATTGATGAGATGAAATCTCATGCTTTGACGCCTACTTACGAGCGCGGACATGCAGCGGCAAATCGACTTATTCAAGCCAAGGCGTCTTTGAAAAGCCTCCTCTCGAACGTCGATATGGAATTTCTCGTAGAACATGAAGACGACCCACCACTATGGGCCATGGCTGTTACCCAGAAGAATAGTAGGATCGACAACTTTCTGAGCGGCTTGGAAATACAGGAATGGGGCATCGAAAAGCTTGTCAAGACGCTCGAGACGAACGCGCACGATGGCCGCCGCTATATCAGCGACCCACCATATTTTGTAACGGGGCCAGACGATGATTTTATGCAGTGGTTTGCGCAGAAAACGCCGGAGTGGCTGCAACAGCTCTACGCCCTGTTACACGATGACGCCGATCAGCCTGGCCTCATGCAAAAGCTCAAAAGTTTAAGGTTTGTGCGTTTGACTGGAGGCGCCTTTGGTACTGCCGCCAAGTGCTTCTTTGCAAGTGATGACACCGATGAGGCCATATCGACTGTCGATACCCTGGTCTATACGTCGGGTAAGACAAAGACCCAACAAGAGAAGGCGAAGCAATTTCTTTCCAATCTCGGTGTGCGTGAGCTGGGTGAGGCAGAAGAGATCGAGCTCATTCTGAATACACGCTATACGAAGGAAGCGCAGATTCCCGATGAAAAAACTTACCTCCGTGACCTGAAGCGCTTTATTGCACTCACTGAGCAGCAGCCGGAAAAGGCGAAGTTATTCGCTTCCTTTTATATTTTCAAAGGAGCTGACGACAACTGGTACACGCCAGACAGTATCTACCTTGATCAGCCGTACCAATTAACGGATCTGTCAGCCTATTACCAAAGATTCGAAGAGAACGCAGAATGTGTGGCACTTAATGTTTGCTACCAGAATTTTCGTATCGCGATGAGGCGCGTCAATCTTTTTGCCGAAGTCGTCGGTGTGAGAGTTGAATTGAAGATTACGAAAGGAACATGCAGGAACAATCCGCAATGGGTTCATTTGAGATCGGTCGGCGGAGATCGGAATACGTCACCATGCGACATCGATTTTTTCATCCCACAGCTGCCAGAATTCCTCAAGACGCCCTCGCTTGAACTATCGCGGTTGTTATGGCGAACGCTTGGTTCGTTGGACGCCTCATATTTGAAGGCTACGTTCCGGCGCAGTTATGTGGGGGGAACGCACCACGCTGACTCGCGTCTGGTGCATGATCTTCAGGGTGCTTCTTGGATTCCGCAAGGCGATGGGGTATTTGTCCGCCCGGCGGACGCATCACAGGAGTTACTTCCCGGCGGTTTCCCATTTGATCACGATTGTCCATGGGTCAAAGCTATGGAGTTCGGTGGAACTGCAACGCACCAATCAGAGCAAGCCGTTCAAAAGGAAGCCGCCGCTAAAAGTCTCGGCTTTTCCGACGCTGCTGCTGCCGAGCGCGCCAAGCGGTTTAACGATTTTCCAATGGCCGAGCAGGAAAAAATTCTTTCCGAGCTTGCGAGCCGTGACAAGCCAGCTGTACCGGACCGAGAGCTTGCTAACCCAGAGCGACGTGCTCAAGGCATCCGAGAACAGGCACTGAAGGCGCCTGACAAGGAGAGCGAGATCCGTGAGCGATCTGTCTCCATTGGCAGGGAAGATGTCAAAACACAGGCGGACGCATACCTCAGAGAGCACTACAGGAATGCCGATGGCGAAGTGACGTGCCAAATATGCAAGGGGCCATTGCCCTTTAAGCTTGATGACGGGCGGGAGTACTTTGAGGTCGTCGAATTACTGCCTGAGCTTAGAAAGCGCCACCCTCAAAACTACGTCGCCCTTTGCCCAAACCATTCTGCCATGTTTCGACTCGTAAATGGGACCAGGGATTCCATGCGAGAGGCATTTTGCGCGCTTGAGGGCAATGAGCTACCGGTACTTCTCTCAGATCAGGAGTTGACCCTGTATTTCAACAAGACACACATTCTTGATCTCAGAGCAGTTCTAGATGCAGAGGGTAACCTTCTACTTGATGATGGGGCTGCAGTGAAGAGCATTGGCTTCTCGTCTTAAGAAACACTTTGGGCGTCTCTCCGCCTCAATGAGCCGGAGCCAGGCTCTCGTGAACCGAGCCCGCTAGTGCAGGGCGGTCTCGGCCCTGCGGGCTTCGATCCTTGACGCAAAGTGAAGACCTCAAGGGGCGCTGCCCCTCGCGCGCGCAAGGCATCCAAACGTCTCCCCGCTTTTCAAGCGGGGCCCCTCTGTCAACGCCGGAGAGAATGTGCAGCAGATTTCCGGAGCAAAAGTGCAGCACCGACGCCAGCAAGAAGGCCCCCGATATCGGGGGCCTTCTTGCTTATGGAGCCTTATTGCTGCGCGGT
>Ga0172380_10000731_pt1 | contig 60604 bp, 56 predicted proteins | sample Leawe162metaG_FD_119747 | JGI IMG/M metagenome (GOLD analysis project Ga0172380, IMG submission 119747) | Leachate microbial communities from a municipal landfill in Southern Ontario, Canada - Leachate well 162 metaG | ecosystem: Engineered > Solid waste > Landfill > Unclassified | place... | reverse complement strand
TTATTGATCTTTTCGCAAAAAACCAATATACCAGGAAGCGAAGAGCATTTCATTTTAAATATTAAATATTTCGGCAAGTTATGCTGAAATATTAGCTAAAAATAGCAACTCCGAAAGTTGAGTCTCCAAGTATGGCTTCATGATGTTCCCCACCAGGCTGTTTGCGATTTTACAAATTTTTCCATGGATAAAATTCCTTTCACTTAATGATTTCTGTAAGTAATTTTATCCAAAAGAGAAGATCAAGGTTATTTTTCTAAGGCGTAATAAATGGTTAAATTCGGAAGGCGGAAAGGTTATCGCAGCCTGTCTTGAAAATCATTGATCGCGTCCTGCACATCGTTCTGCATCTGGGCCGCCGGCATTGGCGCAATATCCCCGAACACCTCGGTCAAGTCAATCTGCGAAAAATCAAGCATCTGAAACTCTTCAGGTGTGAAACCTTCGCAGTTTGGTGCTTTGGCTGAGCCCCAGTTGCCGTTGGGGTTGAATGTCTGCAGTTGCATGCGGCCCTGTTCATGGATGATCCGGGCAAGCTTAGAGTTAAAGAGGCAGTATGTTTCCGCCTCCTGCACGCAGCCGATAAACATGATGTCTTTTTTGCAGTAGGTGCCAATGTAATGGGCCCGGCCAGCCTGTTTGGCCTGCACCGTTTCGATGCTGGCGTCCGGACAATATTCCTTGAGAAACAGAAAATTCTCGTCCGAATCATCACAGCAGTTGAAAAATGAGGTAGACCAGCCATTCTCAAGACATTCCGAACGGCTGCCGGCAAAGATCCTGATTTCTCCCAAACAATCTCCACTGGCGGTGGTTCCTCCATCGATACATGTCATGTCGTGGCCCGCTTCATCGAGAACCGTCATGGCGGCAGCAGCTTCGGCGAATTCGTCGAGGCATCGGCAGTCATCGATAATGACCTCTCCAGGCCCGGCGGGACAAATGTTATCCAGACCGCAGACATGATAAAAAATGTCGTACCTGGTGGGTGAATTCTGATAATCGGTACTCACTCCGTTTACACCAGCCTGGCTGTCCTCTATCTGCTTTCTCGTCTTGCAGACCATTTCACAGTCTGGCGGCGGATCAAGCTTGGGGATGGTCACGGTCTGCTCATCCACTGTCCATGCCCCGGTCTCATGATCCTTTCTGGCATCGGTATAAGCGAAGTTCGACCGGGCCGGCGTATTGTCTTCAACCGAACTGGTAATGGTGTCCACCCGTCGCGCGGCATCGCTGAAATCGAAATTCTTGTTTCCGGTGCAGCGGTAGGTCCGATCCTTTCGCCACCAGCCCCTGGTAATGGTCATGCAATAGGGCGGCTCACCGGCGTTGCAGGGTGAGGAGGCGGTGAAACTTCGGGCCGAGGAGAGCGGCGCAAGGCCGGTGGGCTGAAAGTTCCGGAAGGTCTGCACCGAGTCCACGGTTTCCTCCCGCAGGGAACAATCTGGATTATCTGCCATGGCGCTGCACAGATCGTTAATGGTATCAGTCGCCTTGTAGGTGCAGACGGCATCGCTTTCAGCAAGAAAGCTTACCCATTGGCCGGCGCTGCCTCCTATACTGATAAAACGTAATCGGCCGTCTGAAACCTCGACCCCGAAGAAAGGCGCCTGTGACCTGCCTGAGCCGGTCAAATTTATCCAGGCCCCTGTGCCAAACCTGGTAGTGCCGGCGCGTATGCGGTTATTCGCCACTTCGATGAAACAAAATGCTGCCTGCGAGATGCCTGCGCCTCTGAGTTCGACCCAACTCCCCGTACCAAAGTTATCGATCGAGAGCCGTATCCGGTCATCTGCTATCTGGATGGTGCCAGGGATGGACAAAAATATATACCCGGAAGAGGACCCCGATCCTCGCCATTCGACGCACCGGCCCGAGATCGGGTCGGGTGGCTTGCCGTCAGGGCAGGAGCGGGAGAGTTGTTCCACCGTGGCAATGCGGCTTATGCTGCAGGTCTGCAGACTGGTGGCGGCACCCCGCCCGGCCATGCTGGTGCTCACCATGGAATAGTAGCTGTCTGGATCGGCGATTTGGTTTGCCACTACGGCATTGACGTCACCGGTCATGGTGGAGGGCTGGTTAAAATATGCTGACTGTGGCATCACGCCTGTTTGGGAGCCGCTGTTGTTCTGGCCGTAATAGCTGATGGCGGAATCGGTCAGTTCGACTCTGGACACGGCATAGCCGCTTTTCCGTTCCTGCACCACCGCCACCACGCCACCACCCAGGTCCTTGAGCATGTCCCGGACATTGCCGGGGCTGCCGCAGCTCAGGTTCACACAATAGCAGCCGGCCAAGGTAGTCATGGGGCTGGCCGCCAGACTCGCACGTCCGGCGCTGTCGCTGGTCCAGCTATAGGTCCGGCAATGATCCCAGGTGCCGGGATCACAGGAGATGACACCGTTGGCGCAGATGCCGGAGATCGGCAAGGGAGGCTGATAGCCGTAGTCGAAATTACCGTCGAAATCGAGATCCTGTCGTACCCGGACTGGGGTGAGATCGCCGCTGGCAGCTCGCTGGATTGCGAGCGTGAGAAAGGCTGAAGATGAGGGATGGCTGATCTGCACGGCGGCGGTATCCGACCCGTCGATGGTCGAGAGTTGCGTTTCGCCTGAAGTGAACGGCAGGGAGGCATTCCGGCGGATGGCCTCGCTTGATCCGAATTGCTTAAGCGCTGCGCTGGCTGCGTCAAGAGCCGCCGAGGCCGGATCAGCCGCCAGCACATAACGGGCATGAGAGAGCACACTAAGCGCGATGACGGCGCACCATCTCGCGGATGGCTTGATCATAGTCCTTGCCCTCTTTGACCAGTTTTTCCATGGCGGCGATTTCCCGGGGATTTGAGGTATAAATGTAATAGGTGTATGGATCCACCACCAGGCGCAGCACCCCGTTGCCGAACGGGGTGTCGAAAAAGAGTTCCGAATATTTCGGCGGTTTGGATTTGACGCTTTTGAGTAACTCGGTGGTGAAGTCATCGTAATCGATGAGGCCTTCCTGTTTGGCGGCGCTGAAATCCTGAGATTCCAGCAGGATCTTGAAGGCGGAATTGGATTTGATCACCTCGCCCACCGCGCCGAAGCTCTTCAGATCAAAGAGCGACTGGGTGATGACCATGAACGAGCCCTGGTATTTTCGCGCCCGGCGATAGCCCTCGCTGATGACCGGGGCCAGCATGGCGGCCTCGCCCATGAACTGCCAGGCCTCGTCAAAGATGATCAAGCGCGGCCGCGAGCGGTCGGAAAGATAGAGGTCCTGGGTTACGGCGTTGATGACCAAGAGCGTTACCACCCGGTAAAGTTCCGGCTGCACCTTCAGATGCTCCAGTTCCAGGACCACGAATTCATCCTGGCGGATGTCGAAAGTGGACGGACCGGTGAAAAAGCGAGCATGGGCTCCCTGGCTGGTGAATTCCCGGATATTGAAGGCCAGCTTGCTTGCTGCCTCGGAAAGGTTTTTGTTGCCGGCGATCTCGCCAAGGTTTGCCTCCGGCACATCCGGGAAGCGGGACAGAAACCGGTAAACCGTATCGGCATCCGCATTGTTGCCCTCCTGCTGCCAGGCCCAGCGCACCGCATTGCGGATCAGATTCATTTCGGTATCGTCCGGCCGGCTCACGGCGGAGTTGGAATAGGCCATCTGGGCGAAAACGGCAGTGACGCTTTTGAGTTCCTCGTCCGGATCCTCGATATGGGTGAAAGGATTCAGACAGACCGGGATGCCCGGCTGGAAGTCCAGATAACGTGCCCCGAGCATGGTGGTCATTTTCTTGTAGCTGCCGCCGATATCGACGATGCGGATCAAGGCCCCGGTGGCGTAATAGTTGAACGATATGGAGTTGACCAGAAAGCTTTTGCCGCTGCCGGAACTGGCGCAGCAGAAGACATTCTGGTTGATGGCCCCGGCATCAAAGAAATCGAGCCCGGCCAGTTGCCCCTTGCGGCCCAGGAAAAGCAGCTTCGGCAGTCCGGCGCCGGCGAAATCAGCCTGCACCGGCAGAATGGCCGTGACCGTGGGTACCGGGGCGATGAAATCGCGGTTGATGTTCGCGAGCGTCCTGCCCTCGGTGTAAAGACCGAAAGGCAGGGCGGCCAGGAACATGATCTTCAGAATTCCCCAGTCCTGCTGCATGGTGTAGCCGCAGCTCTCCCACATGCGCCTGGCCCGGACCATGGAGTCCAGCCCCTTGTCCTTATCCGTGCTCCAGGTCCAGAGTATGGGCATGACCTTGACAAACGGGATGCCCTTGTCAAGATCGTCGGCGGCGTGCAGGTATTCGTCCTGTTTCCGCCGTAGCGATGGCGAAAAGGAGCCCACCGCCTCCTGCTGCAGAACCAGATTGCATTTGGCGTGCAGGGTGCTGGAGAGTGGTTCGAAAATGACATTCACCGTATAAAGGAAACCGGTTTTGATCTGATCGGCGTCCGAAATCAGGCCCCAAATCCCGCCGAACAGGGAATTGGTCTGCAGCGGATCAACCTCCTTGGGAAACACCTTGGGTGTGGTGCAGCAGAAATACTTGTCGCCCACCTTCAGGCAGTCCCCCTCATCCCGGATTACCGTGTCGCTGGTGATGATCTGCTTGCGAATCGGCACGTACGGATCATACTGGTTGATGTTGCGGTCGGGATACCCTTGCGGGTAGCGGTTCAGGAAACGACGGCACCATTCCAGCAACCGCTCAGGCCCCATGTGGCGCGGATGGAGATGCGCGGCGGCCAGGGTTTCGTGGATCTGCCGCTTAACCTCCTTGAGCACGCTGTCTCGGGCCTCCCGGCTTTTCTGCGGCAGCTTGACCGCCACGAACAGCCGAAAATTACGGATGGGGATGCCGGCACTTTCATGTACCCCATCAACCCCGCCGCGGACAAAGGAGCTCACCGCTTCCAGGTTGGCGTAAACCAGGGGATGATTCCGGATACGTGAGCGCCGGAAAAGGGCAAGCATTGGCTCGACATGGGGATCGGCATGGAAGATAAACTGCAGCACCGCATCCATGGGCAGCCCGGCCCGGAACAGACCTTCCAGGGTTTTCAGGGTCTTCACTCCGGCAAAGGCGAGCGGCGTGCATTCCCACAGCATGCCGGCCGTGTTGTCCTGGTTCCGGTAGGTTTCGCTTTCGGGATCATAGGCGATATAGTTGAGGTAATTCGAGAAGGAATCACGCCGGACCATTTTGCGCAGTTCGGCGAGTTTCAGACCTCCTTCGGAGCCGAACAGCAGTTGATCGAGAAAGGCCAGCATCGTTATTCGATTCCCTCGTCAATGCCGGTCAGCACCCACTTGGCCGATTCCACCTGCAGATAGGCGTAACGGGCCATGAACAGATCGCCGTTTCCCTTGTAGGGCAGGATCAGCACCCGCAGGATGCGGGGCGGCTCGATTATCGGCGTCTGCGGTTCTTTAAGCAGCTCCGCAAGCCGGAAAAGCCGCGCCGTTTCAACATCTTCCTCGGGAACTGCGGATTTTTGTGCCGGGATTTGAGGAGTGCGCACCGCCTCTTCATAGGCAGTTTTGGTATCAACGCACTTTCCTGCATCGTCCGGAGCATCGCAGTTGAAATTTTCATGATAGGGATTCAAGGCCGCACCGCAGCCGGAAAGCAGCAGGAGGAGAAGGAAGAAGAAACTGTAGGGTGCAAAATTGGAAGATGGTTTCATCAGTAAAGTTTCCGGAATATGGATTGTCTGAAAAAGAGGCTTTTCTTCTCTTTTCGAGGGGATGACCTTAAAAGGATAAACGACATGTGCCACCACCTGGAAAGAGAGGGCTATTTTTTTTGAATAAAAACGAAGCTGATCATGGTTTATTCTGCGTTATATTAACCTATGTATTAATTTTGTATTGAAATAATTCATTTATAGATTAATATAGATGAAACAATAATTAATCTAAAGGTTAATAAAATGAAGCCTCTTCATAGACGACTGATACAGGAGCAGTTGGAAACAACATTTGCCCGCCTCTCATGTTTGCGCGACGTACAACGTCCGGCCAGGGGCTGGCTGCGTGCCATCAGAGAAGCCTTGGGGATGTCGGGCAGGCAGTTTGCCCAACGCCTTGGGGTCTCTCCGCCATGGGTTTCAAGCCTGGAGAAGAAAGAACTGAGTGATTCTGTTACCATCAAAACCATGCGCCAGGCTGCCGAGGCCCTGGATTGCGTTTTTGTCTATGCCTTGCTGCCTCGTGACAGCCTGGCTGATATTGTGCACCGGCGCGCGGAAATTCTGGCCGGGAAACGGCAGGCAAGGGTCTCGCACACGATGCTTCTTGAAGCGCAACAGCTCTCTGCCGCTGAACAGAAAAAGGCGATTGAAGCGGAAGTGGATGCCTTGATGCGAAATATGCCGAAAGAACTGTGGGACGACAACGATGCAATATAATTATCCTCCCGGCGCAACACCACTTGATCCTGACGAGGCGGAAGGCCTGCTTCTTCCGCATATCACCAACAGAAACGAACTCGACCGCTGGGAGCAGGACAATATTGCCGAAGCCGAGGTGTGGGCGTTGCGGCGCAAACCCAGGGATCTGCTCAGTGTGGATTTCGTTTGCCGTCTTCATAAACGGATGTTCGGCACTGTCTGGCGGTGGGCCGGCGAATTCCGCCGCAGCGGGAAGAATATCGGTGTTGAATGCTGGGCAATCGGCACAAGTCTGAAAAACCTGTTGGACGATGTGCAAACATGGATCGATCTCAACAGCTATCCCCCTGATGAGATTGCCGCACGATTTCATCATCGTCTCGTATCCATACATCTCTTTGCAAACGGTAATGGCCGCCATGCAAGACTCATGGTGGATCTGCTCCTTGTCCATATTCTTGGCCGGCCCCGTTTTACATGGGGCAGCGAAAATCTGGTTCACGCAGGAGACTGCCGGCAACGTTACATCGCAGCGCTCCAGGCTGCGGACCGGCGTCAATACCAACCATTACTGGAATTCGTGCGTTCCTGATTTTCCCGGATTGCTACAGCGTTTCCCTTTCAAACTCCTTAATTTCCAACTGTTTGCCTTCCGAAATGACCACCGTTACCTGCTTGGCGGCCCCGACCTCGATCACCGGCGTGGCCTGTTTGGCCAGATCGAGATAGAGTTCCTGCAGGGTCTTGGAGCCTTCGGCCAGACCGCCGCCTGCCGCTGACTTGGCCAACTGATCACTGTCAACAAAGCTTGTGGTGCCCAGGGCCGAGGTCGATTGGGTGAGGGAGGAAGCCTGCAGGGCGTCGCCTGCACCGCCGAAAATACCGGCCACCACCGCCCTGGCGGTAGCGGCCCCCATTTTGGAGACCACCCGGCCGGAAAGCCCCACCTTGCTGTCGCTGTCCGTCACAAAGCCCTTGACCGTGGTATCGATCACCGCCTGGCCGTTGCGGCCGATGCAGGAGAGTGACACCAGCCGCACATCGGCCCGTTCCTTATTGAGTCGTCCAACCGCCTCGGCAATGATGAAGCAGCCGCGCAGATTGGCCTTCACGTCATTGGGCAGCACCGCCGGCGCCTGGATGCGCAACAGGAGCGGTTCAGGGTTGTTTTTCCCTTCCCCCGAGGTAGAAGCGTCGAAACCGGTCAGCAACATGGCCTCCATAAAGGATGGCGGCAGATAGACCGTCCGGCTCTCTTTTTTTTTATCCGCCTGGTCGGCGGCAACAGGAGACAGGGCGCTCTGGTTGGAGAGGATACCAATGCCGCCGATGACTTTTTCTTCCATTGGAGGCGGCGGAGTCTGCGGCATCGGCGGAGCCGGGAATCTGTGAGGAACAGGAGAACCGAAATAGGGAGAGGAGGCGGATTGTTCCACCTGATCAGCGGAAGGGATCTCCGGCAACTGATTTTCGGCTGGAATTGGTGGTGGAAAATTTTCCGACTGCCGCCTGATTTCCTCATCGTCTGCGAGTTTTTTGATCTGGGCCTGCATGTTCTCGATCTCTTTGCGTTGTTCCCGCAGCATGGTTTTCTCGATCAGATCCGGGTCCAGGGAAATCTCCCGGGTTTTTTCAATCCTGGCGGTTTCCTCCGATTCTGGATTCCGGCTGGTCTTATATCCCGCGACCACGATAATCAGCACAGCCGCTGCCACCATGGACCAGATGCAGATTTTCTTCCGCAGAGGGCTCAGAGAATTAAAACGTTCTTTCAGGCTCACGACTCCTCCCCTCGTTGCTCGACAATAAAGACGCGGGAAGACTTGCCCGGCGCAATGGTATGGTCTTCGACTGCCACGGCAATGATTCGTTCACCCAGCCGGGATTTCAGAAAATCCTTTTCCGTGACATGGACAGAATTAACTGCCGCCGGTTGTACCAGATATTCCTTCAAGCGCAGGCCCACCCCTTCGACATCCACGATCTTTTTCAGGCGGACGGTCAGATCAGCGGAGATGTTGACTTCCATGTCAGCCGCGGTTATCCGGTAGCTCTCCTGATACTCCTGCAGGTAGGCCTCGCGGACCAGCTGCAGCACCTTTTTCTCAAAAGGCAGCGCCTGGTAGTGGTCGATATTCTGTTTCAGGTCCTGGGATGGGGAGGGGGCAAGGCGCAGGGTGACGGAAGGAATTCTTTTGGGCGTGGCAATCAGGGTATAAATGGTGTTGTTGCAGCTCACGAACAACTCGCTGGGCGTATTCGCATAGTGTTTCTCATCGCCTTCGACGGTGATGGCAAATTTGACAAAGGCGTCGTTGCCGGAAAAATGCCCTTCAATTCCTTTTTCCTTGGAGAATATCAAGTCATTGATCGTACCGGGGCAATTGATCCGGTTGACATCGGAAGAGGACAAATCCACCGCTGTCGTCACCTCCGGCGGAATCGGGCCGGTGAGCTGGTCGGCCTGAACAGGCGCCGCAACAAACAGGGCCAGCATGACTATCATCGAACAGGATTTTAACATCTTATCTCTCCACTTCCGCTGCTATGAACGCTTTTCCAGAAACGAGATGAGGAAAAACCGGCCATCCTCGATCCTGTATCTGGCCTCATAGGTCTTCCGGCCGGATTCAATGAGCCGGTCCTCGGCAAACTGCCGCTGATCGCCGCTTAATTCCAGGCGCTGACTTTTGCTGTCCAGCATCAGGTTGCGCAGATAAAAGACCGTGCTGACCTGGCTCTCCTCAACCCGGCCGGCCAGGGCATACCAGGCTTTGGCGGCCTCGGGATAGGCGTCGGGGGCGTAGAATCCGAGGAATTCATCGAACTGGTTTCTGGCCGTGGCCGGGGAATAGGTGGCGGCAAGACTCACCATTCTCCGGGCCAGATCCCGGATGTACTGGTCGGAAGGTTTGCCCTCCACGAATTCGATGCTGCCGGTAAGTTTTGGCGGAATCAGGATGACCCGCTGGTATCTGATCGCCCGGCTCACCAGAAAGGAGTTGACCACTACGGCCATGGCAAGCACGACGATGACAAATTTCAGCAGTCTGTTTTCGGTAAACAGGTTGCTGGTTTTCTGCAGGAAAATACTCGTGTGCATGGCGGCCTATTCGCTGAAAACCTTCTCGAAATACGCGGGATAGTTTTTCATCCTGATGAGTCCCGCCATGTAGAGCAGGTGACAGAGAAAGCCGCGCGGTTTCTGTCGTTTGATCCGGCTGTAAATATAAGGCCCGGGAATGAGCAGCAGCCAGAAAACATTGCCGTACATCAGGGCCAGCACCAGGAAGAACATGAACAGGGCCAGTTCGTCGCTTTCGTACCAGAGGATCTGAAACGGCGCGGAAAGATATTGGGGAAAGGCTCTTTTCACGTTGTCCGACATCTGGCTTACCCGATCAGCGCGCCGAGAGATGTAACAACACTGTCGGCCTTGAGAAGAAAGGCGCCGCCGAGCACGGTCGCGGCAGCCGGCAACAGCATCTGCCGGATGGCCATGACCGAGGCGGCCACCATGGACCCGACGCCTGCGGCAAAACCGATGGGGCCTTTCAGGATCTGATTGACCCCGATATCGTAAATATCAAAGGCAAAGGTGCCGGCGGCCGGGGCGTTAAAGGCATTCGCCCTGCTTGCGGCCAGCAGGCATGTCACCCCAAAGACCGCCAGGGCGATGATTGATTTCTTGTGTTTACAGCCCATGGGAAACAGGCCGCCCAAACGGATTATGCATGTTTTTGTTTTTTTCATTTCGTCTCCTTGTAAAGCTTAATGGTCACCGGCCTTTTCCCGGCCGGTATTGCTGAGAATTTCCTCAATTTGTGCGGGGTTGAATCCGGATACCGGTTGGCCGTTGATCCAGTATCTGGGGGTTGAACTGATCCGCAGTCCTGCCGCGATCTTTCGGTGCTCACCAAGCATGCCCGCAGGGGTAAATTCCGGAAGAGGGGAGTGGTCATAGGCCCCTGACATCACCTGCTCATACGCCTTGGCCTGATCCTTGGCGACCAGGATGAATCCCGCCTTGCGGGCGGCGCCGGGATGCATCTGATCGAGCGGCATGAAAAAGATATATCTGGTCACATCGGACCTGCCGGCAAAGAATTCTGACCCTTTGCGGCAATATGGACAATCGGGGTCGGTGATCTCGATGACCGTATTGGAGCCGCTGCCGATTTTCACCGCCTTGGAAAGCGGCAGGGAGTCAAGTGAGAGGGTAATCCTTTTTTCCTGCTCCTCCGCGGTAATGTTGCTGCCGTCCTTACTCCAGATTTCCCCGAAGATGAGATGACCCGTCTTTGGGGCGAAATAGATGGTGTTCTTTTCGGAAACCACCTCGCAGAGATCGTCTATCGGCGTGGAACTTACTGTTTCGAAAGAAAAAGAGGGATAGGTGTTTTGCAGGATGGTCCGTGCCTCGTCTTCGCAGGTTGCGGCCCGGGTTAAAGACGCGCAGCAGACCAAACAGGCAGTTGACAGTAGAAGAGTTTTTTTCATTGTTGTCTCACCTCTGTTTTCTTTTTCCTGATCGTGTGACCGGTATTCCATTTTTTTGTCCGGATTTTTGCCGGCAGAGTTGAATTTTTCTTTTCCGGTAAGCGGTCAATAAATGCTGTTTATTACTTATTTGTTTGTGCTCGGTAAGAGAGGTTCCCGGTCATCAACAGCAGGATTTTTTTCCCGGTGCCTGGCAACCTGGGCCCGGTTGCGGATCTTATACAGCCGGGTTATCTGCTGTTTGTTCAGTCGAAAAAAGAAGGTGGTTTCGATCTCCTCGATCACCGATTGCATGGCCAGCTTTTTTCCTGGCTCCTGATTGCGGAAGCGACTGTAGGCGTATCGTTCCCATTTGGTCGGCAGATCTGCGGTTCTGATAAAACTGAGACGGGCCTTCATGGAGAGTTTGGTTAATTGAGGTCGAAGCACCTCTTTTCTGCCCCAGATCTTTTCGAGGAATTGCAGGCCGGTCCGGTCTTCAGGGCGGAGAGGATCCTGAATGATTCCTGCACGGTTCAGATAGCGAAGAACTTTTTTTGGAATGCTCGAATTTTTGGCAAATTCCGTGATTGTTATGCTCATCGGGCTGTTCCCGAGATTCGCTCAATGCTGTTGCTGATCAGACGGCAGGCATGCCGACGGCTGACCTTGAACTTCCTGGCCAGATCCGGGGTGCTGACCGGTTCCGGTTGCTGCAAAAGCCAGATGCAGATTTCCCGCTGCCGTTTGCTGACGGCTTGCAATGCCTCTTCAATCCTCCCGGTTTCGTGCTCTTCCTGTTCATCCGGCTTTTCCGGACAAGGGAGTTGATAATCTTCCAGGCTTTGCACCGTCTGAATTCCCGATGCCAACCTGATACAGTTTGTTTTGAAGATGACCCGGAAGAAGGGAACAAACTGATTTGGTTTTTCCTTTTTTTGGGAAGAGATCAACGCCTTGTATGCTGCTATTGTGGCTTCCTGGAAGAGATCATTGATGTCTGCCGCCATATGCCGGATATAGGGTGATGCAATCTGGCGTATGAGTTTACGGTTTTCCGAGACCCACTCCATTGCCATCGCCCACATTTCGTTGCTGTCTGTTTGCTGAATATTTGCGACTGGTCGTGTCATTTTTGTTTCAGGCCTCTTACATGCCCCATTCACAAAAGATTAAAATAAGATTAAAGATGATTAGGCGAATGCGGCCATCTTCCGCAATCTCCCTGGCCGCAAGTGATTCGGGGAATTTGTTAATTTTGATTTACGACCGCTATGCCCCCTTTGTGCGACTGCTATGCCCACCTCTCCGCGACCGCTATGCCCACCCTTACGACTGTTATGCCCCCCATGCGTGACCGCTATGCCCACCCTTTACGACCGTTATGCCCCCACTTTACGACTGTTATGCCCACCCCCATACGACCGCTATGCCCCCTGATTTTTGTCATTGCCTCTAATATTTTTCTTCTTTTGCACATGAACCTTGTCTTGCCGGTCTATTTCCCAGGATTCAAGAACGCCACATTTGCTCAGTTCTTCCAATGCGGTTCGTAACTTGCCCCGGAAATCAGACAACCGATTGCATTCGGAACCGCATAAATGTTTCAAGGTTGCTACTTTCACCGGATAAGGGACGGCATGACTGGCATAAAAACCGTGCAGCCATTTCGCCAGATCGGTCTTGAGAAGAATTCTTTGTGGCCATTGCAACATGGTCCAGCCGGCATCAAACAGGGAAGCGAGTTTGGGGTTTATTTTCAGGAAATAGGTTCTTTCCCGGACGTTGTAGTAAAATTCATCGATCAACGAACCAGCATAGGTGTAAGATTCCGCCCAGCATCCATGCCGGATTTCCGCCTTGATCTCAACAGCCGAGGCGGTTAAACGCCGTAATGAATCTTTCAGCCAGTCCCGCCCGGATTTACCGGACTTACGGCCGATTCCTCGAAGAAAACCTTTAGCCGAAAACTGAACATGGCATGAAGATGATTGTTCCTGCTGCCGTGATGCAAGATGGAGTGCATGAGCCAAAACGTCAAAATCACCCTGATCCAGACGCCAGCCGGTATAGCGGATATCAAGTCCCTTTACCGCGGCAACCAACTCACCCTTGACCGCCTTTCTGCGACCGCGTTGAATTACGCCAAAGAGGGCTGATCGCAAACAGAGATTTGGTACGCCACGGGTCTCCTCGTGCCAGACAGGCAACTGTGGGTTTTCGGCCAGGTCCTTTATTTTTTTCTGAAGCTCTGGGGACAGTCCTTTCAGGCCGTTCATGAAACAATCGTCAACTGTCTCCACGCTGCCTTACCACAACCGAATATTTTTTGATTTTCTCTTGCGGCCTGATTGCTTCAGCTCTTTTTCTCCTTTTGTTGATGAGTCCAGAAACTTATCCAGATCTGCTTTCCTGAACAGTAACTTGCCTTTTTGTTGGCCTGAAGGTCTGGCAAAAGGGATAATTCGTTGCTCAACAGCCAATCGCCTGAAATGGTCCGGTGAATAGCCGGCATAGGCCGCCGCCTGCTTGAGTCCCATGGTCATCGGCAGGGAATTGCTCCCCTTGCTCAACAATTTGAGTATTTCGCGCTGACTCTCTTCTATGGCTGCGAGACGGGATTCGATATCCATTGTTTATCCTGCTTTTAAGACGTGTTCAGTGAGAGCTGACCTGATCTCCTCAGGACTTCCCCACACCCAGGTCACCCTGCTGATGCCGGTTGCTTCTTCCAGGCGAAGAGCAACTGCCGGAGGACAGCGCCGCCGGCCTCGAATAATGTGACTCAAAAAATCAGGGCCGATTTTGGCCGACTTGGCTATCTCTCGCTGAGTAATTTTCTTTGATGTAGTCTTCATGGCCAATTTTGTTATTAAAAGTAGTCTGTTTTGTCAACTTAAAATGTGCGAAAAAAACCGAAATATGCGTTTTTTCTTTTATTTATTGAGCATATGGTCTATTGTTGACCTATGGATCAATCAATTTCGAATCAGTTTCATGCGGCGCTCTCATATCTCTTGACTCAAGAGGGACGAGGTGCGCAAAGTCGACTGGCTGGCCAACAGAATATTGACCGTGGCTACCTGAATGCCATTGTCAAAGGCCGAAAGCCGGGGTCAGAAGAAGTGCGGGCTAAAATCACCAGCTACTTCAATATGACTTACGAGGATATGCTTGCCCTTGGCCGTCGTATTCTTGGGGGAGAAGAAGATATAATAATTTCGGCAGGGAATAGGGGAGGGGTGCATAAAACGCCGATGCGCACCGATATGGCGAAGAGCGAGGGAAGAGCCATCGATTCAAAGTCTCCTCTTAAATCCGGTGAGAACCAGCCAAGTATTTCTGAAAAAATTATGAAGGTGGTTGAGATCCTGGAGTCGGACACCCCTTACAGTACTGTTCTGGCTGAGTTGGTCGATGCTTTACATGAAGCGGTCAGCACGAAAAAAGAAAACCTGGCGTTGCGGAACCAGATGAAAGAGATGGACGCACGGATTGCCAACTTGGAAAAAAGGTTGGCTGATAAAAAAGATCCTGTTCAGCGTGTTCAGAAGTCCGCGTGAAACTTTCACCGGATCAATGGGAGCGGAGCAAGGATGGGAAAATTATCAGCCCGTTTAAAATATTTTCCGAGTGATATGTCATGATGTGGTAATCCTGCGACTGGCATTAAGGCAATTGAAAGACTTGAAAGAACCAGTCTGGTCTCACATTTTTATTTTCGGATTTGTCGTTTCGTACTCGGTGAAAATATACTAAATGGAACAAAAATGGAACAAATGGCATTGTTGTGAAATAAAATTACCATAAAAACATATAATTAGATTGCAATATCATAGGGACTTAAAATCCCTCGATCCTTAGTGATTGTGCGAGTTCGATTCTCGCTCCGGGCACCAGTAATAAAGGGTTTTGGCGTCATTGCTGAGCCCTTTTTTTCTTTTGTGATATTCTTGTCTGTAATTCTTTCGTCGTTTCAGCAAAAAACTGCCCCATGTGCCCTGTCAGTTTTTATGAAGATTGAATCAACCTCCTATCAAAAAAGGATGGAATTCTTCAGCGCAACGACCGACTGCTGCCGCAGGATGCACATGCACTCGGATCTTTCCGAGGTGATACTGAAAACCTTGGGCAATCTCCGGCCCGTTGCCTGAAAAGAAAAGGCAGGGGCGGGCGGGCCAAACGGCCTTCTCAGGCCGCCTGGCCTGCAGAAGGGCGAGGAATTCATCGCTTTGCTGAAGAAGAAGTTGTAGGCTGTGTTATTTTTGATAACCCCCTGCGACCAGGTTTTCAGGGGCGGACTCCCTTTGGGGGCCGCGGAGGAACGTTGCGCCTTCAAGGATGGCAGGCGTGGAGCAGAGTCGGGAGGATGCTCGCCCTGGCCAGCCTGCCGGTAACCATAGAAACGACACGAACTGCAGAGGAGGCAGGCAGATGACAAAACCGTTTTACATCGATGAAGAAGCATGTATCGGCGACGGCAGTTGTGCGGATATCTGTCCCTGTTGTTTCAGCTTTGAACCAGGCATGGATACCGCCAGGGTCGTCGGTTTTGACTGTGAGGAGGAACTGGTGGAGGCGGCCATGGACAATTGTCCGACCAGGTGCATCCACTATGAGGAAAAGGGCGGTTAAGGCCTGCACAATTGAACTTTCTGCATCTGCAACACCCGAAATAGGACCAATCAACTGAAATCAAACACCATCTTCACCATCGGCCATTCAAATCACGATGTGGCAGCCTTTCTGAATCTGCTGACCGGCAAGTCTATTCAGGTGGTGGTGGACGTCAGGTCTGCACCATACTCGCGCTACGTCCCGCAGTTCAACAAACGTAACATTCAATCCGCCATCCAGGACGCGGGTCTGAAATATGTCTTCATGGGGGATGAAATCGGCGGCAAGCCTTCCGATCCCGGATATTGCGATGCAAACGGCAAAGCACTTTACTGCAGAATTGCAGAATCGGAAAAATTCCGGCAAGGACTTGATCGGCTGAAGAAAGGTCTGGCTGACGGCTGGAAAATCGCCCTGATGTGCGCTGAAGAAGATCCCGGCAAATGCCATCGTCACCAGCTTATCGCCAAAGAGCTGATGTTACAGCATATTACGGTCCGGCATATTCACGGGGATGGCTCATTACTTCCGGCAGAGGATCTCCTGAAAAAAGATATTACTCAATCCGTCTGCCAATTTTCACCCCCTAAAATCACGTCATGGCGGACCCATGCCGGCTTTAAATCCAGCAATTCACAGATTATGCCCGTTATCAAATAAATGAGCCAAAATGACCCGTAAGCTGCGGGAGATGGGTCATTTTGATGCATTGCCCCCGATCCATTGCGCAAAGCCGTTTGCAGCGACTCAAAGTAGCACTTTCTCATTTTATCATAGGCCTTTCATTCGTTTAATGGGTCATTTTGTCCCTGCAGATGTTTGCCCTCCATTCGCAACCGCTTGATTTGCTTGCCGTTTAAAGTCTGGCATGAAACATGCTCAAAAAATCTCGAAATCTCAAGAGTTTACGTGAGAAATTTTCTTTATCATCATGATAACACGTCATTTATTTATCTGTGTCGTCATGCCGTCATGGTTCCAGCCGGTAGCCAGCGGGGATCTGGATGCCGGCTAAAAACATACCGGAATGACGGACCGTTTCAAGGCTTGCTAAACGGCCATATCACAATTGCCGGGGTCCCTCATGGCAAATTGCGCGAATAATATTTTAAATTGTTTATATTTCGCCTCCATGCGTAATATATAAAAATCATTCATTGCTACAATGTGTTGATTTGAATTTAATAAAAATTATCAACAATCTGAACTTTCTCATAAATATTCAGTCTTAAACTTGAATAATTAAAAATGAGGACGGTAACCAACATGGAAACAACCAAATTCGCTATTCCTGAAATTATTTTCGGCAGAGGAAGTATCAGATATGCTGGACAATATGCCCTGCGGCATGGCGCAAAAAAGGTCTTTTTAGTCAGTGATCCCGGCATTGAGGACGCAGGCTGGGTGCAGCGCCTCATGGATATCCTGAAAGCCGAAGGCATAGACTGGATCTATTATCCGCGAGTGACCTCCAATCCCCGCGATTACCAGGTGGAGGAGGGGGCGGAATTCTATCTGAAAAACCGGGCGGACGTCATCATGGCCATTGGCGGAGGCAGCGCCATGGACACGGCCAAGGGCATTGCCATTATCGCCAGCAACGGCGGCAAGATCCGTGATTATGAAGGGGCGAACAGGGTCCAGCGCCCTCTGCCGCCCATGGTTTTCATCACCACCACCGCAGGAAGCGGTTCTGACATATCACAGTTCTGTATCATCACCGATGTGAAACGCGCGGTAAAAATGTCCATCATCACCCGCACCCTGGTTCCCAATATATCCATCGTCGACCCGCTGATTTTACGCACCAAAACGGAAAAACAGATCATCCAGTCCGCCGTAGACGCCCTGGCCCATGCCATTGAAGCCTATCTTTCCCGTATCGCCTCCCCGTTTACCATGCCGCAATCCCTGAAAGCCGTTGATCTGATTCTCCGCAATCTGCAGCCCGCCGTGGAAACCCGTTCTTTAGACTCCCTGGAGCAATTGAGCATCGCCTCCATTGCGGCATCAATGGCCTTCAGCAATGCCGGACTCGGAGCAGAGCACGCCCTGGCCCATTCCCTGGGCGGCCAGTTTGACATGAGCCACGGGGTTGTTCATCCAATCCTGCTGGCTGCGGTCATGCGCTTTAACATGCCATCCTGTCCTTCCAAAATGGCTGATATCGGGCGGGTCATCCTCGACAAACGGCTTGGTTCGGACAACGAAACCGGCCTGGCGGGAATCGCCAAACTGGAGGAATTTTTCGCCTCTTTCAACGTTTCCCTGCGGCTCAGTGATGAGGTCGGCGAGGCTGACAAACAGTATCTTGAGCCGATCTGCAAAATGGCGGTCAATGATGCCTGTAATCTGACCAATCCCAGAGAGGCGTCATGGGAAGACTTTCTCTCAATCTGCGAGGAGGTTTGGTGATGTCCGCCCCTACCACTCTTGATGATCTGATAGGAATTGAACACTGTAAGCTCGGATTTTATCAGGAACTCCAGCGCAAGGTTGAGGAACTGAAGCATTCGAACCGTGAACTTGAAAAGAAACGCCAGGAATTCAAGGGGCTGCTGGACGCCATAACCGATTTGATGGTGGTGCTTTCAGAGGATCTCAGGATTCAATCCGTCAACCATGTTTTCACGGAATGGTATCCCGATGTCGACCCGAAAGGACAATTCTGCTACAAATTTTTCCGTGACAGGAATACGCCCTGCGAGGGCTGCCCGGTGATCAGGGCCCTGGATCGTGATGAAATCTGCAAGGATGCCTGCATCCACAAGGTGGGAGGCAAATTCCGGCATTTTGAGATGATTGCCTCCCCGCTCAAGACGAGTGTCACCGGCGAGCGCAACGTGCTGCTTTTTAAAAGGGATGTCACCGTAGAAAAAGAATTTCAGGCGCAGTTTTATCAGGCGGAGAAAATGGCTACCGTTGGGGCCCTGGCCGCCGGAGTGGCCCATGAAATCAACAACCCCCTCACCGCCATCAGCGGCTTTGCCGAAGGGTTGCGGCGCAGACTCGGCCGTATCCACGAAAAGGTGGATGATGATCTCTATAACGATTTTCAGGAATACACCGATACCATTATCAAGGAATGTCTGCGCTGCCGGGATATCGTCCGCACCCTGCTCACCTTCAGCCGGCCCATGGCCTCCAGCCTGTGCCCGGTGAACTTGAATGATTGTATTAATGACACCCTGTTTATCCTGAAACATCATTTTAAAGAACGGCATAAAGTTATTGTTAAAATTGAATTGGATGATAAGCTGCCGCTGATTATGGGGGACGAATCGCAACTCAAGCAGGTCATCATCAATCTGTTGACCAATGCCCTTGATGCCAGCGGGGAAGGGGGCACCATACTGATTAAAACCTATCCGGATGAAAACGGTGGCGCGGGAATGATTGTTGAAGATTCCGGCTGCGGTATTCCTTCCGAATTGCAGGACAAACTGTTTGAGCCTTTTTTCACCACCAAGCCGGTTGGCAAAGGAATCGGCATCGGACTGTCCACCTGTTACACCATAGTGAAAAATCACAACGGACAGATCAGTATGACCAGCGAAGTGGGCAAAGGCACCACATTTTTCATCCATCTACCCGGAATTTCAGCATAATGGTAAACGATAAATACCCCGTTCTCGTCATCGACGACGAAGAGCCCATCAGAAGACTGCTGCAGAAGGAGCTGACAAACTCCAGGCGGGAGGTTTTCACCGCAGCCACCGCTGCCGAAGCAATGGCCCTGGTGCGGAGCCGCTGGTTCGATGTCATCATCATGGACCTGCGGCTGCCCGACACCACCCATCTGGACCTGCTCATCAAGGTGAGGGATTCCATCCCCCATACCGAGGTGATCATGATCACCGGCCACGGGGACATTGACAGTGCGGTGGAGGCCATGAAACTCGGGGCCTGTGATTTCATTCCCAAGCCGTTCAATCTTGACCGGCTTGATCTGGTGGTGGAAAAAGCCCACCAGCGGGTGCGGTTGTCCCGGGAAAATATGATACTGCGGCACAATGCCGGATATGACCAGGGTTCGGTGAAATTTATCGGCAACTCCATGGCCATCCGCAATATTCAATTCCTGGTGGACAAGGTTGCCCCTGCCAATATCCCGGTGCTCATCACCGGTGAATCAGGAGTAGGCAAAGACGTGGTGGCCCATGCCATCCATGATCGCTCCAGCCGGGGAAAGAATCAGCTTATCATTAAAAACTGCGCCTCCCTGCAGAAGGAACTTGCCCGCAGCGAGCTTTTCGGCCATGTGAAAGGATCGTTTACCGGCGCCGGCGAATCACGGGAAGGGCTCATGTCCTATGCCCACGAGAGCACGCTGTTCCTTGACGAGATTGGGGAACTGCCCCTTGAGGTGCAGGCCTCCCTGTTGCGTATGCTGGAAACCCAGACCTACCGCCGGGTCGGTGAAAAAGATGAACGCCGGGTGGATATCCGCTTTCTGTTCGCCACCAACCGCGACCTGGCCGACGAGGTCAAAAAAGGCCGCTTTAACGAAGCATTCTTTCATCGCATCAACGTTTTCAACATTGATATCCCCCCCCTGCGCGAACGCAAGGAGGATCTGCCTTTGCTGGTTGATTATTTTCTCACCTCGCTGAGCCCTGATTCCACCACCTACCGCATGGTGCAAAGCGCCATGGACTGTGTGCTCCGCTATGACTGGCCGGGCAATATCCGGGAACTGCGCAACGTCATCGAACGCAGCATTATTCTGGCGGAAAACCGCATCATCACCGAACGTTGCCTGCCCCGTGAACTCGTGGTTGCCGCGGAAACTTCCGAGGCGAGCATCACCCTGGAATCGGTGGAAAAAAAGCATATTCTCAAGATGTTGAATTTCTATAACGGCAACCGGCGCAAAGCCGCCGAAGCTCTCGGTATCAGCCGCAAGACCCTTTACCGGAAAATGAACGAGTTTAACGCCGACTGATCTTGAGCGGCTTGGCTCCCTGAACCGTTTTTTTCATCTCATTGCGGCGCACCGCAATACCCGTGACACCGTTTGCCATAAGGCTGGCCGTCCTTTTCCCCGCGAACCCATGCGGTCATTCTGACTCACTGGTCTCTTGCCGGTGGGTCGTTTTACCCCGCCAGTGGTTAATGCCCCCGCATCCCGGCTCTGCTGATTTCCCTCCCCTGACCTCGCCGCAGATAAGAATTGTTAGCATATTCAATGGGACATATTGTCCCTGATCTTTTCAACCCAGAAAATCATAAGTTTTTGATATCATACGTTTTTTGCATCTGGCACCAAAATTGCCATGATGACGGTAGACCAACCACTGCGGAAAATATTTACGATAAAACAAATGGGAGTCTACCGATGGGATTTGATTTTATTGCCGATGAAATTTTTGAGATGGCTGAACAGATAGAAAAAAAAGGAGCCAGGTTTTACCGGATGGCTGCGGAAAAGGTGAACGGTGAGGAGAGAAAGATCCTGCTCGAGCTTGCCGGCATGGAAGATTGCCATGGGGTGAAGTTTGCTGATTTCAGAAAAACCCTGGCCCAGTGTGACAAGAACTCAACGACCTTTGACCCGGAAGGGGAGACGGTTCTTCATCTCCGGGCGCTGTCCGATACCAGAGAATTTTTTGAAAAGGATTTCGATATCTCAAATAAGGAAGCAATTTTAAAATCGGCAATTACGGTGGGTAAAGAATCCATCATATTTTACCTCGGGCTCAAAGACCTGGTCGACTGCAAAGCCGGCAAAGAAAAAATTGATGCCATAATTAATGAGGAGATGAGGCACCTCAAGATTCTTAACGGCAGGCTGCGGTCTTCGCAAAAGAAGCAGCAAGTGATTACCGGGGCTCCAGCTTTTCAGCAGCCGGCGGCCTGACCCGGGTTATTGCTCACCCCCGCTCATCTCAGACAGCTAACCGTTACCGCACCACATCATGGCAGGGACCTCCTTATTACTCTTTCCAGCTGCGGATACCGCGGCAATGGGTCAGGATGACCCTTTGCCGTTAAGCCGGTGTTTCTTTCTGACCCAATGGTTGGAAAGGCAATCCTGCCTTTGTTTTATCAGTCCGTTGCCAGCCGTGTTTATCAGCGGCGGAAGCGGCGTTTTCCGTAGCTGAGTCATGTTGTCCCTGCTCACTAGATGTAAATGATCCTGCAACTTACTGAACTCACATATGTTTTTGTGTGGCACATGAGTTGCTTTATGATAGGGGAAATAGTTCCCGGATGCAGACTGAGGCAGAAAGCATCTACGATCAACCATGAGGAAAGACACTTAGCCTGTCGTCTATCCTTAAGAACGGCTTCATAAGTGTTGGAGTCACAGGTCCAAGCACATCTCGGGTTACAGGGAAAGCTCAGAGAAGGCATTGCTTAAACGATACGGTTGTGATAAAAATTTAAGTTAGGCAGCTCTGGTAATGGTCATCACAAGAGGCTATCTTCACTGCCTTCTTCTTGTCCGTGCTGGCCGGGGAGGCTGCTGAATGAATCATCCCCGTTTTTTGTTTTTGCAGATGCAAGCCGCCTGAAATATCCGCAGAGAAAAATTTGATGGAATATGGCTATGATTTCATCAGCTTTGGTTGTGTGGAAAATGTGGGTACGTAATCATATCTCCCCGTATTTCCACCTGTTCGCCACCTTGAGATAACCGTTTTTCATTACTAACATTTAATTTGGAGAATGAAATGATCAAGAAAAAACTATACGTCAATGGTGTAGAAAAAAATCTTATTGTGGATGCTGATGAAAGTCTGGCTGAAGTGCTGCGCAAAAGGCTGAGACTCACCGGCACCAAGATTGGTTGCGGCAAGGCCCAGTGTGGCGCGTGTAATGTCATCATGGACGGCAAGCTGACCCGCTCCTGCGTGACCAAGATGTCACGGGTGGCAGATGGCGCCGCCGTAACGACCATTGAGGGAATAGGCACCCCGGACGACCTGCACGCCATCCAGATGGCCTGGATGGTGCATGGCGGTGCACAATGCGGATTCTGTACCCCCGGCTTTATCGTTTCCGCCAAAGCTCTGCTCGATGCAAATTCCGACCCTTCCCGGGAGGATGTGCGCGAATGGTTTCAGAAAAATCGCAATGCCTGCCGCTGCACCGGATACAAACAGCTGGTCGATGCGGTGCAGGATGCCGCCAGGGTGCTGAAAGGGGAACTGAGCCTGAAAGACCTGGCCTACAAGATTCCGGCGGACGGCAAGGTCTTCGGCACCCATCAACCCCGCCCCAGTGCTGCAGCCAAGGTAACGGGCACCTGGGATTTCGGTGCGGATCGCGGTCTGCAGCTGCCGGATAACACCCTGCAGATGGCCCTGGTCCAGGCCGAGGTTTCCCATGCCAATATCCTTTCCGTGGATACCAGCGAGGCGGAGAAAATGCCGGGCGTCTTCAAGGTGGTCACCGCCAAGGACATCAAGGGCAAGAACCGCATTACCGGTCTCATCACCTTCCCCACCAACAAGGGTGACGGCTGGGATCGTCCCATCCTGTGTGATGAAAAGGTCTTCCAGTTCGGTGATGCCATTGCCATCGTCTGCGCAGATACCGACAAGCATGCCAAGGAGGCGGCCCAGAAAGTTAAAGTACAGCTGGAAGAACTGCCGGCCTACATGAGCGCCCCGGCGGCCATGGAAGAGGATGCCCTGGAAATTCATCCGGGTACTCCGAACGTCTATTACATCCAGAAAATCGCCAAGGGCGAGGAGACCGCGCCCATTTTCAATAAGGCGGAAGTGACTATTGAGGGCAATTATTATGTCGGCCGCCAGCCTCATATGCCGATTGAACCTGATGTCGGTTTTGCCTATTACAATGATGATAACAAACTGGTTATCCATTCCAAATCCATCGGCGTCCATCTCCATCTCTATATGATCGCCCCGGGTCTGGGTATTGCCCCCGAGGACCTGATCCTGGTGCAGAACAACACCGGCGGCACCTTCGGCTACAAATTCAGCCCCACCATGGAAGCCCTGGTCGGCGCCGCGGCCATTGCCACCGGCCGCCCGGTCTTTCTCTGCTACGATTATTTCCAGCAGCAGACCTATACCGGCAAACGCTCACCCTTCTTCATGAATGTCAAGATGGCTGCTGACAAGAATGGTATGCTCAAGGCCATGGAAACCGACTGGACCGTTGACCACGGGCCTTATTCGGAATTCGGCGATCTGCTCACCCTGCGTGGTGCCCAGTTTATCGGGGCGGGCTATGACATCAAAAATATCCGTGGTGAAGGCCGCACGGTCTGTACCAATCATGCCTGGGGTTCCGCCTTCCGTGGTTACGGCTCTCCCCAGTCCGAGTTCGCCTCAGAGGTATTGATGGATGAACTGGCTGAAAAGCTCGGCATGGATCCCCTGGAACTGCGCTATAAGAACTGCTACCGCAAGGGTTCCACCACCCCCACCGGTCAGGACCCGGAGGTCTATTCTCTGCCGGAGATGCTCGATATCCTGCGGCCGAAGTATGAGGCGGCCAAAAAGAGGGTTGCCGCCAACTCCACTGATGCGGTAAAACGCGGGGTAGGCATCTCTCTCGGCGTTTACGGCTGCGGTCTGGACGGACCGGATACGGCGGAAGTGGATGCTGAGTTGAACGCCGACGGCACGGTGAGCATCTACAATACCTGGGAGGATCATGGCCAGGGGGCTGATATGGGAACCCTGGGCACCGCCCATGAGGCCTTGAAACCCCTGGGTATCAGCGGCGACCGGATCAAATTGGTGATGAACGACACCGGCAGCTGCCCCAACTCCGGTCCTGCCGGCGGCAGCCGCAGCCAGGTGGTGGTCGGTCAGGCCATCCGGGTTGCTTGCGAGGAACTGATCAAGGCCATGAAAAAGGCTGACGGATCGTTTCGCACCTATGAGCAAATGAAGGCGGAAAACATCCCCACCAAGGTAAACGGCAAATGGTCGGCCCCTGCCGGCGCCTGCGATGAAAACGGCCAGGGCAATCCCTTCTGCTGTTACATGTACGGTCTGTTCATGGCCGAGGTTGCCGTGGAAGTAGCAACGGGCAAGACCTCCGTTGAGAAGATCACCTGTGTGGCCGATGTGGGCAAGATCGTCAACAAACTCGTGGTTGACGGCCAGTTGTACGGCGGTATGGCCCAGGCCATCGGTCTGGCCCTGACCGAGGATTTCGAGGACATCAAAAAGCACTCAACCCTGGTTGGCGCAGGATTTCCCTATATCAAACAGATCCCTGACGACATGGAGCTGTTCTATGTGGAAACCCCGCGTCCCGATGGTCCCTTCGGCGCCTCGGGTGTCGGCGAATTACCGCTGACCTGCCCCCATGCCGCGGTGATCAACGGCATTTATCATGCCTGTGGCGCCAGGGTCAGGAACCTGCCGGCCCTGCCGGAAAAGGTTCTGGCCGCCATGAAAAAATAGCGGTACAGGCCCGCCAGCCGGGCCACAAGGGGGGGGAGCCGTTCAAGCGGCTGCCCCCCCCCCTCACTTCATCACCTTTTACAAAAAAGAAGGTATTCCCGCATGGATCAACCGCAACTCCGCAAGCTCGAAGCGACCTGCATACAGGAGGAAGCTCCCCAGTGCTCGGCTGCCTGCCCGATCCATATTGATGTCCGGGCCTTCATGGGCTGTCTTGCCGGGGAAGACTGGCGAGGAGCCAGGCGCGTACTTGACCGGACCATGCCTTTTGCCGATATCGTCGGCCGCATCTGTGACGAACCATGCCGTAAGGACTGCAAACGGGCCGAGATAGGCGATCCCCTGGCCGTTGGCCGCCTGGAAAGGTTCTGCGTGACCACCACGCCCATGGTACTCAAACAACCCCGGCTGCCAGCCAAGGGCGGCAGGGTCGCCGTCATCGGTTCAGGACTGAGCGCCATGACCGCAGCACTGGACCTGGCCCGCAAGGGGCGCAATGTGGTGCTGCTCACCGCAGATGAGGAAATCGGCGGCTCTTTGCGGGACTACACGGAAGAGATGCTGCCGGCGCGCGTGCTGGCGGGAGCCGTGGAGATCCTGGATTCCTATGGGGTCACTATTCAGTTCGGCAGTTCTCTGCATAAGGAATTTTTTGCCATCGTCAGACAGGACTATGATGCTGTGTTTCTGGATAAGGACTTAGCCGGTCTTGCCTCCTTGCCCGTTGATTGCACTCAGCCTGACCCGTTGACCCTTGCCGTGGGCCAAGACGGCTGTTTTGCCGGCGGCGGGAGCACGGAAAACGGTTTTTCTGTCATGAAACAGGTTGAGGACGGACGCCGTGCCGCCCTATCCATCGAACGCTATCTGCAGAAGGTATCCCTCACCGCCCAGCGCGAACGGGAGGGCGCCTGCCCAACCCGGCTGTATACCGTTACCTCAGGCATTCCACCCCTGCCGGAGGTGTTGCCCGCCGATCCGGCCGCAGGCTTCACCAGGCAGGAGGCCGTCCGGGAAGCGTCCCGCTGCATCCAGTGTGAGTGTATGGAATGCGTCAAGCAATGCGCCTTTCTCCAGGAGTTTAATGATTACCCGAAAAGACTGGTCCGCAAAATCTATAATAACGAGGCCATTGTCCAGGGCACCCGCACATCCAATAAAATGATCAACTCCTGCATGCTCTGCGGCCAGTGCACGGTGATCTGCCCCCACGACTTTCCCCTGGCCACGGTCTGCCGAACGGCCAGGGAAGACATGGTGGCCAAATCAACCATGCCTCCCTCGGCCCATGAGTTTGCCCTGCAGGACATGGAGTTCAGCCTCAGTGAATTTTCCGCCCTGGCCCGCCACCAGCCGGGCCGGGACAGCAGCCGCTACCTCTTCTACCCCGGCTGCCAGCTTGCCGGATCCTCACCGGCTGGGGTTGAACAGACTTACCTGCATCTTACCACCCATCTGGATGGCGGGGTGGGCTTGATGCTCGGCTGCTGCGGCATCCCAGCCCACTGGTCCGGCCGGCAGGAGCTCTTCCGCCAGACCAGGCAGGCCTTGCAGGCCGAGGTCGGCAGGCTGGGCGACCCGCTCATCATCACGGCCTGTTCCAGCTGTTATGCCGTTTTCAAGGAATTTGCCCCGCAGCTGCGGCAGCAGTCCCTCTGGCAGATCCTGGAAAAGATGGAACTCCCTGCACCGAAAACAGCCGTGCCGCCGCAGCCCATGGCCATCCATGACCCCTGCACCGTCAGACATGAGCCGGAGATCCGCGCAAGCATCCGCAATCTTGTAAAAAAAATAGGCATTGCAACCAAAGAGCAGCCCTATGCAGGCGAGCTGGCCGACTGCTGCGGCTACGGCGGGCTGATGCAGTTCGCCAATGTGCCGCTGGGCGAAAAGGCGGCCCGCGCCAAGGGACTGCGCAGTGATCTTGACGGCCTGGCTTACTGTGCCATGTGCCGGGACAATATTGCCGCATCCGGCGGGCGTATCGCCCATCTGCTGGACTATCTCTTCCCCTCAGCCGGGCAGGAGGATCCTCTGCTGCGCCCCAACCCCGGCTTTTCCCGGCGCCATGAAAACCGGGCGAGACTGAAACAGCATCTGCTCACCACCCTTTGGCAGGAGGAACCGGCTATGGCTCCCGCATACAAAAATATCAAACTGGTTATCGCTCCGCAGGTTATGGAGCTGATGAACAAAAGACATATCCTGGAGGATGACCTGCAGAAGGTAATCCATCAGGCTGAGCAGACGGGCAGAAGGCTGGTTGATCCGGAAAACGGCCACTTTCTTGCCAGTTTCAAACCGGTCCGGGTGACCTACTGGGTGGAGTACCAGCCGGGCAAGCAGGGATTTATCGTCCACAACGCTTACAGTCATCGCATGATCCTGCCGGGAGATGTCAAATGAGCAACTTTTCCTTTATCAGCGCAACGGGGTGGCGTTGCGGCTGCTGCAATAAAGAACTGCAGCCGCGCAAGGTGAATGTGGAATATATGGGTTCGGTGTTCAACGTTGAGCTGATGGTGTGCCCTGCCTGCGGGATGGTGCTGGTTCCCGAAGACCTGGCGCTCGGTAAAATGCTCGAAGTTGAGCAGCTTCTGGAAGACAAATAAGTAGAATCCGATGACCACCGCTTCCTTAAGGCATATCCCTCTGCTCTGTGAACAGCAGGAGCTGCGGCAGATCACCGGCGACACCCTTCGTCCCGGAGGACTGGAACTGACCCGCCGGGCCATGGAGTTCTGCGCTCTGCCTGCCCGCAGCACCGTTCTCGATGTGGGATGCGGCTACGGGCAGACCATGGCTCTTCTGGCGGCCCGGTTCGGTCTGGCGCCCACGGGGCTTGATCCGGCGCCAGCCATGCTGCGGCAAGCGGCCTGCCGGTGTCCCGGCTTGCCGCTGATACAGGCCGACGCCGCCGCCATTCCCGTGCAAAACGATTTTTTTGCTGCGCTTATCTCGGAATGCGTGCTCTCCCTGACGGACAACATGCCGGCAAGCCTGCAGGAAATGCGGCGGGTGCTGGCGCCCGGCGGCAAACTGGTGCTGACCGACATCTATGCCCGAAAACCAGACGCTCTGCCGCAAGCCCAGCCGAGCGAGATTCGCAGCTGCTTTGACGGCGCGCTTCCCCTTGATACCATCAAGGCACATCTGCGGGCCGCAGGCTTTGCCATCCAGCTGCTGGAGGATCACACCGCCAGGCTGCGGCAACTGGCCGGGCAGATCATCTTTAGCTGCGGCAGCCTGGCCGCTTTCTGGCAACTGTTCATGGGGGCGGATAAGGCCGCGAGCACCTGCAGCTCCCTCGCCACGGCAAAGCCAGGCTATTACCTGCTCATTGCCGAAAAGGAGTAAATGTGATGGATGATACAGTGTTGCGCATCATGCAACTCGGCTCCCAGGGGCTTTGCTGCAGCCAGATTTTGATGAAGCTGGCCCTGGAAGATATGGGAGAGGAAAACGTTGCGCTGGTGCGCTCCATGTCCGGACTCTGCAACGGCCTGGGGGCAGGGGAGATGTGCGGCGCGGCAAGCGGCGCGGCCTGCGTTATCGCCCTTTACGCGGCAAAGGGGGACGGGAGTGAAGAGGAATCCCCGGATTACAAGCTGATGCTGGCCGATTTCACGGCATGGTTCACCGGGGCGGCTCCCGGCAGGTGGGGGGGGATCAGGTGTGATGAGATCATCTCCGGGGCGGCTGCCATGGAAATGCAGAAGTGCGGCGACATCATCACCGCCAGCCGCAACAGGGTTCTGGAAATATTAACCGCCTACGGTTTTGATCCGAGTGTCTCCAAAGAATTACGCCATGACTGATTGCCCCCCCAGAGATATCCTTTCCGCCACGGAGAGCGTTTGCCCCATCTGCCTGAGGCGTCTGTCCGCCGTGCGGGAAAAAGACGGCGAGGACGTTTATCTGGTGAAAAACTGCCCGGATCACGGCGAATTCAATACCATCATCTGGCGGGGGCCGTTGCCCTTCGCCGCCTGGAACAGGCCGAAAAAGGCCTCCTCGCCCCGGCAGACCTTCACCAAGACCAAAAAAGGCTGCCCCTTTGACTGCGGGCTCTGCCCGGAGCACGGCCAGCATACCTGCACCGCGCTCATTGAGGTCACCGGCCGCTGCAATCTGCGCTGCAAGGTATGTTTTGCCGGGGCCGGCGACCATGCGGCTGCGGATCCGCCGCTTGACCGGATCGCTTTCTACTATGACCGGCTGCTCGCGGCAAGCGGCCCCTGTAATATCCAGCTGTCCGGCGGCGAGCCCACGGTACGGGATGATCTTGCCGATATCATCAGACTGGGCCGCGACAAAGGTTTTTCCTTTCTGCAGCTCAACACCAACGGCATTCGTCTGGCAGAGGATGTGGGCTATGCCAAGAGCCTGAAGGCAGCCGGGCTGTCATCCGTCTTTCTCCAGTTTGACGGCATCAGCGACGAGGTCCACCTGGCCCTGCGGGGACGGGCGCTGGCGGCAGTCAAGGAAAGGGCCATTGTCAACTGCGGCTTTGCCGGCCTGGGGGTTGTGCTGGTACCCACCATCGTGCCGGGGGTCAACACCGGGGAAATCGGCAGCATCGTCAATTATGCCGCCCGCTTTTCCCCCACCGTGCGGGGCGTTCATTTCCAGCCGGTGAGTTATTTCGGCCGCTATCCGCAGCAGCCCCATGACAGGAGCCGGATCACCCTGCCGGAAATATTGATGCTGCTGGAAGAACAGACGCGGGGCAGGATACCGGCCAAACTCTTCGCCCCGCCGGCCTGTGAACATGCCCTCTGCTCCTTTCATGCCAATTTTCTGGTGCAGGATAACTATAGTCTGAAAGGGATCACCTCCTGGCAGCAGACCTGCTGTTCAGCCGCAGGGCAGAACAGGGAGATCCCGTCAGCCATGGAGGGCCGGGAGAAAAACATCTCCTTTACCGCCAGGCAATGGTCTGCCCCCGGCGGGTGCGATTGCTCCAGCCCCAGGGTGCAGGAAAACGAGGATGAACTGGATTATTTTCTCAGAAGGGCCAAGACCCATACCTTTTCCATCTCCGGCATGGCCTTTCAGGATGCCTGGAATCTCGATCTTGAACGGTTGCAGGGCTGCTGCATCCATGTGGTTTCACCCCAAGGGAAGATCATTCCCTTCTGCGCCTACAACCTGACCTCAAGCAAGGGCCGGGCCTTGCACCGGAAACGAGGCGGCGGATGAAGCGGACCACGGTTGAAGAGATCGTGCGCAGGAGCGTCAAGACGGAAGCCGGGCAGTTGCCCGGCCGGGCCACCATCAAAGAGTATCAGTTTGACCGGCTGCGGCAGACCATCGGCCATGCCGTGGCAAACAGCCCGTTTTACCGCGCCAGACTGGCAGCCATAACCCCGGCGGAGATCACGGATCACGGCTCCCTGTCCCGGCTGCCCTTTACCTATGAAGAGGATCTGCGCCGCTTTGGCCAGGATATGCTCTGCGTCCGTCAGGATGAGGTGGCCCGCATCATCACCATGCAGAGTTCCGGCACCACCGGGCCGCCCAAGCGGCTGTTTTTCACCGAGGATGATCTGGAGCGCACCATTGATTTTTTCCATCACGGCATGAAATCCCTGGTCAAGGGCGGCCAGCAGGTGTTGATCCTGCTGCCCGGCGCCACCCCCGATTCCACCGGTGATCTGCTGGCCCGCGCCCTGGCGAGAATGGATGTCGCCAGCCGGATCCACGGGCTGGTGGATGATCCGCAGCAGGCGGCGGCGGAGGTGTTTGCCGGCGGTTTTGACGCCGTGGTCGGCTTTCCGGTGCAGCTGTTGGCCCTGTCCCGCACCCCGGCCGGACAGTCCGTCCCCGCCGGCCGGATCAAATCCGTCCTGCTCTGCTCGGATTATATCCCGCGGACCGTGTGTGATGAATTATCCGCCGCCTGGCAGTGCCGGGTCTTCAGCCATTACGGCACGGTGGAAACCGGACTGGGCGGTGGAGTCGAATGCCAAGGCCTGTGCGGTTGTCATCTGCGGGAAACGGATCTGCTCTTTGAGGTGGTCTGTCCCCGGACAGGTGCTTCCCTTCCGCCGGGCGAGTGGGGCGAGATTGTCTTTTCCACCCTCACCCGCCGGGCCATGCCGCTGATCCGTTACCGGACCGGCGACTACGGGCGCCTGCTTGACGGGCCATGCGTGTGCGGCAGCCGGATCACCAGACTGGACAAGGTGCGCGGCAGGATCGGCCAGGTGCGGCAGCTGGCTGACGGCCAGGCCCTTTCCCTGGATCTGCTGGATGAAATCCTGCTGGCCATCCCGGGGGTGCTGGATTTTCAACCCGTGCTGCAAAAGGAAAATGGCCGGGACCGGCTTCATGTCCGTTTGACTGTTCTCCCGGCAAACAGCGATCAGGTTTTGCAGCAGGCGGCATCGCAGCTCAAAGGGCTTGCCCGGCTGAAAGACATCACGGTTACTTGCGAGGCAAGCCCCACAGGCCTCATCAATAAAGCAAAACGCATAATCGAAGACAACAGAGGAAAAATCAGCCATGAAACAGCTTATCAGGCAGGTTTGTGACATATTGGCCAGCGGCGAGGATCTGGTGATGGCCACCGTCTCCAGCAAAAACGGCTCCGCTCCCCGGATGGCCGGCGCCAGAATGATCGTCCGGCAGGACGGCCGGATTGCCGGCACCATCGGCGGCGGCAAGGTCGAGGCCGTGGCCATCCAGGAATCGGCGCAGGCATTTGCCCGCAAAAATTCCGCCCGCCGTTTTTTTGATCTGACCAATGCCGATGCCGCGGGCACGGATATGATCTGCGGCGGCACCATGGAGATATTTCTGGAATACATTGCCGCGAATCCGGCAAACATCCAGGTTTTTTCCACTTTGCTGGCAGCGCTGGACAGCGGCCGCCGGGTCTCCTTTATCAGCAAACTCAACGGCCAGATGGCCGGTAATTCACGCTTTGTCATTGCCGATTCCGGCAAGGCAAACCTTTGCCAGGCTCCGGAGGCGCTCCTGTCAGCCGTCAAGAAACTGCGGCTCTCCACCTCCGCCCCTTCGGTCATCAGCCATGAAAACGAGGACTATCTGGTTTCCTACTTTGCCATCCCCGGGGACCTCTTTCTGCTCGGCGCCGGCCATGTTGCCGCCTGTACCGCGGAGGCCGCGGCCAGGGTGGGCTTCCGGGTTATTGTCATGGATGACCGGTCCGAATTCGCCAGCCGGGAGCGATTTCCCTCAGCCGACCAGGTGGTCGTGCTTGACTCCTTTGCCGATTGTTTTCAGGGGCATGACATCACCCACGACAGCTACCTGGTTATCGTCACCAGGGGGCACATGCATGACCGTGATGTGTTGGAGCAGGCGCTCCGCACCAATGCCGGTTACGTGGGCATGATCGGCAGCCGGAAAAAACGTAACGCCATTTACACCAATCTGCTGGCAAACGGGACGTCACAGGCCCAGTTGGACCGGGTTCATTGTCCCATCGGGCTATCCATCGAGGCAGATACTCCTGAGGAAATCGCCGTGAGTATTGTCGGCGAACTGATCCAGCAGCGCGCAAGGGGGCAGAACCGTGGAAAGTGAGCTTGCCGCCATCATTCCCGCCGCCGGCCTCTCCTCCAGAATGGGGGAACTGAAGGCGCTGCTGCCCCTTGGGCAAACCACGGTGCTGGGCCATATCATCGCCCTGTTTCAGAGCTGCGGCATCAGGGATATCATCGTCGTCACCGGCCACCGGGCTCAGGAGGTCGAGCAGGAGGCTGTCCGGGCGGGCGCCCGCGCCGTGCATAATGCCGACTATGAGCAGGGCATGTTCACCTCGGTCAAAACCGGCATCAGGGCACTGCAGCCGGAGACCAGGGGCTTTTTTCTGCTGCCGGTGGACATTCCCCTGATCCGCCGGGGAACCATCAGGCTGCTGGCCGAGGCCTTCAGTAATTTCCCCCTGGCCATTGTGTATCCTGTTTTCCAGGGCAGACGTGGCCATCCGCCGCTGATCACCACCTCCCTGGCAAAGCACATTGTGAGTCATGACGGGCCGAACGGCCTGCGGGGCCTGCTTGAGCAGGTGGACCGGCAGAGCATCACCTCGGTGCGGGACATTGAGGTGCCGGATGCCAACATCCTCTTTGATATGGATACCATGACCGATTACCAATCAGGTATTGATCGCTATGCCAGAAGGGATGTGCCGACCATTGAGGAATGCGCTATCCTTCTGCATGACATGTACCAGCTGGCGCCAATGGGGCTTGACCACGCCCAACGGGTGGCGGAACTTGCGGCGGCAATATGCGCCGTGATTGCCGAGAAAAGGGGAGCGGGGCCTGACCGGGACGTCTGCCGGGTAGCCGGATTGCTGCACGACATCGCCAAGGGCCATGCCCATCATGAAGAGGAGGGGGGGCGCTGGCTGCGGCAGCTGGGATTTGACCGGGTCGCCGATATCGTCGCCGCCCATAAGGAGGCGGAGCTGCCTCCCGGGGCCCGGGTCACGGAAAAGGAAATAGTCTACCTTGCCGATAAAATGGTGAGCGGCAACAGGCTGGTCAGTGTGGAAAATCGCTTCAGGCAGAAGCTGGAACTCTATGCTGATGATCCCGCCGCCTGCGCTGCCATCAAAAGAAGACTGCTCCAGGCCAGGAAGGTGATGGAGGCCATAGAGACGGAAACCGGCTGCAGTCTGGATTATCTGATCAACCAATGCCGGGAGGCTTGATTGCCAGCAAAAATGGGCGGACCGATCTATCTGCTGCGCCATGGCCAGATTGAACAGTTCCGGCCCCGCCGTTTCGTGGGGCAACTGGATCTTCCCCTGGCCGAGGCGGGAAAAATCCAGGCCCGGGACCTGCGGGACTTTCTCAAGGATATCAAATTTTCGCGGATTTTTACTTCCCCACTGCACCGGACTGGGCAGACCGCGGAAATCGTGGCCGGGAACAGGGCAATCGACATCACGCCGGTTGCCGCATTAACCGAGATCAGTCTGGGCGCCTGGGAAGGATTGACCGTGGCGGAGGTGCGCGAGCGCTTTCCCGGCGAATATGAAAAGCGGGGAGAGGATCTGGCCCATTACCGCCCGGCGGGCGGGGAAAGCTTTGCCGATCTCGCCCGGCGCAGCCTCCCGGCTTTTACCAGGCTGGCAAGGGAACATGCCGGCCCGCTGCTGGTGGTTGCCCATGCGGGGGTAAACCGCGTTCTGCTCGCCAGCCTGCAGCAGATCCCCCTAAAGGATCTGCTGCTGATTCCCCAGGACTATTGCTGCCTCAATATCATCTCGGCGGAGAACGGCAGCTGGCATGTTGACGCCATCAATAAAACGATATGAGCAGTGTCTTCCCGGCCGCCATACGGCAATGGGGCGCGCAGGGGCCGGCCAGAACCTGAAAAGACTCAGCAGCATTCTTGCATCATATAATGCTTGCCGTCAACCGCAACGAATTCAACCAGATCGAGCTTTGGCAGACCGGCGATTTTCCAGGCCTTCATCGGATTGATGAATTCCTCATTCACGCAGTTTCGCGGCTCATGGATGTTTTTGCAGACATAGTTCAAGATCGGAAAGGCTTGATTTTTTCTATAATATTTCCGCATGAACTCAATTATTTCAAATTGCTCATCATCAAGGGCGGCAACCCCCTCGCGTCTGGCAAGCTCCCTGGCGACATTTTTATCCCAGTCATCCTGATTGACCAGAAAGCCGTCATCGTCAAGCTGTATCTTTTTTCCTGCGCATTCAATTTCAGTCATGGCATTTTCTCCTGAACTGTTTGTCAAAAAAACTGTTTGTCAAAAAAGCCGAGTGGTCAATTGGTTAAAGGGAAAAAAGCTCGTCTTGCCCCCAACCAATTGACCCTTTCATCATCCGCAAAACAGTGCTGTGGTGAATTTATCAAGCCAAGGTGATGCTGCGGGCATTATCCCAGAGCCCGTGAATATTGCACAGCGAGGTGGCAACCAGCACGCCCGGTTTGCTTATCTTGATGGTCGTGGTCACTGAATGATGGGTATGGACGCTCCCCTCGTTTGCTCCGGCGGCCGATTCACCATGGGCGCTGAACTCGAAATTGCCGACCTGGGCGATGAATTTTTCACCCTCTGGTTTAAAAAAGAGCTGTATCCAGCGGATATGATGTTCCGTGGTATTGGGATGAGCGATTTCTTTTCCCAGCGAAACCGTCACCTGGAAGTTCTCGTTGGCTTTTACCGCATCCGGACACTCGATGACCGGCACATGTTTTTCGTTTTTCCAGTCAGCGGATTGATAAAAATCTCCTATTTTTGTCATGTGTTCCTCCTGATATGTGTGTGTATTTTGCTGAAGTTAAGGGTTGCAAGCTGAAGAGCCAGATGACGGCCGCGAACTTTCGCGCCGCTATATTTGTTTGGGTAAAAGGGGCCGCCTGGTGCCAAGCGTTTCGTTGTTTACCCGCCGGTACGATGACAACCGAGGAGGTGCCCGGCAAGTCCTGTTAAACAAGACTTGCCGGGCACCATTGGCCCGCATGGGGCTTATGAGCTTTCATCCTTCAAGCAGAAAAAAGACTAAGCTGCTGTAACAAAATAATGTCGTCATCCGGATGGTCAAAACGGCATAAAGAGCCGTAACGAAATAGTCAAGAAGCAGAGGTTATTTCGTAAGGCTCCTAATACTGGTCTCCCAGGATGTTCTTTTTGAGCTGGGCTATTTCAAGTCCCAGGGAGACACATTGCTTGTTCTCCATGCAGGCATCAGCATCGCCCAGCTCCAGAAAGTGCTTGAGTTCGTGGTTGTCTTTTTTGAGGTCTACCACCCAGACCTTTTTCTGCTTGTCATAATCTACGGTAACGTCTATCCCACACTGGCCGATATCAGGGTAAATCTCGATAATTTTTCGGCAAATCTCGTCTTTATCGTGCATGAAAATTCCTCCTATGTGTTTGCGGGCTCCAGCGGGAAGAGCTCTCTTTTACCTGCCGGAGCATGAAGAGTGACTCAGCATCTTTATACCAACATGATTTATTCAAAAAATGTGCCAGGCAGCAGGCTGAATCTCCGCCTGGGGAATGAGGCCTAGATCGTGAACCTTGCAGAAGCCGGGGTGTTGCTCTGCCGCGGCCTGGGCGGCAAAGAAACTCTTCTTTCCTGGCATGTTTCTTGATGTGCTTGGCAGAGTAAAGAAGCTCACGGGTTAAGGAACCGTCCGTGACCGATTCAATTTTGAAATCTGCAAAGGAGAGAAGATGGACATTACAAACTTCCAAACGATTCTGGACAAGACTTTCATGCTCCTGGAGCAGGCCATCAACGAGAAAAAGGCGGAGCAGGCCGGGCTGGTACATCAGAGAGAGTCTTATCCTTCAAAAGGCGAGGCGCCGATAGAAGCAAAGGCCGGAAAGCCCCGGTCTCCCAAAGGCTGAAAAAACAATACCCTCCGAGGAAAAAATGATGGCCAGAATTGCAATACTCATCGCGGACATGTTTGAGGATTCCGAGTATCTCCAACCGGTAGCGGCCTTCAGGGAAAAGCGGCATGAGCTTATTCACGTAGGATTGCAGGCAGGCGGAAAGGTTTTGGGCCAGCAGGAACAGACCCCGGTCGTCATTGATGTCAGCACCGCAGAGGCGGACCATGCAGATTTCGATGCCCTGTTTATTCCCGGCGGCTATTCGCCCGACAAGCTGAGAACCAATGTGGATGCCGTGCATTTCGTCAGAAAATTCATGGAAGAGGGAAAACCGGTTTTTGTCATCTGCCATGGGCCGCAGCTCCTCATTACCGCCTGCGTTCTGGCGGGCAGAAAAGTCACCGGCAGCAAATCCATCATCCAGGATATCGCAAATGCCGGGGGTGTCTATACTGACCGGGAGGTGGTAATCGACGGCAATTTGATTTCCAGCCGCAATCCCGGTGATCTGCAACCATTCAGCAATGCTTGCCTGGAAATGTTGTCATAGCGCCCTCCTCCCGTCTCCCGTCGCAAAATGTCGTCGTCCCTGCCTGGGACGTTTTCCTGCCGCTGCAGCGGCGCCCAGCGCATATTCTTCCGATTCCGTGACCTCTTCGTCTGTATCCTTTCTGCGTCATCAGAGGCGATTTTCTTCAGACGAAACCAGTCCGGGGCTCACCATGCCAGGAAATAAATATCTAAAACTTATTTGATTGTTTTCAGTGTGTTAGACAAGAATTGACCAGAGCATAGGTGCATAAGTTCTGGTGATAATTGCGATGACAGCCTGGGGAAAGGCAAGGTAGTCAACAATGGCACCGAACTTGCTCAAACCGGGTTGAAATTGGTGATCCGGAAATCTTCACCGGGTAATGGCTTTCGGAAAGCTCCAGGGGGCGGGACACCGTCACCCTCCGGCAGATTCGGGCGTTAAACTTAGGAGCCGTTACGAAATAACCTCTGTTTTCTTGGCCAGTTTGTTACGGCTCTTTATGCCGTTTTGACCATCCGGATGACGACAGTATTTCGTTACAGCGGCTGATTACCGGAAATTTTTTATTTGATGACTCCCTTGCCTGATAAGGAAAGCATATGACCATGATGCAATTTTTAGACAAATCCGTGCCCGAGGCCAATAAATGGGTCACGGATTTCATGAACGAGTTGCAGATCAGTGAAACCAGCCTGGCCAGACGACTTCTCCGCAGTACCCTTCATGCCTTGCGCGACTGCCTGCCCTGGCCGGATGCAGAGAAATTCGGGGCTCAGTTGCCCCTGGTGATGAGAGAGAATTTTTTCCAAGGGTGGCGCCCCGGCAGAGACCGGCTCACCTGCGGCAGCCGGCAAGAGTTATCCCGGCGCCTGCGCCGGTACATTAACTGCCAGGCTCCCATTGAGGAGGAGCGCGCGTTGCGCGCCTTTAGCAGGGTGCTGGATCAGAGAATTCCCCAGCATGACATCGAAAATATCAGCGCTATCCTGCCCGATGGTTTGGCTGTAAGGAGTGAAAAGTGAGCCTTAGGCGCTCAAACCAGCGCACTCCTCACTTCTTACTCCTTACTTTTCACTTCTTTCTGGCCAGGGCGCGGTCAAGTGAGAATCTGCCGCTGCCGCAGAGCACCAGAGCCCCGGCCAGTCCGAAAATCAGCAGATGATATTCGAAGCCTTCCCCCTTCTGATTACCGAACCAGTTCATGAAAAAACCGTTCTGCACATGGTTCATAAACATGCAGATCGCCATGCTGAATGCCAGCCCCAGTGCCCACACCCGGCTGAAGAGCCCGAGTATCAGCAGCAGTGAACCGGCAAATTCGAAAAACATCAGGATCATGACGGACCAGGCCGGAAAGCCTGTTCCGGCAAAAATTTCAATGGTCTTGGCCGGCCCCGGTCCGCCGAACCAGCCGAGAACCTTCTGGGCGCCATGGGGAAAGATGACAATGCCCAGCGCCAGGCGGTTGCAAAGCTGCGCCAGGCTGTCATCGGTATTAATCAGGTATTTCAGGAACATGGATAATCTCCTTTTTTCATTGCTGCGCCTTCTATTTTTTTAAGTTTACTGCCAGACAGGATAACGTCCCGTCTGGCAGGATATGACCAAACAACCCCGGAGGCCGGAAAGCCCATACCGCGGATTTGCATCAGAAATGCTGCCCGGCCTCCACGGCTTTTGCCTTTATTTTTTGCAGATTGTCCTGTGCTGCCGGACTTAGGGTTCCTTCCACCCGCAGGGAGCGGATATCGGTGAAGCCCATGAATCGGAAAATCATTTCCAGATACGGTTTCTGAAAATCAAAGTCAGCCATGGGCGTGCCGGCAGGGTATTCTCCGCCGCTTGCCAGGATGAGTTGCAGGGGTTTGCCTGTCACCAGGCCGGAATAGCCCTTGTCTGGGGCAAAGGTGAAGGTAAAGCCCGGTTGGACAATGATATCAATGTACTGCTTCAGCCGGTATGGAATGGAAAAGTTCCACATGCCGGTGGACACGACGATTTTGTCCGCTGTTTTCAGCTGGTCGATGGTCTCGATGACTCCGGTCCAGGCCCGGGCCTCTTCTGCGGAGTGGGGAAGACCGCGCATGATCTTGTATTTGCCGGATGCGGCAACGGCATCAAATACCGGCAGTTCGGTTTTCCATAACCCCAGTTCTTCGATGGTGTCCTGGGGATGGGCCGCCTGATAGGCCTCCAGAAAAAATCGGGCGGTCCGGCTGGAATAGGACCTCTCCCCCATGGGACTTGACTGAATGTGTAATATTTTCGCCATAGTCGTGCTTACCTTGTCTGTTGAATGTTGATCTTAAGCGAAGCGTTGTCTTTTTTCGTCTCAGCAAAATGTCTGCCAGGCTGATTCCTTTTTGCTCTTCCTGCCGGTGAAAGCAGTCGATGACGCCAGGAAAGAGGTTGTTTATGGGGGTGGCTGGCATGTTGCTTGCTCAGTTTGGCTTAAAGAAAGTTTGCGCCTCAGAGCGCGCAAGGGTTCCTGGGGCATTATCGTTTTCTTGCGTGTTTAATTTCTAACCTGTGGCAGGAATATCTATGTCTCGAGATGAAAGGGATGCCTGTGCAATTGTCGCCTTTATCGATAAGCAGGGGCACTGCACCCATGCCAATATTGTTCATACCCTCGATGCCCTGCGGAAAATGGGGCACCGGTCCGGTGATATCAACGGAGAAGGGGACGGCTGCGGCATTGTGACGGACATCCCGCGGGAGATCTGGGCCCGCCGTCTATCCGGGCTGGGCATGAGCCCGCATCTTGCCGAATCAGGCCATTTTTTTGTCGGCCATCTGCTGCTGCCCGCCCCGTTCCGCCCCCAGGCCCAGCAGATCATGGCCCGGGCCCTGGCGCTTTTTGCCCAGCACAAAATTGATCTGCTCACCGAGTGGAGCGGCAACAGCAGGGATGATCAACTGGGGCCGCGCGCCCGGGCCGATGCCCCTCTCTTCTGGCAACTGGGCGGGGTGATCCAGAATGGCGGCCGCACGGCGCCGAGCAAACGGCTTTTCCGCCTGCAGCTCGACATTGAAAAACAGATTCCGGAAATTCATACCGCTTCTTTAAGTCTTGATACCGTGGTTTACAAGCTGCAGGGGCTGCCGGATATGCTGCCCCGGGTTTACCCGGAACTGCGGGATGAGGACATGCGTTCGCTAATGACCATTGGCCATGGCCGCTATTCAACCAACACCCTGCCCACGGTGACCAGATCGCAGCCCTTTTCCCTGCTCGGCCATAACGGCGAGATCAATACCATCGAACGTCTGCGCAGTATCGGCCGCACCCTTGGCATCGAGCCCGTGCCCGGCGGCAGCGACTCCCAGGACCTGAACAGGATCATCGAGGGGCTGGTCAATCTCTACGACCTGGATATCATCGAGGCCATGGAGATGCTTTTCCCGGCTATTTACAGTGAGGCGCAGCATTATCCCCCGGAGATCCGGCAGGTGTATGCCTTTTACCGCTGGTTCTTCCCCTGCTCGGCCCAGGGTCCGGCCGCGGTGCTGGCCCGCTGCGGCGATGTCTGCCTGGGCAGTGTCGATGCCATGGGGCTGCGGCCGCTGTGGTTCGGGGAAAGCGATTATAACTATTTTCTTTCCTCGGAAAAAGGGGTGGTGGATCTCGAACATATGATGGATGATCCGCGCCCGCTGGCCCCTGGCGAAAAAATCATCATCACCGGCGGTCTGGGCGCCAAGGCTGAGGTGCTCGACTACGGCGCCATCCAGCAGCGGCTGGTAAAGCTGCTGGACGGCCGCGGCAGCAGCAAATCTCTGCGGGCCCTGTACAATGGCCTGCCTGCTGCCAAAAAAAATGCGGCCGGGGGAAGAAGTCAGGCCGACCCGGAGAAGCACCCGCTTGCCGAGCCGTTTCGCCGCCTGGCAGACCCCCATTGCCTGGAGGCGTTCGGCTGGCGCAATTACGATTTTTCCATCCGCCGGCGGGTGGGCCGGGAGGGCAGGGAAGTCATCGGCTCCATGGGCTACACCGGGCCGCTGGCCTCGTTTGTGCCTGAGTCGCTGCCCAACATCGCCGACTACTGCAAGGAAAATGTGGCCGTGGTCACCAATCCGGCCATTGATCGGGAACGCGAAGCGGAACACTTCTCCACCAGGGTGACGCTGGGCCGCAGGCCCCCCTTTCAGGGGGAAAAGGCAGCCGGGCCGCTGGGCCTTGAACTGGGCAGTCCGCTGCTTTTGAGCGCAGGCGCCCTGGCCGGGATGGTCACCCAGGCCGCCTGCCGGCAGATCAGCAGCAAGTACAACACCTGTCTTTTGGAGGACGTCATCGATTTTTTCACCTGCCAGCAGCGCGACCCCGCCCTGGTGCAGGTGCTGGACGCCACCTTCGTGCCGGCTGACGGGCTGGCCCCGGCCCTGGAACAGCTTGCCGCAGCAGCGCAGAAGGCCGTGGCATCGGGTGCATATCTGCTGGTGCTTGATGATTCGCGGAGTTTTACCGAGAACCGGGTGTTTATTGATCCCGGCCTGCTGGTCGCCTTTCTCCAGGAGTTTCTGATCAGGGCCGGCCTGCGTCGCGAGGCCGGCCTGGTGGTGCAGTCCGGCGCCATCCGTAATCTCCATGACCTGATGTTCGTGCTGGGACTCGGAGCAGATGCGGTCCACCCCTATCTGCTGTGGCGGGTTTCCGCGGGCTGCGCGGATGAAGAGCTGGATGCGGCCTTGGTCATTGATCATACCTTTGCCGTACTGCAGAAGGGCATGGAAAAGGTGATGTCCACCATGGGCATCCATGAGATCTGCGGTTATGGCCGGATTTTTTCCGCCATCGGCCTGCGGTCCGATCTGGCGGCTGTCATGCGGCTTACCAATTTCTGCGCATCAGATTCCTGCGGCCTGGGTCTTGCCGCCCTGGAAGAGATGGCCAAAGAACGTTACGTCCGGGCGAACTCGGCTGCTGCGCCCGAGGTTTTCCGGGAACCGGAACGCAATCCCAGGGTGGGCCGCATTATCAGAAACGCGGCCCTGGCGAAAACGGGTTTTCTTGAGATGGCGGAGGAATTGGCGAAGGTGGCCGAACAGATGCCCACCGGCATCCGGCATCTGCTGCAGGTAACGGAGGCGGCCCCTGCCAGGTCGCTGGCCCTGGACGAGGTGGACATCTCGGTGGGCGGCCATGCCATGCCGCTGGTCATTGCCGCCATGTCCTTCGGCTCCCAGGGCGAAAGTTCCTTCCGCACCTATGCCGAGGCAGCGCTCCGGGCAAACATCATCTGCCTCAACGGGGAGGGCGGCGAGATCCCGGATATGCTCGGCCGCTATCGGCGCAACCGCGGCCAGCAGATCGCCTCCGGCCGTTTCGGGGTCTTCATGGGCTTGCTTAATTCCGCGGATATTCTGGAAATCAAGATCGGCCAGGGGGCCAAACCAGGCGAAGGAGGTCATCTGCCGGGCAACAAGGTCTCGGAAATGGTGGCCATGGCCCGCCACTGCAAACCGGGCATTACCCTGATCTCGCCCTCCAACCACCATGACATCTATTCCATCGAGGATCTGGCCCAGATCATCACGGAACTGAAAACCGCCAGCCCCAAAGCCAGGGTCTCGGTGAAGATCCCGGTAACCAGCGGCGTGGGCACCATTGCCGTGGGCATTGCCAAGGCCGGGGCCGATATTGTCAATATCAGCGGCTACGAGGGCGGCACCGGGGCGGCCCGGGAGCATGCCAAACGCTTTGTCGGGCTGCCCGCGGAAATCGGGGTGAGCGAGGCCCATCGCGCCCTGGTGGAATCAGGACTGCGGGCCGGCATCGAGATCTGGACCGACGGCGGCATGCGCAGTGGTGACGACATCCTGAAAATGATCCTGCTCGGCGCCAACCGGGTGGGGCTCGGCACCGTGGCCCTGATGGCCATCGGCTGCATCAGCTGCCGGCAGTGCCATCTGGACCGCTGCCCCAGGGGAATAGCCACCCGGCTGCAGACCAGGGAGGAGGCCATCGCCAGGGGTCTGAAGGGCTTTGTGCCCCGGGTGGTGGAAGAGGAGGCGGAAAACCTGGCCCGCCTGCTGGTTGCCCTGGGCGATGAGCTGCGCAGTCGCACCGCTGCTCTCGGTGAGGAGCGCCTGCAGAATCTGGTGGGCAGAACAGACCTGCTTTCCCAGTACCGGCTGCGGGAAAGGCTTGATGTCGGCGATGTGCTGCGCAGGCCTGAGGCGTCCGCCGGCAACGGACCGCACGACGGGCCGCAGATCATCAGAAAACCCCTCAATTACCTGACCAGACTGATCGCCGATCTGGCCATGGACCGCTTTCAGCAGGGTGATGCCCAGGTGCATTTTGCCGAAGACGGGGTGCGCAGCACCGACCGGGCCGTGGGCACCTATCTGGCCGGGGCACTGGCCCGTGACGACGGGGAGGCCGGCAAGCGGCACCGGGCTGTCCTGCGCCTCGGCTCCTCGGTGCCGGGCAACGGACTGTGCGCCTTCAATACCGCGGAGGTCGAGGTGATTGTGGAAGGCGGTTCCCAGGATGGGGCGGCCAAGGGCAGCATGGGCGGCCTGCTGGGCGTGTTCAAGGGGCAGAACCTGCTGGGCCGCTATATTGACGGCTCCACGGGCAAGAGCTTTGCCTACGGGGCTATCGGCGGGCTGTTCATGGTGCAGAACATGGCCGACTCCAGGGCCTGCGTGCGCATGTCCGGGGCGGATGTGGTGTTCGGCGGCAGGATCTGCGGGCCGGTGCATGACGAGCTGGGCAATCTGGCCAGCCGGGCTCATCTGAAGGGCTTTGCCTTTGAATATATGACCGGCGGCCGGGCCGTGGTGCTGGGGGATCCAGGACCGTGGATCTGTGCAGGCATGACCGGAGGCGTGATTTACCAGTGCCTCTATCCCGAATACGGCTTTGAACGCAAATCACTGACCAGAAGGCTGGCGCGCAGCGCTGGGGTGACCATCAGCCAGGTGAACCAGGAGGGGATCAATGATCTGCACGAGCTGCTGGGAAATTATATCGCTGAGCTGGAAAGGGCCTTTCAGCATGGGGAGGCCCTGGCCGTAACCGAGATTCTGCAGAATGCCGCGGCCCGCTTTGTCACCATCAGGCCGAAACCGCTGCGGCCGGTATCCGCGGAATGAAGGGAAGTGAGGAGTAAGGAGTGAGGAGTGAGTAGGGGCGGTTCGCGAACCGCCCTGAGATGGGCGTAGGGGCGGGTTTCATGCCCGCACCAATTATAGGCGGAAAATGGTTCGCCACTGCCGCGGAAAAAAATGAGGCAATATCATGGGACAACAGAAAGAATCAATCAAAATGGCGATCAAGGACGAGATTCTCGGCCACTTCAGAAAGATGCAGGCCAAGGCCGGGGATGTGCTAGCCGCAGACTGGCTCTACGGCGATTTCATGGCGAACCTGAGCACCAAGGAACAGCGGGCCTTTGAAGAGATTGTCAGCGAAATGATCCAGGAAGGTTTGATAGAGTATGTCGGCGGAGCAAAGCCGACCTATGCCATCACCCGGAAGGGGCTGGATATCCTGTGCTGACCGGATGGGTGACCGGCCACCCCCTGCGGGGAGCGATGCCGCCCCAAGTGCGCCTGCAAAGCACAGCCCAAGGAGAAGATAATGAACAACGCATTGATTGAACGGATGGTTGAACTGAGCAGCAGAGTCGGATTTCTCTTCATTGCCACGGCTGGCCGTAACGGCATGCCGCACATGGCCAGTGCACGGCAGGCGGAATACCTGGCCGGCAATCGGTTTGCCGTCACCGAGTGGTTCTGCCCGGGCACGGTGGCCAACCTGGGGGAAAATCCCCTTCTGTCAATAGTGGTATGGGACAGGGCCAGTGACCTGGGCTACCAGGTGATCGGCGAGCTGGAAAAAATTGAAGAAGCCGCCATGATGGACGGCTTTGAGGCGGGGAGGGTCACTTCGCCTCCCATGCCCCAGGTCGAGCGCAGATTGATCGTGCGGGGCAGGGAGGTCTTTGAGTTCAGGCAGCGGCCGCACAGCGATACCCCGGCGGCATAAACTGCGTGAAGTCCGGTCAGGCCCGGGCCCGGCCTTCCTTGATATGGGCAAATTTCCTGTAGAGTTCTCTCACTCTTTTGCGCGGATCTTTCAGTTTGCGAGAGTCCTCGGTGGGCAGCCAGCGAGGCTCACTGATGGAATAGATGTTTTTATGCATATCATCGATAAAGGATTCGGCGACATTGCACCACTCATCGTTGCAGATCGCGGACATCTCCCCGGCCTCTTTGAGTTCACCCTCCAGGATATTGAGACTTTTTTCGAGATTACTCATGAAATTCTTATGGGCCATAATCATGGAATCTTCCATGTCTTTCTGTTTGAGCATAATAAACTACCTCCACGATATTCTTTATTTTTAGCAGATGACGGGTGATCAGGAAGCGCCGCGGCAGAATTTCTTCCCGCTCGTTTTTATCATTACCCGCCGAAATCGTAATCAAATCAGTGATTTCCCATCATGCCTGATAATAAATAACAGCAAAATGAGGGCCAGCAAGGCTGGAAATAAAGAAATCAGATAATTCAACGGATAAACGATCAAGGCTGGTTGTTTTTATTCTCTTCAGGAAAATGCTTTTCCTGCGCTGTCCTTTATTTCCGGACAGCGTGTCCGGGTGGGCAAGAATAAAACAATGGGAACAGAAGGGGAGAGGGCTTTCGTTTGCTCGAAAAAGGCCGGCAACGGGAAAAGAGTCCGGATATCAAACTCGCTATCGGAAACAGTAATTTTTATCCTGCCCGGTCGCCAATCCTGTCTGAAAGGACAAATCCTCTTTTGCCGGACAACTGCTCGCTGTTTGTGTCTTCCGGCTGGAAATGCCGCTTGCCGATTCGGTTCATCCGGGCGGGTGAAGGCGGGTCATTTGATCTTCTGTGTCATGTGCGGCGACAATTCGCCGTAACAGTCAGGGCAGATGTGGTGTGACTCTCCCTTGACGTGATTTTTGATGTAGGCGTCAATCTGCTGCCAGTTGCCTTCACTGTCGCGGATCCGCCGGCATGCCGCGCAGATGGGAAGTATACTCTGCAGAACCTCAAGGTGTTCCAGAACCTTGGAAAGATCACCAAGCAGCCGCACCTTTTCCTGCAGGTTTTTTTTGCGTTCGATGGAGTAGGAGATAGACCTGTTCAGCAGGGTTGAGGTGATCTGTTTTTTTTCGATATAATCCTGGGCTCCGTAACGGACCGCCTGCAGCGCAACCTGTTCGTCCTGCAGGCCGGTGAGGACGATGATTACCACGTTCGGATACTTGGTAATCAGGGTTCGCACCGTGTCCAGTCCGGACGAGTCGGGCAGGCTCAGATCAAGAAGCACGACGTCGATATCATTGCTTTTCAGCCGCCCGACGGCATCATCCAGGGTTTCGGCAACGTCTATATCATAACGTTTCAACGGGGACTCGCTGAGATGTTCCTTGATCAGCAGGACATCGGCAGGGTTGTCTTCGACGATGAGAAGGGATATGTTTCTCATTATTTATTATTGCGCCTCATAATTTTTGACTGTCTCGTAAAAAAACTCAACAGCCGTACAGTGCATGATAAACTCTTGATTTATCGTCACGTAAATTCATTGCCGGTACGTTTACCCGCAAGGGGCATAAATTCGAAGCCAGCAATTTTCCATTGCAGATCAGTTGCAACAGGTATATGACATTATTATCTTAATGGTGGCCTCGGCTGCCATTTTCTCGGTTGTTCAAAAAAAATATATAGACAAACTGAGAGATGGTACAGCAAAATATATACCCAAAGACTAGGGCATCATGGAAGACAAATTCACTGTTGAAGGTAATTTTTTTTTGCTTTTCATCACTTTGCACTTTTATCTTGTTAAATGTAGAAAAGATATCTTAAAACATCTTTTATCGCCGACACTATAGTGCAATTCTTGGCATGAACAACACCTTTTTATCTATCCTTAACCCGATATCTCTTGTCCTGCCGGCCGGATGGTGGCAAGTAATGACCAGGCGGCTGGTAAATGAAAAAAAATGGGGAGATCCTTGTGGCGCAACTTCTGGTAATTGACCAAGAAAGGGTTTTTTTTGATTCATTGCAGGAATTGGCTGCCGCTGACGGTATTCGCATAAGCCGGGCGGCAAGCATCCGGGATGGCATTGATCAGTGCCTGTCACAGGCCTATGATGTGGTTTTGTTGAAGAATAGATTGGCGGACGGCATGGCCTCAGATGCCATCCCCTCGTTTTTTGAAGGAGAATATGTTCCGGAATTGATTGTCTATGCCGAGGAGGGGGACCCTGACGAGGCGGAGCAGGTGTTGACCAAGGGTGCCTGGGATTACATCATTTATCCATACAGTCCTGAGTCAATGATGGAGCTGGTGGGCAAGGCCATGCGCTACAGGGAGGAAAAGCAGGGGAAAGCCGAAGACAGACGGACCGCTGTCTTTGCCGAACTGCAGGGGGAAGGCATTGTCGGGTCAAGTTCGATAATGCAGTCCTGCCTGAATATCGTGGCCAAGGCCGCTCAGTCGGATGCAAACATTCTGATTACCGGTGAATCAGGCACCGGCAAAGAGCTGTTTGCCTCCGCCATTCATAAAATCAGCCCGAGAGCGAATAAGAGGTTTGTCATCGTCGATTGCGCCGCACTGCCCGGCGAGTTGGTGGAAAGCATTCTGTTCGGCCATGAAAAGGGGGCTTTTACCGGGGCGGCCAAAAATAAATCAGGCCTTGTCGAACAGGCGCATAACGGCACGCTTTTTCTGGATGAGGTTGGCGAGTTGCCCCTGGACCTCCAGAAAAAGTTTCTCCGCGTCCTGCAGGAAAGGGTGTTTCTTCCGGTCGGCGGCACGGAACCGATACGAAGCAACTTCAGGCTGATAGCCGCAACCAACAAGGATCTGGACCTGCTGCAGAAAAACGGAGGTTTCCGGGAAGATCTGCTGTACCGGCTGAAGACGTTTCATCTTGAACTGCCGCCGCTGCGTATCCGGGCAAGCGATATCACCGAGCTTGCCTACTATTTCCGATCAATGTACAGCCAGCGCACCAAGGAAAAGGAAAAGAGCTTTTCTCCCGATTTTCTGATGGTGCTGAAACAATACAACTGGCCCGGCAACGTGCGCGAGCTTTTCCAGGCCCTGGAAAGATCCCTGACCGCCGCAGGCGACCATGATACCCTCTATCCCCTGCATCTGCCCACCAACATCCGGGTGGCTGTTACCCGCCAGGTGCTTGACGCACGGCAGGGCAGAACAGAAGAGCCTGGTTGTGACAAGGAGGCCCGCCCCAGGGAGATTGCCGCCGAAAACCCTTTTGCCGGGGACAACCCGCCCACGTTGCAGGAAGTACGGCAGAAGGCCATCGAGGCCGAAGAAACGAGGTATCTCCAAGGGCTTATGGAATTCACTAAAGGGGATATCCAGAAATCCTGCCGGATTTCAAAACTATCCCGCTCCCGGCTCTATGATCTGCTCAAGAAGTACCAGTTGACCAGCAAAAACGGTTGATTTCCCCCCTTGTTTTTTCCTTGCCATTTCCCTTTCCTGACCAGTTAAACCGTCTTGATTCCCCAATTTTTTTTGCCTTTTCCCTTTAATCCTCAATATGTGGTGCAGGATTTGCATTTAGCTATGGCAATTTGGATGAGGGGAAACCAGCGACGCCGGATGGCGAAAAAATAGGGAGGGGACATGAACTTTGCAACGGAGAGAAAGAGAAGACGGCCAAGCAGTGGTAACAACCGGCGGCGCGGCATTGGAGAAGGTGCCGAATCGTCAGGAATGCCCTTTTTATTTCCACCGCGCTTATATGATCAGCGGCTGGGAATTAAGATCTTCCGCGCAGCAGCGCTGGAGCTAAGCCATGCCGCACCGCAACGGACGGGAAAACCTGATTGAGCGGCATGGCCTTCTCTCATAAGGGGCGAGAAGATGCTTTCTCGGCCTGCCGGGCCACTTGGCGGCCCAGTCGTTTAACCGCGAGAAGGGGGATAAAACACGCCATCTCCCTCACGCAACCGGCAATTACGGGATGCCCATGGAAAAAACGAAAATAGCGGTTATCGGAGCCGGGCCCGCCGGAATAGGCGTTGCCGTCGAGGTCAAGGAGGAAGGCCTGGCTCCTGCTGTTATCGTGGAAAAAACAACCCATGCCTGTGACACCATCGTCAAATTGTACCGGGCCGGGAAGCGGGTCGATGCGGTTTATCAGAAGGTGGAGATTGTGCCCCAGGGCAGACTTTCTTTTACCACGGAAAGCAAAGAAGATTTCCTGGCCAGGATGGACAGCCTGGTCAGCGGACATGCTCTGGATATCCGCTATGGCCAGGAATGCCACAAAATTCAGGCCACTGGCGACCTGTTTCAGGTCTTTACCTCAGCCGGATTGCAGCTTGAGGCCAACATCGTGGTCGCGGCAATCGGCATCTTCGGCAGACCGGCCCGGCCCGTCTACCCCATTCCCGGAGAAATACGCGACAAGGTCCTTTTTTCTCTGCCCAGGGAGCTTCCTGCCGGCAAAGATGTGCTGGTGGTCGGCGGCGGTGATTCAGCTGCCGAGGCCGCCTGTTTTCTCTCCCGGGAAAACTGCGTGACCCTCTCCTACCGCCGGCCGGATTTTTTCCGCATCAATGAAGCAAACATCTGCACCTTGAATGGCTACTGCTGCACGGGCAAGGTAAAGACCAAGATGCCTTCCGATATCGAGGCCCTGGAACCGGAAGACGGACGGATCAAGGTCCTTTTCAAGGACGGCGGCCCGCTGAGTTTTGATCTGCTGTTCTATTTTCTGGGCGGATCTTCACCCCGGGTCTTCCTGGAAAATGCCGGGGTCAAATTCATCGGCAAAAGGCCGCAGACGGATGAATTCGGCGAAACCAATATCCCCCGGCTTTTTCTGGCCGGCGACCTGGCCCTGGATAAAGGCTCGATCATGGGGGCCTTTCATTCAGCGCATCTGGTCAAAAAGGGGATTCTGCGCCGTTACCGGGATCTGGTAGCCGGAGAAGAGACTTAAAAATACGGAACCAAAATTTTCAAGTAAATATAACTTGCTGACATTAAAAGATTTTTTTATTTTGTCCGGAGGGTCGAGAATGAATATCTATGCCTTTGCAATGCAGATGGAAAAAGACGGCGAAAACTATTACCGGCAGCTGGCGGAGCAAAGCGGATCAGCCGGGATAAAAAAAATATTTATCATGCTGGCAAATGAAGAGGTGAAGCACTATCGGGTGGTGGAACTGCTGAGCAAAAAATCAGGCCCCCCTCAGATGGCGGAAACCAACGTACTGGAAAATGTCAAAAATATTTTTGCCGAAATGAAGCAAACCAAAGAGGAATTACACATCGACACCACTGCCGAGGTGCAGAATTACCGGAAGGCGCGCGACATTGAGGAGCAGAGCCGTAAATTTTATGAGGAAAAGGCCGGCGAGAGCAAAGATGAAGCGGAGCGGCGGATTTTTCTGCAATTGGCAGGAGAAGAGCGGAAACATCTGCGCATCATGGAAAACATCGTTGAGCTCGTCTCCAGGCCCGAGCCGGGCCGTTGGCTGGAGAATGCGGAATGGCATCATCTGGATGAGTATTGAGGGAGTGAAAAGTAAGAAGTGAGGAGTAAGAAGTGAAAAGCGAGGAGTAGGGAGTGAGGAGTCAGATGGTGGAACACTGAAAAATGATCTGCCCAGGTGAATTTTGGGAAAAGATTTTTTATCTGCTCACTCCTTACTCCTTACTTTTCACTTCAATAAAATTCCGGAGACAGAAAATGAAAAAGATGACGGAACAGCACCTGATCAATGCCTTTGGCGGGGAAAGCATGGCGCATATGCGTTATCTGCATTTCGCCAACCAGGCGGTGCGGGAGGATTTTGCCAATGTGGCCCGCCTTTTTCGCGCCATCGCCCATGCCGAATACATTCATGCCGGGGATCATTACCTGGAACTCAAGCACCTGAACAACGGTTTTGTGGCAAACAGCATGGGCGCCTTCGGGCCGGGTGATACCAAGAAAAATCTCCGGCTGGCCATTGCCGGGGAGACCTTTGAGATCATGGAAATGTATCCGGCCTACATCGAGGTGGCCAGAAGGCAAAGTGAAGATGGGGCCCGCCGGAGCTTTGAATGGTCCTATGCCACGGAAATAATGCACAAGGCCCTGTTTGAGAAGGCCCTCGCCGCAGTGGACCAGGGCAGGGACCCAGAGGTTGGTCCGGTACAGGTATGTGAAGTCTGCGGATATACTCTCGAAGGGGATGCTCCGGACAGGTGCCCGGTGTGCGGGGCGGAAAAAGAAAAGTTCCGCGTCTTCTCCTGATCAGAGTCCGCCCATGCGGCATAAAAGGTGAAAGCGTTCACCAGGGAGAGTTTTTTTGTGCCATGCCGGGCCTCAATTATAATGACCTCCACCGGGAGCAGCTTTTTTGACACGTCCGGCAACAGAAATCCCATCAGGTTAATCATCACCAAGGCGCTATGAGAAAAGAACCGCCCATCTCCTACCGCAGCATGGTCATGCTCCTCTTTGTGCTGACCGGGCTTTATCTCTGCAGTATACACAGCTATCTGCTCTTTCACAGTCTTGTCGAGCTGTTCAGCATCGCCGTGGCCGGCGGCATCTTCATGCTGGCCTGGAATGCCCGCGCTATCATGCGCAACAATTTCTTTCTCTTTCTCGGCATCGCCTACTTTTTTGTCGGCATTCTCGGCCTGTTTCACATCCTCACCTATAAGGGCATGGGGGTTTTCCAGAGCAACGAGGCCAATCTGGCCACCCAGTTCTGGGTGGCAGCCCGCTATCTGGAAGCCTGTTCCCTGCTTATTGCGCCCATTTTTTTTACCCGCAAACTGCGGCCTGCCGCCACCGTCATCATTTTTTTTCTCCTCACCTCCGCTTTTGTCTGGCTGATTTTCAACGGTATTTTCCCCGACTGTTACGTGCCAGAGTTTGGGCTCACCCCATTTAAGAAAGTCAGCGAATACCTCATTTCCCTGATCCTGCTCGGCGCCTTGGTCATGCTGTATGCCAGACGGCACCTCTTTGACGGCAATCTTTTTATTCTGCTCGCCGCGGCAATCTTTTTCACCGTCATCGCCGAACTTGTTTTTACCAGCTATATCGGCGTGTACGGCAACATGAATATTTTCGGCCATCTGTTCCGGTTCATCTCCTTCTATCTGATCTACAAGGCCATTATCGAGACGGGCCTGAAAAAGCCGTATGAACTGCTGTTTGCGGATCTGAAAAAAAGCGAACAACTGCTCAGAAAGAGCGAACAGGAATTCCGGGCCATGTTTGAACTGTCGGCCGTGGGCATGGTCCAGTCCGATCCGGAGACGGATCGTTTTGTCAGGGTCAACGACCGGTTCTGCCGGATCACCGGTTATACCCCCGCTGAACTGCTCGGTATGACATCGGCTGATCTCACCCTGACCGAAGACCTGGACCGCCACCGGGAGAGCGTGCGTCAGGTCCTGCAAGGGGAAGCGGAAACCTGGTCCAATGAGAAGCGTTACAGGCGCAAGGACGGCGGCGTCATCTGGGTCAAGGACACCGGCACCGTTTTTTGCGCCCAGGGTGGTCAGACGTGCAGGACCGCGGCCATCATGGTGGACATAACCGAACGGAAAACAGCGGAGCAGGCCCTGCGTGACAGTGAAAAAAGATACAGGCAGCTCTTTGAGAACATGCTGAACGGCTTTGCCTATCATCAGGTCATCGTTGATGAACAAAATGTCCCCATTGATTATATCTTTCTCGAAGTCAACAGCGCGTTCGAGAAAAAGACCGGGCTGGTGAGGGAGGAAATCATCGGCAGACGGGTGACCGAGGTGCTGCCCAATCTCCGTAAAGATGAGTTTGACTGGATCGGCTTGTACGGCAAGGTTGCCCTGACCGGCGAGGCCGTGCATTTCGACCAGTACAGCACCAGGCTGCAGAAATGGTTTTCCATCGCCGCCTACAGCCCGGAACAGGGCTATTTCGCCATTGTCATCCGAGACATTACCCAGCAGAAACTGGCGGAACGAAAACTGCGCAGAAGCGAATGGCGGTTCAAGGGAACCTTTGACAACGCAGCCGTGGGTTTTGCCCAGGTGAGCCTGGAGGGGCGCTGTCTCGATGCCAACAGCAAACTGTGTGGTATTTTCGGTTACAGCCGCGAGGAACTGCTGCAGAAAAGCATGCAGGATATCACCCATCCCGACGATCTGGAGGAGGATGAGGCCCAGACCAGCCGACTGGCCTGCGGCAGGATTGATCATTACTCCATGGAAAAACGCTACATTCATAAGAATGGGCATATTGTCTGGGCCAATCTGACCGGCAGCCTGCAGCACGATGATGAAGGGAATCCCCTTTACTTTATTAACGTGGTTGAGGATATCAGCCGGCGCAAGCGCATGGAACAGGCTTTAAAGGAGAGTGAGGAAAAGTTCCGGCTGCTTGCCGCCTCCATTAAGGATGTGATCTGGATGAGCACCCCGGGAGTGACGGAGATACTCTATATCAACCCGGCCTATGAAGAGGTATGGGGCCGGACCTGTGCCAGCCTCTATAAAAACCCTGGCTCGTTTGCCGAGGCGATCCATCCTGAGGACCTGGAGCTGATGGCGGACGCCTTACAGCAGCATGCCCAGGGCAAATGGCATTTCAACTACCGTATTGTTCGACCTGACGGTGCCGTGCGCTGGATTGAGGATGCGGGCGGCCCTGTTTACGATGAAAACGGCGACATCATCCACATGGTGGGGGTTGCCCGGGATGTCACGGACCGCAAACGGTCGGAGCAGGCCAGGGAAAAATATCTCATGCGGCTGAACGGTCTGCTCGATATTTCCGCCTCCGTGCTCTCGGCCAGGAGTACCCAGGATATGCTGCAGAAGGTGGTTGATGCCGCAGTGGAGCTGACCGATGCCGACTATGGCACCTCCGGCCACGGTTATCGTGACGGGGCGTTCCTGGTTGGCGCCACCTCCCGGCCGGCCGGCGCCTCACCCTGTCCTCCGGGCAATCTTTTTGCGGTGGAAAAAGGCGGGGTCTATCAAGAGCTGATCGAGGCAAACCGGTCCCTGCGGCTCACCGATGCGGAGCTGCGTCATCACCCCAGATGGCAGGGGCTGCCCGCCGGACATGCCCCGCTTGACGGTCTGCTGGGCGTCACCCTGACCGGCCGGGATAATCAATCCCTGGGCATGATCATGGTGACCGGCAAAAAAGGAGAGGACTTCAGTCTGGAGGATGAGATCCTGTTCCGGCAGCTCGCCTCCCTGGCCTCCCTTGGCCTGCAGCATATCGAGGCCCTTGAACAGGCCGAGCAGAAGGCTCGGGAGGCGGAGCAGGGGAGAAAGCAACTGATTGCACTCACCCGGGAACTTGAGCGTTCCAATAATGATCTGCAGCAGTTTGCCTATATCGCCTCCCACGACCTGCAGGAACCACTGCGCACGGTGGCGGGCTTTGTGCAGCTGCTCAGCCGCCGTTACGGAGGCAGGCTTGACGAGAAGGCCGACAGCTTCATCGCCTATGCCGTTGACGGCACGACCTATATGCAGAAGCTGCTCAACGATCTGCTGGCCTATTCCCGGGTAGGGGGAGGGGAACTGCAGCCGCACTCTCTGGCCTTGAAGACCTGCGTGGACCGGGCGGCGATGAACCTGAAAAAGGCCATTGACGAGAACGGCGCGGTCATTGAATGCCTCAACCTGCCCATTGTCTACGCCGACGAGATACAGATGGTCCAGCTTTTGCAGAATCTGATCGGTAATGCCATCAAATTCCGCGGCCCCGAGGCGCCGCATATTCAGATCTCCGCCGAGCCCAGGGAGCGGGAGTGGGTGATCTGCGTCAGGGATAACGGCATCGGCATCGATCCGAAGCATTATGACCGCATCTTCCTCATGTTCAAGCGGCTGCACAGAAGAGGCGAGTATCCCGGTACCGGCATCGGCCTTGCCGTATGCAAGAAGATTGTCGAAAGGCATGGCGGCAGGATGTGGATCGAACAGGCCCTGCCCCACGGAACATCATTTTATATCGCACTTCCTGCCGGAGGAAACGGACGCAATGAACAATGAATCAAAAAACTGCATAGAGGTGCTGCTGGTGGAGGATAACCCGGCGGATGTGATCCTGATGCAGGAGGCCCTGTATGATGCGGTATACTGCAACAGGCTGCATGTGGTAAACGACGGGGAAGAGGCGATGGCCTTTTTGCGCCGTCAGGACGTCTATGCCGCAGCGCCGCGGCCTGATATTATCCTGCTTGATCTCAACCTGCCGAAGAAGGATGGACGGGAGGTGCTGAAGGAAATCAAGGAGGACGGCAGCCTCATGCATATACCGGTGATCATCATCTCCACCTCCCAGTCCCAGGAGGAGATTATGAACAGTTACCGGCTGCATGCCAACTGTTTTATCTCAAAACCGGTTGATCTGAACAGGTTTTTTGAAATGGTTCGGGCCATTGACAGTTTCTGGTTTTCCGTAGCCAGCCTTCCCCAAGCATGGCGGGGTTGATTGCCCTGCTTGAGGCGCAGACCAAAATATTGCAAGGGTGGTACATGAATAACCAATCCGTCACCATTTTGTATATTGAGGACAACGACGCGGATGTCGTGCTGGTGGAAGAGATGCTGGCTGATGAGGCAAATCTCTCCTGCACCCTGGAAAATGCGCCAACCCTTGCCGCCGGCCTGGAGCGCCTTGAAACAGGCGGGATCGATCTGATAATGCTTGATCTGTCCTTGCCTGACAGTCACGGACTTGAGACCTTTCTCCAATTGAAAAACAAGGTCAGCGGCGTGCCGGTCATCGTCATGACCGGCACGGATGACGAAGCGCTTGCCGTCAAGGCGGTGCAGGCCGGGGCCCAGGATTACCTGGTGAAGAGACAGCTGGATACCAATCTGCTGGTCCGCGCCATCCGTTACGCCATTGAACGGGAGAAACTGATTGCCAGCCTGCGCCAGGCCTTGGAGCAGATCAAGACCTTGAAGGGTTTTATCCCCATCTGCGCCTCCTGCAAAAATGTGCGGGATGACAAAGGTTTCTGGCATCAGGTCGAAGCGTATATCAGCGATCACTCCGAAGCGGAATTCAGCCATGGCATCTGTCCTGATTGCGCCCAAAAGCTCTACCCTGATTTTATGAAAAAGTGTCCGTCCAAGTGAGATGCATCTCTCAATAAACCATCAATAAGCAATCCAGACCGCCAAGCCTTCCCGGCAGCGGAAAACCTGGCTGCGGCCCGGCGGATTCGCGCCAGCTTCTCCTGTTGCCGGGATTTTCCGGCAATGTGCTTTCCCTGGCCTTCTCCGGGACGTTTTGTCCATCTCCCCCATGCCATAGAGGAATGGGACATCCTGACCCATTTCTCCTTATTCAATGTTTCATTTTGTCTCCCTGCCTGGTAAGGGCCTGCTGTATGTGCTTTCCGGGCGGGATGCCTCCCCGGCTGGTCATCGGGCAAAATTTCATTTCCCCTGTTTGAGTCATCTTGTCCCATTGAGTTTCCACAAAAAATACTGTTAATTTGTTGATTTTGTTAAGTATTAATTTGTGGCACGCGAGTTGCTAAATAGAAGATCGAAGCTGTTTGGATCCAAAGTGAGACAATGGAGCAGTACTTCAACTAACTCATTTAACAAAGGAAGGTAACATCATGGCTGTACGCGAACAAGTTTACGGATTTTTCATTCCCAGCGTAACTCTCATTGGTATTGGCGCTCACAAGGAAATTCCCGCAAAAATCAAGGCCCTCGGCGGCAGCAAACCTCTGGTCGTCACGGACAAAGGCATCACCGGCGCAGGCATTACCAAAAAAATCACCGACCTTCTTGCCGAAGCAGGCATGGATTTCGTTGTTTACGACGACACCATTCCGAACCCTACTGACAATAACGTCCATGCCGGCGTGGAAATTTACAAGAAAAACAAGTGCGATAGCCTGATCACCCTGGGCGGCGGCAGCTCCCATGACTGCGGTAAAGGCGTGGGCCTGGTTATTGCCAATGGCGGCAAAATTCACGACTTCGAAGGCGTGGACAAATCAACCAAACCCATGCCTCCTTACGTTGCCGTAAACACCACCGCGGGAACCGCTTCTGAAATGACCCGTTTCTGCATCATTACCGACACCAGCCGCAAAGTGAAGATGGCCATCGTTGACTGGCGGGTAACCCCGGGTATCGCCCTGGATGATCCGCTGCTGATGATGGGTATGCCGCCCGCCCTGACTGCCGCCACCGGTATGGACGCTCTGACCCATGCGGTTGAGGCCTATGTTTCCACCATCGCCACCCCGATGACCGACTCCGCCGCGGAAAAGGCCATTGAACTCATTGCCCAGCACCTGCGTCCCGCAGTGGCAAACGGCAGCGACATCGTGGCCCGCGAAGGTATGTGCTACGCCCAGTACCTGGCCGGCATGGCCTTCAATAATGCCAGCCTCGGCCACGTACATGCCATGGCCCATCAGCTCGGCGGTTTCTATGACCTGCCCCATGGCGAGTGCAATGCCATTCTTCTTCCCCATGTTTCCAAATTCAACCTGATCGCCAAGATTGACCGTTTCGTCAAAATCGCCCAACTCATGGGCGAGAACGTTAAAGGTCTTGCCCCCCGCGATGCAGCGGAACTGGCGCTCGTTGCCATCAAGAAACTGTCCGCCGACGTCGGTATCCCGGACGGACTGATTGCCCTCGGCAAACGCTATGGCAAGAATGTCAAGGAAGAAGATATCGCCATCATGACAGGTAATGCCCAGAAAGACGCCTGTGGTTTTACCAATCCCAGATGCCCGAAAGATGTCGACGTAGCCGCCATCTATAAGGCAGCACTGTAATAAAAAAACGGGCAGCAATACGCACCCGGGGCGGCAGTCCGCCCCGGGTGCCCAGGGCTTTAACAGTAAAGGGCAATTAAAAGGCGGCAAGCAAGAAAATGAACGTAATCAATATCTCATCGTCATGTAACTCTGATTTCGTCAGGCAGGTGGAAGAGGAAAGCGGCCAGCAGCTCAGCCTCTGCTATCAATGCGGCAAATGTACGGCAGGATGTCCCTATACGACGGAATATGACATCCCGGTCAGCCAGATCATACGTCTGACCCAGGCCGGCCAGAAGGAGCTGGTTCTCAAGTCAAAATCACTCTGGCTCTGCGCCACCTGCGAATCCTGCACCGCCCGTTGCCCCAACAAGATCGACGTGGCCCGCATCATGGACGTGCTGCGGCATATGGCGCGCCGCGAAGGCTATAGCGGCGTGAAAACGGTCAAAACCTTCTGGGATTCATTCCTTCATTCCGTCCAGAAGAACGGCCGGGTCTTTGAAGTGGGCCTGCTTGCAAATTACATATCCCACACCGGAAGATTCTGGACGGATTTCGGCCTCGGGCGCAAGGTTCTGCCCAAGGGCAAGATTCATTTCAAGCCGTCAGCCATGCAGGGTAAGGAAGAGGTAGCTAAAATTTTCCGTCGTTATGTAGAGGAGTCAACAAAATGAGCGTTTCTTTAACTTACGCCTACTATCCCGGCTGCTCAAGCACCGGCACATCCATAGAATATGACATGTCCAGCCGCGCCATCTGCGCCGCCCTGGACATTACCCTGACCGATGTCCCCAACTGGAGCTGCTGCGGGTCCACCCCTGCTCATACGGTTGACCACACCCTGTCGTCCGCCCTTTCCGCCCGCAATCTGTGCCAGGTGGCCTCCATGGGTCTGACCGCCGCGGTGACGCCGTGCCCCAGCTGCCTGTCCAACCTCAAGACGGCACAACACCGCATGAAGAATGACAGTTTCCGGGAAAAGGTCAGCAAACTGCTGGACAAACCGGCCGACATCACCGTTGAGACCAAATCGGTGCTGCAGATCCTGGTGGAAGATTACGGTCTCGACAAAATCAAGGCAAAGGTGAAAAAGCCCCTGACGGGTCTCACCGTTGCCGCCTATTACGGCTGCATCATGAACCGGCCGGCCGAGATCATGAACTTTGACGACCGCGAGCACCCCATGGCCATGGACAACATCATGACAGCCCTGGGCGCCACCGTTGTGCCGTTCCCGCTCAAGGTGGAGTGCTGCGGCGCATCCTTCGGCATCCCGCGCAAGGATGTGGTCATGAGGCTTTCCGGCAAACTGCTGGACACGGCCAAAGAAATGGGCGCCATGGCCCTGGTCACCGCCTGCCCCCTGTGCCAGATGAATCTGGACATGCGGCAGGAGCAGATCAACAGCGCCAATGGCTCAAAGCATCAGATGCCGATTTTCTACTTTACCCAGCTGATGGGGTTGGCCTTCGGCCTTTCGGAAAAAGAACTGGGCATTGACAAGCTCTGCGTGAATCCCCGCACGGTCATAGATGCCCTCGGCATGGAAGGTAATTCCAAGGAGAAGTCTCAATGAAAATCGGAGTTTTTGTCTGCCACTGCGGCAGCAATATCGAAGGTACAGTTGACACCGCAGCAGTGGCAGCGGCAGCCAGAGAATTTCCCGGCGTGGCCTTTGCGACCGATACCATGTACACCTGTTCCGAGCCGGGGCAGGAGGAAATCGTTACCGCCATCAAGGAGCGTCAGCTCGACGGCGTGGTGGTCGCCTCCTGTACGCCGCGCATGCACGAACAGACCTTCCGCCGCACGGTGGAGCGGGCCGGACTGAATCGTTATCTCTTTGAGATGGCCAACATCCGCGAGCATGTTTCCTGGATCGGCAAGGACCGCGAAGCCAATACCAACAAGGCGACCGAGCTGGTGCGCATGGCCGCGGCCAAGCTGCTGCACAACCGGCCGCTGCTTTCCAAGCAGTTCGACATCAATAAACGCGTGCTGATCATCGGCGGCGGGGTGGCGGGCATCCAAGCGGCGCTTGACTGCGCTGAAGGCGGCCTGCAGGTGGTGCTGGTGGAAAAGACCACTACCATCGGCGGCAAGATGGCAAAACTTGACAAGACCTTTCCCACGGTTGACTGCTCCTGCTGTATCCTCGGTCCGCGCATGGTTGACGTGGCCCAGCATCCCAACATCACCCTGCATGCCTACTCGGAGATCGATGAGGTCAGCGGTTATGTGGGCAACTTTGAGGTCAAGGTGAAAAAGAAGGCCACCTATGTTGACTGGAGTAAATGCACGGGCTGCGGCATCTGCATGACCAAATGCCCCAGCAAGAAGGCCACGGATTATTTTAACGAAGGGATCGGCAAGACAACGGCCATCAACATTCCCTTTCCCCAGGCCATCCCGAAAAAGGCCAAGATCGATGCCGATTTCTGCATGAAACTGCAGAAAGGCAAATGCGGCATCTGCGCAAAAGTCTGCCCGTCGGGCTGCATTGACTACACCCAGCAGGATGAATATGTCACGGAAAAGGTCGGGGCCATCATTGCCGCCACCGGTTTTGACCTGTTTGACTGGACCGTCTACGGCGAATATGGCGGCGGACGCTATCCGGATGTCATTACCTCCCTGCAGTACGAGCGCATGCTGTCAGCCTCCGGCCCCACCGGCGGCCATATCAAGCGCCCCTCGGACGGCCGGGAGCCGAAAAACGTGGTTTTCATCCAGTGCGTGGGTTCCCGGGACAAATCCGTGGGCCGGCCGTACTGCACCGGTTTCTGCTGCATGTACACCGCCAAGCAGGCCATCCTGACCAAGGACCATCTGCCCGAGTCGCAGACCTATGTCTTTTATATGGATATCCGGGCGGTGGGAAAAAATTACGATGAGTTCACCCGCCGGGCCATGGAAGAATACAATGCCAAATATATCAGGGGCCGGGTGTCCATGATCTATCCCAAAGGCGACCGGCTGCTGGTACGCGGCGCCGATACCCTGATGGGAACGCAGGTTGAAGTGGATGCCGACCTGGTGGTGCTGGCCGTGGGCG
>Ga0172380_10000730_pt1 | contig 60679 bp, 53 predicted proteins | sample Leawe162metaG_FD_119747 | JGI IMG/M metagenome (GOLD analysis project Ga0172380, IMG submission 119747) | Leachate microbial communities from a municipal landfill in Southern Ontario, Canada - Leachate well 162 metaG | ecosystem: Engineered > Solid waste > Landfill > Unclassified | place... | reverse complement strand
GAAGTTTAGAACGTTTGGGGACAACTTATCTTGATCTGTATCTTCTACATTGGTATGAGGAGAATATTCCACTAAAAGAAACAATCGCGGCCTTGGATAAATTAGTGTCTGATGGACTGGTTAAGAATATAGGTGTTTGTAATTTTAATAAAGAGCATTTGGCTGAAGCTCAAAGTTATACAAAAAATAAAATTGTTTGTGATCAGGTCCATTATAATTTGATGTTCAGAGAGCCAGAAGCTACTGGATTATTGGAATATTGTCAGAAGAATGACGTTTTCTTAATGGCTTGGCGACCAATTGGAAAAGGGAATCTTCTCGAAAAAGTGCCAGTCATTATCGAAGAAATGTGCAAGAAATACAACAAAACCCCAGCTCAATTGGCAATCAATTGGTTAGTCACTCAACCTAATGTTATTACGCTTTCTAAGACTTCTTCATCTGATCATTTAAAAGAAAATCTCGGTGCCCTTGATTGGAAAATGGAAGGTGAAGATATCGAAAAATTAAGGAATGAATATCCGAATCAGAAAGACGTCTCAGATACTATGAGGTTAGAATAATTTACATGTCTGAGCAAGAGATTTTTCAACATCTGTTTTTCATTTCTTCACGCTCTGATGATGTGAGGGGTGTTGTTGCTTCCTGTTTTGTTCGTGATGGTAAGATTCTTATAGATGCCGTCAGTAATAATGAGGGAATTCATTCCGAGTATGCTCTACTTTTAGAAATTAAAAAAATAAACATATCCGTACAGCCAGGAGATATCGTGTATACGACGGTTGAGCCTTGTGGTAAACGTACTCCTGGTGGAATTGGTGAAAGATACGGTGATTGTACTACTAATCTTATTGAAGCTGGAGTTAAGCATATCGTGTATGCGGCAGGCGATCCTGACGCCTCTAACTCAACTCGACATAAATTTTCTGATGCCGGTGTTATTTTGGAACAGATTCCAGACAAAGATACTGTAAATCTGGCAGTCCAACTGTTCAACTCGACACACCTTGATCCAGGGGGTTATCTACCTAATCAATAAAATTATTGACAGGCACAGTGTCCACTTTTTTGGGTACAGATCAATTGCGGAGGGTAAGAGATTCGAACTCTTGGTGGGTTGCCCCACACAGACTTTCCAGGTCTGCGCACTAGACCGCTATGCGAACCCTCCTTATTCCGTAAAAGATACACTAATTTTTAGGATAAGACAAATTTAAGCATAAAAAAGGAGCTCCTTGCACAGTGAAGTGTAGGTAGCTCCGGGTCCAACTTTCTAGTCATCTTCTGTCCGTTTAGGCGAGAAGAGAATGCTTGTGCTGCCCTTGTGAGGCAAAGCATGTCCACCAACCGGCCTGACGTAACAGACGATATAGACCAGCCCTCGAACCCATTGACTATTATATCATATCTGTGTAAAATTGCAAGTATACAACTGCATGCTTCAAAATATAAAAAAAGATTTAAATAAAGTCGCGGATCCTGCCAAAGCTAAAATTTTGGCGAGATTTTTTAAGACTGGACTAGGGGAATATGGAGAAGGTGATATTTTTCTGGGAATCACCGTACCAGTCCAAAGAGAAATCGCGAAAAGATATTTAGATTTAATTTTTTCTGATCTACAGAAATTATTAAACAGTCAGTATCACGAACACCGTCTGACCGCCCTGTTAATTTTAGTTGAGAAATATAAAAAAGGAACAGAAAAAGAAAAGAAAGAAATTTTTGATTTGTATTTAAAAAATGCTAAAGCCAAGAGAATAAATAATTGGGACCTGGTGGATCTGTCAGCCCCGACGATTGTGGGGGATTACTTGTTTGCTCGAGATAAAGGTGTATTGTATAATTTAGTTAAGTCAAAAAATATTTGGATTAGGCGAATTGCAATTTTGGCCACTTACTCTTTTATCAAGCAGAAAAAATTTTCTGATATTCTGAAACTATCAAAGATTTCAATTTCTGATTCCGAAGATTTAATTCACAAAGCGACAGGTTGGATGTTACGCGAGATGGGCAAGAGAGATAAAAAAGTTTTGGAAAAGTTTTTACATCAGTTTGCTGACCGAATGCCGAGGACCATGCTTCGTTACGCCATTGAAAAATTTAATCCCACTAAGCGTCAAAAATATTTAAATTGGAAAAATAAATAAAATGAAACAAATACTCCAAACAATTATTGTCATATTGTTATTTGTGGCTTCAGGCTTTATTTTTTGGGCTGGTTTATCACCAAAAACCTTTTCTAATTTTTGGAAAAAATATCCCGCGGTTGGTGATGGGGTGAATATTATTTTGCCGAGCGTCTCGGAATCAATTTCGAGCGAGACTGGAGAGATAATTATTAAAGATAGTGCTTGGACGGTAGAAGTAGTCAGTGATGAAGCAAAAAAAGAGAGCGGATTGTCTAATCGTAAGGCACTATACAGTAAAAAAGGTATGCTTTTTGTTTTTGATAAACAAGCCAAACAATCTTTCTGGATGAAGGACATGCTAATACCAATTGATATCATATTTTTTGATGAAAACTGGAAAATTGTTTTGATTGAAAAGAATTTGACTGCTCAAAGCTTTCCTAAAACTTTTGGAAACACGGTAGCGTCAAAATATGTGCTTGAAATTAACGCCGGGGAAGCAGAACTATTTGATTTAAGGGTCGGAGACCGGGCGATTTTTCTAAATAAGTAAAAATTTTTAAATTTTAGAGGCTTTTTCGTCTTGGCCAGTAAGTAAATTCTGCCGACCATCTTTACACTCGCGACTTTTCGATTTTCTTTTCGTTTTTTGGCATTTTTCTATTCTTTTATTTTTCAAACTAGTGTAAAATTAGCCTAACTTAAATTTATTTTAAGATATTTTATAAACAATCGTAAATTTTAAAAAAGACATGGTCAAAAATACAGTTGGCGGTAAAAAAGAAGTAAAGTTGGTGAAAAATATTCAGAAAAGAGACGGTTCAATCGCACCTTTTGACCTAATGAAGATTGTCGGTGCCATTCACAAAGGAATGCTAGTCGTTGGCGAAGGTTCTTTGGAAGAAGCTGAGCTCGTGGCGACAAAAGTTTTTGCTGATTTGGTACGAATAACTAAAAAATATCCCAATTTTATTCCGACCGTTGAGGGTGTCCAAGATTCTGTTGAAAAAGAATTAATTTTGGGCGAATATGTAAAGACCGCCAAGGAATATATTTTATATCGAGCCAAGAGAAGTGAGATGCGCAAGGATTTTCATATTTCTAAAGAAATTAAGGATAAAATTTCTGAAAGTAGTAAACATTTTATTGGATCATATCAGGAATTTATTTTCTATCAATTTTATTCTCGCTTCCGTGATGAACTTGGTCGCCGCGAAACCTGGATTGAAGCCATTGATCGTTTCATGGATTTTATGAAAGAGAATATTGGTAAGAAATTATCTGACGTCGAGTACAGTGAGGTTCGCGAAGGAATTATTAATCAGGATGTGTGTCCCTCAATGCGTTTACTTTGGGCTTCTGGTAAGGCAGCTAGAAATAGTAATGTGACAGCATACAACTGTGCATACATTGCGCCGACAACTTGGCAAGATCTCTCTGAAATAATGTATGTCTCAATGTGTGGAGCCGGTTGTGGATTTTCCGTTGAGCCAGAAAATGTTGAACAGTTTCCACAAATAAAAAAACAAACTGGAAAAAAATCTAAAGACATTGTGGTGGAAGACAGTAAAGAAGGTTGGGCCCGCGCTTTTGTGGCAGCTTGTGAAGTTTGGGAAAAAGGCGAGGATGCTGAAATTGATTATTCAGAAATTCGTCCAGCTGGTGCGCGCTTGGCAACTATGGGCGGTCGCGCTTCCGGTCCGGCTCCTTTGCAAGAATTAATGCAGTTTACTAAAAGAAAAATTTTGGCTCGACAGGGACGAAGACTTACAACTTTGGACTTGCACGATATTATTTGTCAGATCGGTTTGATCGTCGTGGCTGGTGGAGTTCGTCGTAGTGCTTTGATTTCTCTGTCTGCCCCAGATGATGCCGATATGCGTGATTCTAAAAAAGGTACTTTCTGGCAAACCGAAGGGCAGCGTTCAATGGCTAATAATTCCGCCGTATATGAAGTGAAACCAACCGCCGAAGAATTTTTGCAGGAATGGACGTCCTTGGTTGCTTCTCGAAGCGGTGAGAGAGGTATTTTCAATCGCGCTGGTCTGGAAAAACAACTACCAAAACGTCGTTGGGACAAAATTAAAGACTTGAAACAGATAGGGATGAACCCTTGTGGGGAAATTTATCTTCGCTCTAAACAATTTTGTAACTTAACCTCCATTGTTGTTCGTCCAAATGATGACATGAAGAGTTTAAAGAAAAAAATGCGTTTGGCGACAATTTTGGGAACCTATCAAGCAACTTTGACCAATTTTAAATATTTATCTGAGGATTGGAAAAAGAATTGTGAAGACGAGCAGTTGCTCGGAGTTTCGATTACCGGATATTACGATAATAAAATTGTTCGAGACGATAAAAATTTGGAGGATTTACGAAAAGAGGCGATTGAGGTTAACAAAAAGTATGCTAAAAAGTTTGGGAAGAAGCCTTCAACTGCGATTACTTGTGTGAAGCCACACGGAAACTCTGGACAGTTATTGGGTGTTGGTTCTGGTATGCATCCTTGGTATTCTAAATACTATATTCGTCGAGTTCGAATTTCCGCCAATGATCCGCTTTTAAAATTAGCTCAGGATCAACGTGTACCAGTTTTGCCAGAAGTTGGATATTCGACATCAAACGCCAGCACTATGGTTCTTGAATTTCCATGTAAGGCACCAGAAGGAGCGGTTTTAAGTAAAGATGTTGGCGCACTTGAAATGCTTGGTGAATGGAAGCGTTTGAAAAAACATTTTACTGAACACAATCCATCCGTCACGATTTATGTCGGTGATTCAGAATGGTTAGCAGTTGCAAACTTTGTTTATGAAAATTGGGATATGGTTGGTGGTTTGTCGTTCTTGCCTCGAAACAATCATGTTTATCAATTGGCACCTTATGAAGAAATCACTAAAGAAGAGTATGACCGCCGAGTAAAAGAATTAGGTCATTTGGATTTCTCCAAACTTGTTCTTTACGAACAGCAAGATAAAACTATTGGTGCCAAAGAACTCGCCTGCGTCGGCGGGGTGTGTGAGATATAAAACTTGTGAGTTTTTTAATTTCGTGTTATAAATAATATGCCTCCGTGACGGCTAGTTGCTCCACTTTGCTTCGGCGAAGTGGAGAGGAAAGTCCGAACACAGACTCGATTTAATTCGAGAAAGGTAGCGGGTAACGCCCGTCTATGGTGACATACGAGGTGCGAACAGTGACGCTCTTAGCTTGAAAAGGCGGAGTATCCTTTACGGGATAAACCTTGACGGTAACGTCGAGGGTGCAACGGCTAAATCCTTACCCCTGTGCAAGGTCGTGCTCGACGAAGCTTCGGCAACGTCGAGAGTGCCGCTCGAGCTTAACAGTAATGTTGAGCCCAGATAAATGACTAGGCAAGAACAGAATTCGGCTTATAGGTACGAAGGCAATGTGAAATCGCTCCCTAAAGGAGCGATTTTGCTTGGTAATTTTTAAAAATCTTGTATAATTGACAAAGTTTATGGTGAAGAAAATTTTTAATTTTTTTGGTCGAGAGATAAATGGCCTACACGAAGCGGCTTATTTGCTAGGTTTTTTTGCCATTCTATCTCAATTTTTAGGTTTGATTCGTGATCGCTTATTGGCCGCTAGTTTCGGCGCCGGTCGCACGCTAGACATTTACTATTCTGCTTTTCGAATTCCTGATTTTATTTTTGTCACTGTGGCTTCACTCGTCTCAATATCTGTTCTCGTCCCTTTTATTATTGAGAAAACCAGTATTAATAAAGATGAGGCCAAGAAATTTATTGATAATATTTTTTCTTTTTTCTTTTTGCTGATTATTTTTGTTTCAACCGTTACTTTCTTTTTAATTCCATTTTTATCCCCATTAATTTTTCAAGGTTTTTCAGTAGAAGATGTTGATCAACTAATTAAGATCACCCGAATTTTGCTTTTGTCTCCTATTTTTCTTGGCCTTTCAAATTTTTTTGGCAGTATTACCCAGGTTTATAAAAGATTTTTGATTTATTCCATAAGTCCACTAGTTTATAATCTGGCCATTATTTTCGGCTTACTCTTTTTATATCCACGGTTAGGTTTGAGTGGTTTAGTCTGGGGGGTAGTTCTCGGCGCCTTACTGCATTTGATTATTCAATTGCCCTTTGTTATTAAAAAAGGTTTATTTCCACAAATTAACTCCCTTTCTCATATTGATTGGCTAGGCCTAAGAAAAGTTTTAATTTTATCCGTACCACGTACTTTGACTTTGGGATTGTCTCAATTGGCTATTATAGTTTTATTGGGCCTGGCCTCATTTATGAAAGAAGGATCCATTGCAGTATTTAATTTTTCCTTTAACTTACAGGGGGTGCCTTTATCTATTATCGGTGTTAGCTATGCTGTGGCGGCTTTTCCAACCCTATCAAACTTTTTCTCTTCTGGTCAAAAAGATAAATTTATAAATGAGATGATCATTGCCGCTCGACATATTATTTTTTGGTCCATACCCATTTCTGTTTTATTCATCGTCTTGCGTGCGCAAATTGTTCGAACAATTTTGGGGGCCGGAGAATTTGACTGGTCTAATACTAAATTAACCGCTGCCGCCTTAGCCTTGTTTTCCATCTCCGCTATCGCTCAAAGTTTAATCTTGTTATTTATTCGCGCCTATTATGCCGCTGGTAATACAAAAAAACCATTGCTTGCCAGCCTATTTTCTGGTTCTCTAATTATTATTCTAGCTTTTATTTTTACTAAAGTTTTTGAAACTGTTCCGACTTTTCAATACTTCATTGAGTCGCTATTTCGTGTTAGCGACATTGCCGGCACCGCAATCTTAATGTTGCCTTTAGCCTACACTCTAGCTGTTTTAATAAACTGTATTATTTTGTGGTGGTGGTTTGGTCGGGAATTTGTTGGTTTTACTTGTGCCTTAACCAAAACCTTGTTTCAGACTTTTTCAGCTTCAGTCATTATGGGGCTAGCAACTTATCTTGGTTTAAATCTTTTTGATAATATTTTTGATCTGAATACTTTGTTTGGTATTTTTATGCAAGGGTTTCTTTCTGGCGCGCTCGGAATCATTGTCGGTATTCTTGTCTTGAAACTTTTGAAAAATCAAGAAATAGAAGAAATCTGGAAAACCTTGCATCACAAAATTTGGAAGGCGAAACCTTTACCGGTGGATATGGTGGAGATTTAATTTTGCAAAAAAGTAGCGACCCGCGGGGGTCGCTCTATTGTTGTCATCACAATCTTACATACCAGATCACAAACCAGGTCACGATCCAGAGGAAAAACGATATGGTACTGTGTATTGCCATTCTCAGTGGAAGTTCAGAGCAATATGACCCAGAACTCATTCGCTCGTCGACTTCATCCTCTTGCCGTCCAAAAGACATTATGCCGTTGTATAGGCACATAAGGATGACGTTGGACAAGACATAGTTGATCCAACCGTCTAGTCCTATCGGCGTGTCTCTGTGCCACAGGAAGTATATGAAGAATGCCGTGTAAAGTGCACCTCCAATAGCCACGATAACGAACATCCACAACCATTCCCCCAGATATTTCCACCAACTTCGATAGTAAATATCTTCCCAGCACGGGTTTACGCTACAGATGACCGCCAATACAATATTCAAAGTCCAGATATTCATCGGATCCCTTTCTTGTGTTTCGGAACATTATCTAAGAATATCGTATATTAATTCTTCATTAAAATCAATGACAGCCCGTCATTTTTCTGCTAGACTGACCTTGTTATGGATTTAAAACACATACGAAATTTCAGCATTATTGCCCATATTGATCACGGAAAATCGACCTTGGCGGATCGAATGTTAGAGATTACCCATACAATTGAGAAACGTAAAATGATGGAGCAAGTGCTCGATAGTATGGAGCTTGAGCGTGAGCGGGGAATTACCATCAAGATGCAACCGGTGCGTATGGCTTATAAAATGAACGATCAGGATTACATTTTAAACCTGATAGACACCCCTGGGCATATCGACTTCTCCTATGAGGTTTCTCGGGCTCTAAAGGCCGTGGAAGGCTCAATTTTGCTCGTGGACGCGACTCAGGGTGTGCAAGCACAAACATTGACTACTCTAAATATGGCCCGCGATTCAGGGCTTAAAATCATTCCGGTTATAAGTAAAATTGACTCACCTTTGGCCCGAATCGATGATGTCAAAATGGAAATTGTCAGCCTGCTTGGTGTTGATTTAGATGAAATTTTAGAAGTATCCGGCAAGACTGGTGAGGGGGTAGAAAATCTTTTACAAGAAATAATCAAAAGAGTGCCGGCGCCAAAAGATGAATTTGAAAATGATAATACTTTTCGATCGCTAGTTTTTGATTTTCAATATTCTAATCATCGTGGCGTTATCGTCTATGTGCGAGTTTTAAATGGTGAAGTATCAAAAAATACCCCACTGATTTTTAAAGTTGCTGATGAAAAATTTCAAGCCTTGGAAGTGGGAATTTTTGCTCCTGGTGAGGTGACCACCGAAAAAATTTCCTCTGGTGAGATTGGCTACATCGTGACTGGAATTAAAGTACCGGGTATTGCCTCAGTGGGAGATACTGTTTCATCAGTGAAAGATCTAAAAGAACCCCTACATGGTTATATGACCCCCAATCCAGTAGTTTGGGCTTCGGTTTATCCAGAAAATGCCGATGATTTTGATAATTTAAAACAAGCTTTGAGTCGTTTGCGCTTATCAGACTCATCCTTTGCTCACGAAGAAGAAGCCTCCGGCACACTCGGTCGAGGTTTCCGCTGTGGTTTTTTGGGTATGCTCCATCTGGAAATAATTATGGAAAGGCTGAAAAGGGAATTCAATCTAGAATTAGTAGTGACAAATCCCAGCATCACCTACAAAATTTTCTACAAAAATGGTAAAGATGAAATGATTTACTCACCATCACTTTTTCCTGATGATAACACTGTCGAAAAAGTTATGGAGCCTTGGGTGAATGTGAAAATTATTACTCCTGCTAAATATCTAGGTGAAATCATGCAAAGCCTTTATGATCACGAAGCAGTGGTTGGCGATTCAGAAGTTTTTGGTGATACACGAACATCAGTTTCACTTACTATGCCCTTGCGTGAATTGATGCGTAATTATTTCAATGAATTAAAAAGTCTAACTTCCGGTTATGCTTCGATTTCTTATGAAGTCGGGGAAATGAAGGTGGCGGACGTGGTACGTTTGGATATTTTAGTCGCTGACGAAGTTTATCCAGCTTTTTCTAGGGTAGTAGCGCGTCGCCGTGCCGATATTGAAGCCGAAGAAGCTGTCGAAAAACTTCACAAGATTTTACCGCGCCAAATGTTCTCCTTCAAAATTCAAGGTAAAGCCATGGGGCGAATTATTTCTTCACGCAGCCTGTCTGGCATGAAGAAAAATGTCACCGCTCATATGTACGGTGGAGACATTACTCGAAAAATGAAATTACGTGAACGTCAAAAAGAGGGTAAGAAGCGCATGAAAGACGCCGGCTCGGTCAATATTCCTCAAGACGTTTTCTTAAAGATGATTAGAAACGACTAATAATTTAGTATTGGTAAATACAAAGCAACCATACTAATTATGATTAGGACGCATAAAATTGTCCAAACCAGGCTAATCTTCTTTTTGTGTTTTTGGTCGAATAACATTTTTGTATTATACTGTATCTATAATGGAATTTCAAGAAAAGAGAAAAGTTAAGAGAATTCTGTACAGTAAAGTAACTTTAGTCATTCTAGCTATTGTGATCGTGGTTTTGGTAAATTCAGTTTGGGGAGTCTATAAAAAACGAGCTCTGTCAAAAGAAAATCTGGAAAAAACACAGGCTAGTTTAGAAATCTTGCAAGCTCGAGAAAAATTATTATCAGCCGAAATTGAAAGATTGAAAAGTGCCACCGGCGTAGAAGAAGAAATCCGAGAAAAATTTGGTTTGGTGAAACCCGGGGAAGAAGTGATCATTATTGTTGATAATGATAGTCAAGTATCAACTAGTACCAGCACAAGAAATAGAAGTTTTTGGCAAAAGATGATAGAGTGGTTTAAATAGAAGGCGGATGTAGTATAGTGGTAGTACGCGTGCTTCCCAAGCATGTGGCGCGGGTCCGATTCCCGCTATCCGCACCAATTTTGCAGATATTTTGAGCTATGGTAGAATTAGGCTCTATCAGTTTAATTAATGTAATATTATGAAAAAAGTAACTATTTATTCAACACCGACCTGTCATTTTTGCCATTTAGCCAAGGATTTTTTTAACGAAAAAGGTGTGAAATATGAAGAATTTGATGTGGCTGTTAACTTAGAAAAGAGGAAGGAAATGATGGATAAGAGTGGGCAAATGGGTGTGCCAGTGATTGCAATCGATAATGATATTGTCGTTGGTTTTGACGAAGAACGGGTGGCAGGACTTCTCGGATTATAGCCATTTTTTGTTTCAACTATTTGTGATATATTGAGCGAACGCCCTCATAGCTCAATGGATAGAGCAATCCCGTCCTAAGGGAGAGATGTAAGTTCGATTCCTACTGAGGGCACAAAAGACTGGATTTTTTGGGTAAATTCCTGTAAGATAGTTTTCAGGTTTAAACATGCCGAGATAGCTCAGTTGGTAGAGCATTCCCCTGAAGAGGGAAGGGTCCCCAGTTCGAACCTGGGTCTCGGCACCAAATAAATCACTAAATATTATATGGTATAATATTACCTGTATGCATAATTATGCTAGAAGCGAAGGCTTGTCTATACTTGGTGATGAAAGGGAAGTTTTGACGACAAAAATTCCAGCTGAAGTACAGGATGATTTTGTGGAATTTGAAACTTTGGAACGTGATCGTCGGGAATTATTTGCTCGTCTTAAAAAAGAGACAATGGATTTAGCGCCCGAAGTGCGTCAGGTTTTGGTAACACGGGTGATAGAACATTCGCCAAAAGACGGAGTGGAATTGGCAACACAATTAGGGCTGTCACCTGCTGAGATCGTTAAAAGTCTAGCCGGCAAGATTTCTCGTAAAAAAAATTTAAAACTTGCTGAGTACCTTAATCGTCTTTGGAGTAGGGATTTTTCGCATATTGATTTAGATATGACGGAAAAAGTCAATATTTTAAATATGACTTTTCGTGAAGTACAATCTTCTGATTTTGACTTAGAAAATAAATGGGCTGAAAAATTTCCAGCACAAGTCAAGGCGTTGGCCGAAACCGTGGATAATTATTATGCACAATTTTTAGCTCGAAGAAAATTAACACAGCTGAATGAGGAAAAGCAGATAAAGACCAACGAACCGCTTGTTCCATCTGTGGTGAAAAGAGATCGTTCGTCTGAACCAACCAAAACTGAAAAATCTGGTGAGAGGGTTTTAAATTGGTTATATGACGCCAAACAGGGACAATATTTTTCTGAGCCAGTGCGTCAGGCTTTGTGGCAAAAAATGTTTGGGGATGAAGAATATGAGGCAGAAAAACTGGAAAAGGCGATTAAGAAATTAAAATTGAACGAAAGCGTGGCGCGCGAAATTATGCACGAACCACTGGTGCCCAGGTCAGCGATTACCGTCGTTCTACTTGCTTATGATAATCCTAAAATTACTGGATCTGATCGTTCAAGGTTAATCAGAAAAGCTGATGCTGGTGACCCAGAAGTATTAAATAGTGTCAATAATTTTCTATCTGGACTTGGGGCCTCGGCCGAGTGGAAACCTTATAGTATGATGGTAAAGAGTGAGGCGGGCCATGCTCGATCGGGATTGAATAAAGAATTAAATACAACACTGCACCAGCGTTATGGCGAAGGCGTAAAAATCGCCCAGAATACCGAAACTGGAAAGTATGAGTTGAAGGATGATCGGACGGAGGCTGAAACAAGACCGGAGCAGAAAGAATATCGCTGGGAAGATTTTACGGTTTTAACGGGTTCTATTGATAATGGTGACGGAAAAATCTTGTGGAAATTCCGTCGACCGTACCTTGATAATGTTGTTGTGGTCGGCTACGAAGGACACTTTGCTTGTTTGTTTAAAGATGAGGACATAGAATCTTATTCAGTAGAAGGGGAGGATCTTCATTTGAAGATTATAGATACAAAAACCGGTAAAAATAGAGAAATAAATCCATTTTGGAAAAAGCTCCCGAGAAAAAATGAATTTTTACCATTATCACAAGAAATCGCTGAGCATGAAAAAGCACAAGGTATAAAACCAGAACAAAAACCTGAAGTCACTCCCGAATGGGCGGAGAAAGAGTTTGAGCCGTTTTTGAGACAGACTTTTAAGGAATGGTGGGGTGCTAATGAAGCAGACGCAAAAATACAAGCCCGGATCTCTGTGCTAGACACTATGGATCTTCAGGGGCTATCTTCTAGAAAGCCCAACCGGCAAGAATTTGGTGAATTTTTTGTTAATCCAAAAACTCAGAACCTAGATTGGAAAGCTCTCAATGATAAAATCTTTGTCCCCGACTTGTCTGCCTTAAATGGTAAACCACTCTACGAAGTTGCCAGATATTTAATTGACACTTATTCTGCTACTTATCACATCCCTGGTCTTGAATATTGGAAATGGCTCAAGGAAAATCCGGCTCAATCACCATTAAACCTAAAAGACGGCGACTATTATTTTGTGTTTGGTTCTGTGGTTTGTGGTAATGGTGGTTACTGGGAAGTGCCAATTGCTAGATGGGAGGGATCAGATTGGGATCTATATGGGGATATGCTAGACCGTGTGTGGAATAGCAGTGATCGTGCCGTGCTTCTCGAAAAAAGTGCGATTGAAAAAAAGCGGGAAGAGGTGGTGTTGACTGAGCAGGAGCAGAGGGATTTGGAATTGCTGAACTTATTGGCTGAAGTGCAAGCGGGGAAGTTTGATGATTTTGCAACATTTGATTATTTTAGAAAGTATTATCCGACCGATAAAAAGATGTCGTTGCAAGATCAGATGCTGAATTTTGTGGCTCATTCTAAAAAGATGGTACAGACCCTAAACCAGACTTTAGCCAAAGATCCAAAACTATTTCTAAGCACAATGGGCGCCAAGCAAGATAATCTCTCTGAAGCTTATGTCGAGCATCTTTTATTGTCATTGTTTCCCGAAATTCGCTTAAACCGTGAAAAAGCTGAAAGAGCCGAAAAAGAAAAAAGAGGTCGTTTTGGTTGGGGTAGTAGGTTTGGTCGGGAAGATATGGCAGAAATAGAAGCTGACCCAGAGAATATCGCCAGGTCATTTTTGGCTGGTGACGAGTACACAGCCTTTGAGGGGGCTGATCCAAAAAATGGAAAAGAAACAGAAGTCGTACGCCTGCGCGAATCAACCTCTGGTCTGCTCGTTTCTGGTGTTTACGGCCGTTATAATTCAAGTAGTTGTAAATGGGAAAAAATACCGCTGGATTTGAACAAAGAAGATTCGGGGGTAACTCGTGAGATCACGATGGAGATCTCTGATACTCGTGGCTTACGTGAAGTGGTTCTTCCACGTCTAAGTAATGGCCGAATATTGCCGGATAGGATTAAGGGGGTTGGTGGTGGTGGTCAGGAGATTATTTTAAAGATGAAACTGAATAATTTTGGTGAAAATGTGGTGGAGGTTCCGTTTGGTGTTAAAAAAATATTATATTCTCAAACTGAAGATTTAGTGCCTAAAGTACCGACCGATTGTGGAGCGGAAGAATACGAAAAATTTACTCGGCAAGTGAAGCGGGCTGGGGGTGAAGTCTTGACCGAAAAATTGGCTCGTCTACCAGATGATGTCAGAATGTTTATTGATTCTTTGCGCTCTCGATCACCGAAAGAGCAGGTTCAGGCCGTGGAAGCTTTTGTCCGTCGTTATGGTTATTATGATTTTGACAACGGTGAAGTGGTCAAGGAAAAACAGGGAAAAAATATCGAAGAAATTTTATTTATTATGGAAATTCGTTTGCAAGAGCTTCGTCGTCGCCCAGAGCTGAGGAGCTTTTTATATAACAAAAAATATGCTGGAGTTTGTGCTGATTTCGCCATACTCGCTTCAGCTATGATGCGCGAACTGGGACTTCCCTCGGGTGTTATTTCTGGTTTTCATGTATCATCCGGTCAAAAATCTGTCACCACTAAAGATGCCCACGGTATTGCCTTTGCTTTATGGCCTAGCACCAGTGGTAAAACAGAAATCATTGAAGTTGATGGCACGCCACAAGGCGTGACCGCTGAAGAGGAAGCTTTATTAGCTAGTTTCCGAAAACCATCTCTATTAGAAAAAGAACAGCAAGTGGGTAGAATGGACAAAGAAATCTTTGAGGCCAGTGAATCGAAATTACAAGAATTTGAAAAAGTTTTGGCGGAAAACGATCTAGAAAAGATTGCATCATTAAGTAACGGTACCCTGGAAAAGGTCTTGAATGTTTTATTGTCTAGGATTCGAGAGCCACATTATCATATAATCAAAACAGTTTTGGAGGCTGGACGATATGCTGGCTTTGATGTTGAAAAACTAAATAAAGATAACGACCTAGAAGCAAAATTGGCTTTTCAACGTTTTCTAGAGGGTGAAATTACTCGAGAAAGACAAAAGACTGAGAATCTTTCGTCTGAAAATAAATTTTCACGTGGGTCTGAACTCTTGGGGCTAGTGCAAGATTTTGCTGCTCGCTATGAAAAAAATAATGAAAGCAGAGTATCTCGTTTTGAGGCTTTTGAGATGATAAAGAGCATAATTGTGAAGGCTAGAGAAAAACTTGATCCTTTGGAATCTCGTGCTGTGATTGCAATAATTCAGTATCTTGAGGCTCTAAAACTTTAATTATTAGTTGAAGTCGCGCCACCTAACCAAGTGGGTAAATTAAATTCAGATAGAGTAGGCATCTTTGTGGTGACTTTGGTGACACTCTCGATACCTTTTTGCATTTCGGTATAACCTTTCATGGCGGCCTGCAAATACGGTTGAACGAAATAATAAGTTCCAAAAGCGATACCCAAAATTATCAACCAATAGATTGCTCGGACTATAGAAGCAAAACGGGCATTACGTCGCATACCACGAAGCATGCGATTATTTTCCTCAGCGAGTTTGATCGATTTAGTTAATAGTTCTCGTTCTTCTGGCGTCATAAATTAATTAGATTTTACTTTTAATTTTGATTGTCGATCTTTATCAATTTTGGGTAGTGTCAAAATTAATAGGCCATTTTGAGAACGGGCTTCAGCTTCTTCAATCTCAATCTCGGCTGGTAAAACAATGGTGCGTGAAAAGGAACCCCAATAAAGTTCCTGATGAAAAAAATCATTTGTTAAAATTTCTTCCTCCGTCATTCTTTTTCCGTGAATAGTAACCATATCTCGTGTAATAGAAACATCTAGATCTTCTGGTCGCACCCCGGCTACCATTGTTTTTATGATTATTTCTCTGGGGGTTTGAAACATATCAACAGCCAGTTGGCCTTCTTCCTCAGTATTTAAAATAAGGTCTTCTGTTTCTTCAATTTCAGTTTCTTCTTCTCCTAAATCTATATCTTTATTTCCAATATTCATTACCCCTTTTATTTTTTCAAAAAATCCTTTTTTGTATGTTGACATAAAATGTATTTAAATTAGTTTATATTAGTAATATTATACCACACTTCATTTCTTTTTTCCTAGTAATAGAAATGGTGGTTGAACAACAGTTTTTATTTTTTCAAAAAAGACGAGCAGAACAACCACTAAGCTCCAAGTGCCAAAACAGGCGGCCCAAAAGAACCAGAAATTGCGCGTCGATTCATTGAGCAGAATAAAGAAATTAAATAAACTATGCAAAAATACGGCTAGGATAAAGCCAAAAAACCAGTATAGAACCTTTTTTGCTTTAGATTTATAAAATGCTAGACCAATAAAAATACCCAAAATAGCCGAACATACCAAATGGATTAACATCGGACCGATGGAGCGAAAATTTCCAGCAATAATTGTGTCGAGAATTTGGCCATTCCCAAGTGGTTCGGTTAAAAACAGGGCAGTTTCAACCGAGGCGAAACCGAGCGCTGTGGTCAGCATATAAATTGAAGCGTCAATCGGTTCATTGTTCACTTTTCGACGCAAACAAATAGTGTAAGTTAATATAAATTTAAATAATTCTTCAATAAACGGAGCCATAATTACCACTAAAAATATTTTTTTAACCTCCAGGTGATAATTAGTAAAAACTGACCAACGATTAAAAAAGTTTTGAGTTGATTGCCAGTATTCTGTTTGGTGGGCAAGAAGATTAAATTTTTCACCAAAATTTTCTAGCATTAGCCAAAAAAGTTCCGGGTTCTTACCTTCAATAGAAAGAGAAGCATCGACTAATAAAAAATAAATTACTAATTCAAAAAAAAGGGCGAGGAGTACAGCTATAATTCCACCAATAAAAGCTGAAAGCAGAGCCGATTTTGGTTCTGGGCGCAAGCGATCTTCGCGAATCCAAAACCAGAGCCAAAAAAGTGCAGGTACAATTCCTCCTAGAAGGGAAAAAATTAAGACATTCGCCTCGTTTATCATTAAGTTTTGTTAACTTGGCCAAGTTTCAATCATCAACATTTTTTTGTCAGGATGAGGAAGAGAATCCCAGATTTCCTCTGTTACGAAAGGCATAAATGGATGAAGAACTTTTAGACAGGTGGTGAGAATGTGATATAGGGTATATTGCGCCGATTTTTTTGACACAGTATCACCAGCCAAGGTTTTTTTGCTGTCCTCTATAATTATATCAGCAAACGTGTGCCAAATATAGTGATAAATCTTTTCGCCAGCTAAATATAGACGATAATTGTCTAAATCAGCCGTGATATCTTTTACTGTCTCGCTTAGCTCTTTCAGCAATTTTTCATCATCAGCTGTCAGTTTTGGTTGACTGTCTAAATCAAAACCTTCGATACTTGTTAAAACAAACCGGGTGATATTCCAGATCTTATTAGCAAAGTTTTTATAGCCTTTGATTTTATCGTCAGAAATCTTGCTGTCGGTGCCTGGCGCTGTACCGACAATCAAAGCCATGCGACCAGCATCCATTCCAAATTTCTGCGCCACCTCAATTGGATCCATACCATTACCCAAGGATTTAGACATTTTTCGGCCCTTTATATCTCGGACCATTCCATGAAGATATATATTTTTAAAAGGAATCGTCCCTAAGCAATATCCGGTCATTAAAATCATTTTAATTACCCATATAGGCAAGATATCGTAGCCAGTTTCAAGAATATTGGTAGGATGATACATTTCAAAATCTGTGGTCTTTTCTGGCCAACCAAGCGTCGAAAAAGTCCACATACTAGAGGAAAACCAAGTGTCTAAAGTGTCCTCGTCTTGGACCCAAGCATCACCTTCGGGAGCCCTTACTCCAGAATAAATTTCTGTAGTTTTGTCTGCCGTGAGCGGACTTGAACGGTACCAAACGGGTATACGATGTCCATACCAAATTTGTCTGGAAATACACCAGTCTCGTAAATTATCGATCCAATGAAAATAAGTTTTGCTAAAAAAGTCTGGAAAAATTTTAATTTGTCCTTGGGCCACAGCATTTTTCATTATTTCCTTTAGAGTAGTTTCTTGGCCAGATTTTACTCCAGTTATTTCAGAATGTATAAGTGTAAATTTTTTGTTTACCGCTACAAACCATTGTAATTTTGGTAAAGGTTCGACAATTCCACCAGTTCTTTCAGCGGTAGAAATATTTTGTTTAATAATTTCTTCTTTTTCTAAAAGTCCTTCTGTTTTCAACCATTCGACAATAACTTCTCTAGCTTCAGTTGTTTTTTTATTTAAAATTCGTCCATCCCCGACGATCATCTTTGCGTATTCATTTATAATTTGAATTTTCGGTAGGCCGTGTCTTTCTGCCATTTCCCAGTCTGTCATACTATGAGCGGGAGTGACCCCCAAAGCACCCGTGCCAAATTCTTTCTCCACTTCTTTATCAGCAATAATTTTTATATGGATTGGTACGCCACAAAAAATCGCATCATATTCTTTACCAACATATTTTTTATATCGCGTATCATCTGGATGAACCGCGACCGCTGTATCACCAACTTTTGTCTCTGGTCTAGTTGTTGAAATTGAAATAGGGAAGTCCCTGGAATATTTAAAAGTGTACATTTTTGCTTCTCTCTCTTCATGTAGAATTTCATCATCTGAAATTGTTGTTTGACCCTTAGGATCCCAATTAACAATTCGATGACCCCGATAAATTAAGCCGTCGTCGTACATTTTTTTAAATACTGTGCGAACGGCGAGGTTTCTTTTTTCATCTAAGGTAAAAGCTTCTCGTGACCAATCACAGGAAGCACCAAGTACTTTGATTTGCGAAGTTATCGTATCTCGACTTTCTTGAACAAATTGATCAATTCTTTTGAGTAGTTCAACTCGGCCTAGTTCGTGTCTATTTTTACCTTCCTTTTTATAAATTTCTTTTTCAACCTTACTCTGTGTAGCAATGGCTGCATGGTCGGTTCCTGGAAGAAATAGTGTTTTTTTACCTAGCATTCTCTGATAACGAATCATTATATCCTCAGTTGTTGTTGCAAGAGCATGACCCATATGAAGGGTTCCTGTAGCATTTGGCGGAGGCAGCATAATCGTAAAAGGCTCCTGGTGGCGCGCGGGTAAATTATCAGGATTAAAAAAACCACTTTCCTCCCACATTTTGTAAATTCGCGGTTCTGTTTCTTGGGGGTTATAGGGCTTTAAAAACTTGGCATTCATTCAAGTATTCTAGCAGAAAATCGTAATTTTTGAAACTTTAATTAGATATAATAAGAGGCACCAGCAGAACGAACGGTCGTTTCTGCCAGTGCCTTGGGGGTCCGGAGACCCCGATGGTTTGGAGCTTTTTTGTCCAGGCTTGTGGGGCTCAAGTGCGTGGGGGTGCTTCTAGTTTCTGAATGACACACCACAGTTTCCACGTCACCGTTTTGCACTAGCACTTGCCTTGGATCTTGGACCAACGTCCTGCTCCTGACTCCCAATTATAAGGAAGTTTCTCCATGGTATTCCTATTGCAAATAAAATGCAAGTCCTGACGGTGGATAACTTAGAGGCTCAAATTACCATTCGCCTTGAACTCGCTTTCTGCTTTTTGGCCGTCTTTGATATTGATATAACCAGCCAGAGCAATCATCAAAGCATTATCTGTTGAAGCAGAAATTTCTGGCAGGCAAAAATCAACCTGCTTTTCTTGGGCCAGCATTCTCAAGGCTTCACGAATCACTTTATCAGCAATCACCCCACCACCGACAATCAAAGTTCGCGCGCCGTATTTTTCGAGCGCCATTCTAGTCTTGCTGACGAGCACTTCCACCACCGCTTCTTTAAAGGCAAAAGCAATTTCTTGTTTTATTTCCTCAGTCATCTCGGGAATTTTCTGGACAGTGTAAAGCACGGCAGTTTTCAAACCAGAAAAAGAAAAATCCAGATCCGGTGAATGAATCATCGGTCGAGGAAACTTAAAGCGCTCATTTTTCTTACCACTTTGGATCCACGCCTCGGCATAACGAGCGATTTCTGGACCGCCGGGATAGGGGAGGCCGAGCAGTCGCGCCACTTTATCACCCGCTTCACCGACCGCATCATCTCGAGTATTTCCGACAATTTCATAATCTAAACTACTTTTTACTAAGACTAATTGCGTATGTCCACCGCTGATTAAAAGAGCGATCGCGGGATATTTTATTTCTTTAATTCTATATTCTTTATCTTTAATAGTATCTAGATTCGCCACTAAAATATGTCCTTCCATATGATTGGTTGGATAGACAGGAATGTTCCATAGCGCCGATAAGGCCTTCGCGAAACTAACCCCGACCCACAAAGCCGGCTCCAATCCAGGACCATTAGTCACCGCAATCGCATCAATATCTGGACGCTCAATTTTTTCCGCAAATTTTAATAGATCAACCCCCAAATCATTTTCGCGTTCTAAAATCTGTAGAATCTCTTGTTTTTTTACGTCTAAAACATTTTCTTTACTTTCATTAACCATATTTGCTTCTCTCATCGCTTGTCCAAGAATCGGCACCAGATTTTTGGTATGCTCTCTTTTGGCCAGCATCGGAAAAACGCCACCAAACTCTTTATGTTTAGCAATTTGTGAGTATAAAGCATTTCCCAGTATGGCTACTCTATCGTTCTCCTCAGGCGCGTGTAAAATACAAATCGCCGTTTCGTCACAAGATGTCTCTATGCCTAAAATCTTCATTACTTTAACTTATCATTTTAATTAGTATTTTTCCAGCTCGATTTCTGATAAGATTAATTTATGAAAATAATCGTGAAAGTTAAAACCCGAGCCAAAGTCGAAAGTATTGAAAGGGTGGGGCAGGATGGTTTGGCTTTGAAGGGAATTAGTAATGATTTACCAGTTTACAAGATCTCAGTGAAAGAAGTGCCAGTTGCTGGTCGCGCGAATGACGCTATCATCAAACTCCTCGCCGACTATTTCAAAATTGCCCCTGCCCGCATTCAGTTGTTATCCGGCCAGACGTCGAAGCAAAAGGTGTTTGAGGTGGTGTGATAAGTTATATTGCTTTTTTTGGTAGAAGGAGTAATCTAATATTTAGATAGTTTCAGTACACAAGATACAAAACTGGGGAGAAGAAACATGTCTACATATACCACTAAGTATGTCAAAAACATCCTCTCGGGTGAGCAGTTTAACCTCGAGATTGCCGACCAGGATCTCGAGAGGCTGGAAAAGCTGAAGGCGCGTGTAGAGGCTGGTCAGGCTCCGATGTTGGCATCTTCAGTTGAGCAGTTGGTGGAGGACTTCGAGTTCTCCAAATTTCCTGCATTTCAGGATCTTCTGGAGATTATGTTTGATAATGGTTTCTCGCCTGAATTGGCGACCAAGATTCTTCGTGATTTTGGTGCGAATGAACAGCTCGTTCGCGAACTCCTTGAAAACAATGGATTTGTATCAAGGGTCAAGCCTTGGTTCTCTGGTATTACTTGTGACGGTGGGCGAGCGGTCAATACACTGAAAATTGTGTATGCGACAGCGTTGGCTTGCTTGAAGCGTGGGGCGATGGATGTACCCTCAACCGAACACAACGGGACAGTCCGTCTTATCGAATAGTGGATTGAGATCGGGGGTGTTTCAGGGGTCGATGTGTTCTACACGTCGACCTCTTTTTTTACATCTAATTTCTCTTCATAAAAAAAGTGACCCCGAAGAGTCGCTTGGGCGCCTCCGGAAGGTGGGAGACGGTGTGCACACAATAGAGGGCGCCTCCCTAATGAGGATCAACCTGAGGACTAATCCATCATGGAAGCAATGTCTTGACTCACGCGGTCATCCTCTCGTCCCCACCTTCCTTCGGCGAAGTCTTGATGGTAGCACAGTTGATTTATTTTTGCTATAGAAGTGGTGAGACTTCTCGGGTATAATAAAATCAACTCCACAATTTATACTCCCTAGTCAATTCATCAACTTCATCAGTTGGACCATATAATAAACAACCCAAATATTTAAAATCTTTTGTTTCTTTCAGCTTCATAGATTCATTAAGTTCATCGTCATGTCTGGTGTCTAACATTTCTTGAGGAAAATCAATCAGGATTATTTCTGAAAAATTTCTGGCTTTATTTACTAGTTCACCTATTTGTTCAGAATTTCCTTTTTTGATAATAAAACCAAATCTTGCAATGCCTTTATGTTCGACATTTGAAGCATCGACCAAGATACCTCTACCCATCAAATCTTCGTCTTTATTTGCACCAAGAGAGACAGACATATGTCCGAGTACATTTAATGCTTGCCATTGTTCTATTTCAGAATCAATAACTGCAACAATTTTCTTTTGTTTGTAGTTGTAGTTCATATTGCTTTTTATAAGTATAACAAACAATAATATTCTTCTCGAGCGCTTGATTTGGTGACCTTACCGGGAGTCGAACCCGGCTTCTTGCCTTGAAAAGGCAATGTCCTAACCGATAGACGATAAGGCCGAAAAGAACCTTGCTCAATATAACATTTTTTGTAAAAAAAGCAAAAAAATGTTATGGTAATAACCATGGAGGCGTGGGTGAGTGGTTGAAATCACCAGTTTCGAAAACTGGCAGGCTCGCAAGGGTCTCGGAGGTTCAAATCCTCCCGCCTCCGCATTTATAAATTTAATTGTAAAAAAATGGACGAAAATACTAATCAAAATGAAATACAGAAAATTAATCTCAAGTTAAAAAGCTTAGAGAAGGCTAGAAATTTTGGTAGTGGCGCCAAGACCTATTTCTCAGAATTTATCGACTTCATTCGAACTCAAGGCGTAGTTGGTTTTGCGACTGGCTTTATTTTAGGAGGGGCCGTCTCAACTTTGGTAAAATCGTTTATTGAAAATTTAGTGAATCCAGTTTTAGGCGTCTTACTGGGTCGGGCTAGGGACTTAAGCGATTCATATTTACCTTTTTTTGGTGCGCAGATTATGTATGGTAAGTTTGTGAATGATCTGATTAGCTTTATCGTTTTAGCCGCGGTTGTCTATTTCGGTATTAAAAAAATAGGTTTAGAAAAGTTGGATAAACCAAAACAATAGATGTCTAAAGAAAAACTTATAATTCTATTTACCGTGGCTATTGATGTCATCGGTTTGGGAATTATTATTCCTATTATGCCGATATACGTGGAATCTTTTGGCGTGACGGCTTTTGTCGTAACTACTATTTTTACAACTTATGCCTTATTTACTTTTTTAAGCGCGCCGTTTCTGGGTGCCTTATCAGATAAAATTGGTCGTCGGCCAGTCTTACTTGTGAGTATTTTAAGTACTTCTATTGGTTGGTTTGTTTTTGCTTCAGCCGGAAGCTTATTCTTCTTATTCTTAGGCCGAATCATTGATGGTTTGGCCGCCGGTAATTTTTCTACAGCCCAGAGTGCTATCTCTGATCTTTCTAAGGATCAGAAAGAAAGAACTGTAAACTTGGGATTAGTCGGGGCTGTTTTTGGAGTCGGTTTTATCGTGGGCCCACTGATTGGTGGTTTACTCACAAAAGTATCCACTTCTTTCCCATTCTATTTTGTCGGATGTCTTGCTTTGTTTAATTTTATCTTGGCTTATTTCTTCTTACCAGAAACAAACAAGCATATAAATAAAGATAAAGTAATTGTCTGGAATCCCCTAAGGCCAGTTTTTCAGGCGACTAAAGATTTAAAAATGAGAAAACTTTACCTTGTTTGGCTGTTGTTTAATATTGTGGCGGTCGGTACAAATTCCATTTTTGCCCTATATCTTTTAAGTGTGTTTGGTTTTGGTGCCTTGGGTACGGGTTTATTTTTTACCGGTGTAGGCTTGGTCTTGGTTTTAAATCAAGGGGTATTATTGAAAAAAGTTTGGTTAAAATATTTTTCAGAAAAAAGTCTTATTATTATAATGCTATCGGCTTTTGTGTTAGGCTTCGTTATAATGGCTTTTCCTTTTTTGATAATGTTCATTTTAGGAATGTTTTTTGTGTCTTTTGGGCAGTCCACCCTCCGAGTGTTAATTACTAGTGAAGTGACAAGGGAGGCATCGTTAGACGAACGGGGGAAAGTAATCGGTATTTTGTCAGGTATTGGGTCTGTCGCTTCTATAATTGGTCCATTGTTAGCTGGGGCTTTATTTGGCTATGAGGTTTTCATTCCATTTGCCTTTAGTGCTATTATTAGTATTGTAGCTATTATAATAATTAGTGAAAGAAAGTTTCCGGTTAAAATTAGTAATAATTAAAAATATGTATACACCTTCAAAAAAAATTTTAGAGAAATACGCTGATGTGCTTATTAATTACGCCTTAAATTCTGGACGAGGTATCAAGAAAGGCGAGACGGTTTTATTACAGGTTCCAGAGAGTGCGAAGCCAATGCTCGTGGAATTGCACAAGACGGTTTTGAAAGCTGGTGCGCATCCTTTAATTCAATTTATTCCCGACGGCATGAGTCGTGACTTTTTCAATTTTGCTAATAGTGAGCAAGTGAGCTTTTTTCCAGCTAGATTTTTGAAGGGTAGAATGGATCAGATTGATCATTTGGTCGCCATTATTGCCGATAGTGATAAACATGAGCTGGAGGGGATTGATCCAAAAATGATTATGGAAAAGTCTAAAGCTTTTAAACCATACATGGAATGGCGAAATAAAAAAGAGAGCGCTGGGAAATTTACTTGGACCTTGGCATTATACGGCACGAAAGCTGGGGCTGATGAAGTGAAAATGAGTGAAACAGACTATTGGAATCAGATTATCAAAGCTTGCTATTTAAATGAGAAAAATCCAGTTAAGACTTGGAAAGGGGTCGCGAATGAAGTCGAGAGGGTGAAGAATACTTTGAATTCTTTAAAGATTGAGAAAGTTAGAATTGAAGCAAAAAATACTGATCTGACAGTTATCTTAGGAAAAAATCGTCAGTGGATGGGTGGATCTGGGCGAAATATTCCAAGTTTTGAAGTTTTTATTTCTCCGGATTGTCGTGGGACGGAAGGGTATATTCAATTTACCGAACCCCTATATAGCTACGGTAATCTGATTGACGATGTTTATTTGGAATTTAAAAATGGGCGAGTAGTCAAGGTGACGGCTAGAAAAGGGGAAAAAGTTTTGAAACAAATGATTGCCAATAAAAATGCTGATAAAATTGGCGAGTTTTCTTTGACCGATTCGCGACTATCAAAAATCACAAAATTTATGGCCGAGACATTGTTTGATGAAAATGTTGGTGGAAAATATGGAAATACGCATATCGCTTTAGGTAATGCTTATCAAGATTCATATCCCGGCAATCCAGGCAAGGTTTCCAAAAAACAGTGGGCAAAAATGGGGTATAACGATTCGGTGGTGCATACTGATATTGTCAGCACCGAAAATCGAGTGGTGACTGCTTGGTTACCCAACGGCTCGACAAAAGTGATTTATAGGGATGGGAGGTTTACTATTTAAAGTGGTTTGTCGGCTTGTTTCATAAGATATTGACAATATAGTATTTTGGGCGTATTCTTTTAAAAGAAAAGGATTAGCAATAAGGCTGATTTTGAATAGCTAACAAGAGGGAAGTGAATCGTGCGGACACGAACATTGTTTTTTTTCAAGCAGGACGCACTCCGTCAGGGAGTGATCAGGCTCGATATCATGCGCTCTTTCATCGACTTGATGTCCGATGAAGAGTTAGAGTGTGCCGGGTATACTGTCATCAACGAGACGGAGATGTTCTGGGGAGAATTTTATCCAGTGAATGCGAATAATCCGGAGTTTCCGGACTTCACTGGCTTCGCAAGGTGGATGTCGGTTCCACTGCCCTGTTTTCTCCTCGAAGGCGAGGGAGAGGACGTGATTTGCAGAGTGAGGCAAAAGGTTGTGGTGTGCCTTCGGGAGAAGTTCAAGACCTCGGAGCGGTGTACAGTCTGCCACGCTTCTGATTCAACGGCTGCGGCGATACGAGAAATGGCTCTCGTCGGCTTCACGATTCCTCAACGGGAAGAGTGAAACCAAGGAGGTGATTATAATAAGAGCGCGAGGCAAAGAATAGAGCCCGCGCTCTATTCTTTTGTATTTTTTCCTGTATAATTGCCAAATGGCACACGAAATTGAAACAAAAGTTTTGGATATTGATGAGAATATAATAAAAAATAAACTACTTTCTCTTAATGCAAAAAAAATCCAAGAAACTAGATTAATTGTAGATTGGTACAGGATTAAAGGAATTAAAGAAGGGGAAGACCCTTGGTTTTTAAGAATTCGTTCTAATTCTGAGGGTAAAAATGAGGTTACCTGGAAGGCCAAATCTGATCTTCTTGGTGTATCAGCTAAACATAAAGAGATAAATTTTACCATTTCGGAACCCAGCAAGCTCGCCGATTTATTTGAAGAATTAAATTTAGAAAGATATGCTCATCAAGAAAAAGATAGAACCTCTTTTGTTTTAAAAGATTGGCAATTTGATATTGACAAGTATCCAGGCATGCTGGCATATATGGAAATAGAGGGAAGTAGTGAGGAAAATGTTAAAGAAGCAATTACACTTTTAAATTTAGAAAATAATAGAACTTGGGCTAAGGGGGAAAGAATTTTGATCCAAGATACTTATGGACTGGATTGGTATGATATGAGGTTTTAAGATCTATAGGTGGGCGGTAAGGGACTCGAACCCCTGGCATCGTCAACGTCAATGACGCGCTCTACCAACTGAGCTAACCGCCCGTGAGATGAATCTTACACTATTTTCTTATTTTTTCAAATACCGATAAATATCCTCCAGCGCTTTGATGGCGTCGCCAACTGCGATGTTGTTTTGCTGATAAAGGCCGTCAGTACAATCACCTGCAGCCCAGATACCAGCTTGTGAAGTCTTTTGGGTTTTATGATCTATTTGAACATTACCTTCCTCGGTGGTTTTGACAAGATTTTTTATAAAAGAAGTGGATGGGACATGACCAATTTCAACAAAGATTCCCTCTATTTTTAATTCTTCTTCTTCGTTTGTCTCGAGATTTTTGACAATTAAGGATTTTACAAAACTATCACCTTTTACTTCTACTGGAATAGTATTTTTTAAGATTTTAAGTTTAGGATTCTCTGACGCTTTCTGGACCGTGATTGGATCGGCGCGGAATTCATTTCTTCTATTAATTAAAGTAACTGATTTACAGTAATCAAAAAGTTGGATCGCGCTTTCAAAAGCCGAATTACCACCGCCGACGACCACCACGTCTTTACCTTCAAACATAGGTGCGTCGCAAGTGGCGCAATAGACTATCCCTTTACCGTCATATTTATCTGCTCCGATAATGTCTAATTTTCTTCTGTTACTACCACTGGTAACTAAAACAGTTTTGGCTGAGTAGGAATTTTTTGTCGTTTTAATTTCAAAATTATTTTCTATTTTTTTTATGTCTGTAACTTTTTCTCGGCTATTGATAGAAACAAAATCACCAGCATAGGCACGTAGGTGAGCTTCGAGTTTTTTGGTTAAATCATTACCGGAAATAGCACTTTCACCAATCCAATTTTGAATTTCGAGTGAGACAGTACTTTGACTCTCAAAACTTTCAGTAATAAATACCGTCTTGATTCTTTTTCGAGATGCATAAACACCGGCCGCCACACCAGCTGGCCCACCACCGATAATTGCTAGATCAAAAGTTTCAGACATTTAAGTAAGTTTACTCTATTTCTTCTGTCTTCTCAAGAAAGCTGGCACTGCTCCCCAGTCATTATCATCATCAAAATCAGTTTTAATATTTTTCTTGTCTTCAACGATGGGAGCTTGACTAATTTGTGTTTCGATCCTGCTTTCCTTTTCAACTGGTGCATTAGTGCTAAAGCCACCAAATAATTTCCCCTTCCTTTCTTCTTCTTTATTTGTATTTATATTCTGAAAAAGAGATTTCTTATTTGTGACATCAGAAAAACCTGAAGCAATCACTGTAATCTTCACTTCATTTTTCTTTAGGCGTTCATCGTGAACCGTTCCAAAAATAACCTTAGCATTCGGATCAATTGATTCGGTAATTAATTTCGCCGCATCTTGAATTTCAAACATAGTTAAATCATCGCCACCCGCAATTGAGAACAAGACACCTTTTGCCCCAGCGATTGATAATTCCAAAAGGGGAGAACTGATGGCTAATTTAGCCGCCTCGATGGCTCGATTCTCACCTCCAGCAATACCAATACCCATCAGGGCTGAACCCGCATTTTCCATTATTGCGCGGATATCAGCGAAGTCAGTGTTAATTATACCAGGCATGGTAATCAGGTCTGAAATACCCTCTACCGCTTGTTTCAAGATATCATCACACATCGCAAAAGCTTGTTTCGCGGTTGTTTCTCGAGAAATGGTTGAAAGTAAACGGTCGTTGGGAATAATAATTAACGCATCAACACCGTTACGTAATTCCTCTAATGACTGCTCGGCGATTTTCATTCTTTGAATTCCTTCAAAAAAGAAGGGCTTGGTGACTACTGAAACAGTTAAAATTCCCATCTCTTTAGCAATTTTTGAAATCGTTGGACCAGCACCGGAACCAGTTCCACCACCGGCACCGTAAGCTAGGAAAACCATGTCTGCTCCTTTTAGGGCTTCCTGAATTTCCTCCTTAGTTTCTTCGGCCGCTCTTTTACCAAGGTCTGGATTCATTCCTGTTCCCAAACCGCGAGTTAAATTTTTTCCAATGTGAATTTTTTTGGAGGCGTGGGAATTGTGTAAGTCTTGAGCGTCTGTATTAATCGCAATAAATTCAACCCCCTTAACTTTGGAGTTGATCATATGATTGACCGCATTTTTACCTGAACCACCGATACCGATTACTTTGATTCTAGCAAAAGCTTCTACATCTGGTTTGATTTGTGGCATATAAATATAAATAGCTGAATCACCTTCAGCAATTAATAAACCGACTAATAAATTTCAAAACTATCCTATCTAGATAATAGCAAATACCATCAACTATGGCAAGAATTGTTTGAACCAAATAGAGACCGGGTTTTTTGCTCGGCCTGTTCCGGCGCTAGCTCCAAATGGGATATCCTCACCATTGCCCAACCCCCAGATACATAAGCCATAAGCCACAGACCAAGAAGAATCTTTAATTTGACAATTTTTAAGGCTAGTTGTGAAGTTTAATGAACCGATTTTCGAAGGTAATTTTAGAGTGGCTTTTGCTAAGTCTTCGATTGTCGAAACACCGGAGGTTCCACCAGTGATAATAATTCCTGCTGGCAGTAAGCCACTACGTCCCAGTTTTTTTAAATGTGATTCAATTAAATCAAAAATATCTGAGAGACGAGCGAGAATAATTTCTTCTAATTTTTTCTTTGGGTAATCGGTTTCTTTATCGGTGTTCATTTTAAGATTTTCAGCCTCTTCAATTGGAATTTTCAAACCTAAGGCAATGTCGTTTGTAATATCTGTTCCACCAATTGGAAAGACCTCTAAAGAAATCGGCATATTATTTTCAAAAACAACGATAGAAACTGTTTCGGAACCAATATTTGCTAAAACACAACCTGCGATTTTTTGAGTTTTATTTAACACTACAATCGAGCCGGCCAGGGGAGAGGCCATAATATTCACCACCTCAATTCCTAAATCTTCAACTGTGTCAATTAAGTCATTCAAATGATGTTCAAGACAAGTAATGAATAGGGCTTTAACTTCGAATTTAATTCCTTTCATTCCGACTGGTCGTCCCAACACTGTCCGTCCATCAATTTTATAAGAAATTGGTATCGTATGGATGATCTTTTTATTAATAGAGACATGGGTGGGGATCTCACTTTCTGCGACCGCTAAAACATTTTTGATATCTATCTCAGTAATTTCCGAGTCAGCTCGAGGAATAATTATTGAGCCTTGAGAAACAGTACTGCCCACACCGATGCCCCCAATTGAAAGGAAGGCTCTCTTGATTTTAAATCCTGAAGTTCTTTCTGCTTCGGCTAAAGCAACCCTCAGGCTTTTACTGGTATCTGCAGCGTTAATAATATAACCATGACGCAAGCCTTTTGATTCCGCAAAACCCGTGCCAATTATTTTATGTGTAAGTTTTCCATCCTCTCGAGTATTTTCCACCACCACAATTTTAATTTGGTAGGTACCGATATCTATTCCAACTGAAATATTCTTCGCCATTTGTTCTTATTATATAACAAAGAGCTTTGAGATGCTAGACTTTAAACTGTCTTCTAAACTTCTCCTCCATTTTTTCCATTTTGGGACCGTGGTCGTAGCCCTTGAGGTGGACACAGCCGTGAATAAAAAGGTAAAGTAGAAAATTTTCATAAGACCGATCAAAGTCTGGGGCAATTTTTTTAGTTTCACTTTTACAAATAAACATCTCACCACTAGTTTTGGATAGGGGAAAGCTTAAAATATCTGTCGGCTTGTTTATCTTGCGATAGGTTTTGTTTAAAGTCTGAATTTTTTTGGCGGATATAAAAACAAGACTTAGTTCATATTTGGAACCAAGAATTATTTTTTTTATTTGATCAAATAAAGTTTCTGACATTAGGAGCGTCGCTGTTCGGCTCTTTTACCCATTTTAATTTCCTCTAATATTTCTGCTTTACGGGCAAGGTTTTTTAGAGTATTTTTCTTCACTTTATAAAAAGATAAGTCTCTTTGGCTGTATCTTTTGGATCGAACTTTCGGTAAAACACCAGAACCTTGCACTTTTTTAGTAAAACGTCTGATGACGCCAAGGTTGTTCTCGTTTGGGTTTTTGGTTATTTCAACATTTATCATGTGGTCTAATTTAGCACAGTTTCTCTTATTTTACAAGACGTTAATTAATTAAACAGCTTTTTTAAATAAGAAGCCAATTCTATAATGGCGATAGTCTCCTGTGAACGGGTAGCGACATCGCGAATCATAATGGTATTTTCCATTGCCTCTTTTTTGCCCATAATCAAGATATATGGAGTTTTAGTACGGTCAGCTAGTGCTAACTGTCCGGCCATTTTATCTCGACCTAAAGAATGATGAATATAAATATTTTCTTGTCTTAAAATATCAATCACACTCAAACTTTTGTGTTTCGCCTCGTCGCCGAGCTGGATAAAGAAAACTGAAGCCCGTTTGATTTTTGGTAACTGTCTTTTTTCCGAATCACTTTTAAAACAAATTTTCATTCCAACCGACGGGACATCTTTTTTAAAGCCTAATTTTTTACAAATGCCGTCAGATCTAAAGCCTACAGCCAAAGAAATATCGGCTGTTTTTGGGTTTTCATTTTTTTGTTTTATTTCAAAAACTGGACCGCTGGCATAACGACGATCGGATAAAAGATAATCATTTATTTTGTAAGGAATATTTAAACCCTCTAAATATTCCAAGATTTCTTTAAAATATTCCCGACTTTCATCCGACAGACAGCTGATTGGTTTGGGCGCTTCGTCTTTCATTGCACCACATTTTTCATTTTGACAGGTTAGGGCCAGGAGAGAATCTTTTTTAAAGGCTTGGCGACAGTGGGCGGGCATTGAGTTAATATTTTTCCGAAAGTAAGCCGTTAGCTCACGAACAAAACGAGAGCAGGATTCACGATCACCCAAACTATTTATCTCTACATATAAATTATCAAAGCCATTATCAGCGAGAATGGCGATAGTTGTCTTAATAATAATTGCTTCGGCGATGCTATTATTTGAGCCAATAATTTCAAGACCTAGTTTTCTTTGCTTGCCCTGACCTTTTTCACCTCCTTCATCAATAAAACCATTATAGGTGAGCATTACCGGTTGAGGCATAATAGCCAAATTAGAACTAAAATAGTTTCGTAGTATTGCGGCTTTTTCCTCGGGCATATTTTTAATTTTTTCATTGGAGCCAATTTGAGTAATCGGCTCGCCCTCCTTCAAGGCTTTTGCTCTATCTTTATCTTCTTTTTCTATTTTGGGAATTTCAATCGGCAAAAAACCGTAATAAACCGCTGCCTCGGTCGTGCGGTCGATATTTTTTATTTCTAAAAATTTAGGCGCTTTAGTTTTTTTATTTTTCATAAAATTAGTTTTTTACTTGTCCTGGAAATAAGTTTATTTTGTTAAACGGAAAAAGTCTTAAAAACGGTCGGCCCGTGATTAATTCTTGTTTAACTGGACCCCAAATTCGCGAGTCGGAACTTACTAAACGATTGTCACCTAAGACAAAAAATTCTCCGGCCGACAAAGTAACTATGGTATTTGGTCGTGGCGGATTTAATTTATCAATTTTTATATAAGATTCAGGTAAAACAAAACCAGTTGGGTTGTCGGCATTAATAATACTAACAACATTATTTTTAATTTCTACCGTTTCACTTGGTAAACCAATAATTCTTTTGATGAAATATTTTTTTGTATCTAAAGGATATTTAAATATTACAACTTCACCCCGTTGTGGAGCGCGGGTGTGATAGGTAAATTCATCAACAATCAAATATTGACCATCAGCAAAAGTAGTATCCATTGATGGGCCACTAACCAAAAAAGGTTGGGCGATATATATACGAAAGGGGATCACTATTATCAATGATATTATGATAATTTGGATGATTTCCCCAACTAAACTATTTGAAAACCTTTTAAACCAGCCCAATTTCTCAATTGGTTCATTTATTGCTTCTTCAGTCATTTGTGGCCATTGTATTACAGAAAGGCGTTTGACACAAGGAAAAATGGCATGCTAAAATATTTTCATGTCACAAAACTATATCATTGTCGGTCTAGGTAACCCCGGAGAAGAGTATGTTGATACACGTCACAATGTGGGCCGAATGGTGCTTGAAGCTTTTGCAAAAGCTAATGATCTAGCTGATTGGAAGGAAGACAAAAAATTAAAATCTTTGGTTACTCAAGGTAAAGTCGGAAAAAATAAAGCCGTGTTTTTACAGCCAGAAACTTTTATGAATAAAAGTGGGGAAGCGGTAAAGTCTTTAATTAAAACTAAAAAAGCAGCCGAGACCTTGGTGGTGATTCACGATGACTTGGATATTCCTTTGGGAAAATTAAAAATCTCTTTCAATAAAAGTTCGGGTGGGCATCGCGGTGTCGAATCTATTATTAAGACTGTAAAAACCGAAGCTTTCATCAGAATCAGAATTGGTATTTCGGGTGAAACGGCATCGGGTAAAATAAAAAAACCACAGGGCGAAGAAAAAGTAATTGACACTATTTTAGGCGAATTCAAAAAAACTGAAGAATTAGAATTGAAAAAAATAATCAAAAAATCCGTTCTGGCTTTGGGTATGGTCATCAAAGACGGTTGGTCTATTGCCGCCAGTCAGTTGGGGAATTTGTAATTGACTCCTTATTTTTTGAGAGTATATTATGGTTGGAAACACAAACCAGAAAGGGTGGTGTATATGAAGATTAAATTGATGGCTGATTTAGGGGTGCCGTTCGACATGCGGTTTTCTGGTGGAAAAAATCCAGCTATTTTCAAGTTTTTCGGTGAGGTGGATGTTGATATCACCGCCGATGCTCTGGGCGATATTATCGACAGCAAGCTTGTCGTAATCAAGGTTGCTGAGGTGTTTGTTTCTTTGTATCGTTACAAGCGAAAACACCAGATGTTTTATGGCAGCGGGCAACTTGATTCAATCGAGCAGGGTCGAATTCAAGTTTTGGTACGAGCCGGTTGGATACCCGATCCATTAGCCCTGCGTCACTACCGCATTCGTTTGAAGTAAGCGCTGTGCCATCAAAAAAACCGCGAACCCCCTTGGGCTCGCGGTTTTTTTATTTGTAAATTTTAAATTACTTTAATCCACGCGAATCGTCTCGGTCGCGTCGTTATTGTCGGTTTCATTTTCATCAAGATCATTATCAGGATCGATTTCAACGCGGAAGCGATTAGTTCCAGTATCACTTACGTTTTCAAATTCGACAGTGACAGTCACACTTTCGCCGGAATCAAGCGCTGGCATATTATGCTTAACATAATTATCTCCTGTAAATGACGGAGTTAAAGCTACTTCATAATCCCAACGATCAGAATCCTCATTACCCTCATTCGTTACTTTAAAACGAATTGCCGCAGTATCACCTTCATTAATAGTATCATCCTCGACAAAATTTCCGGAAGAATTTATTCGTCCAACCTTCAAAATTTCGACGGCTAAATCCACTCCATCATTACCATTCCAACTATTATTACAGTTATAGGTAAAGTAACCATTAATGTAACAGCCGTTGCTATTATTGTTGTTGGTACTGGTAATGGTACTGGTTTGAGTATTATTATTTTCATTACTTTCATAAACAGAATTATTTTGATCGGCTTTGACAGTAATTAAATTGATGCCTTGATTAGCTAAGTTACTAAAACCTAAAGTATAAATAATACTTTCACCAGGTCGTAAAGAAATTTGAGCAGTAGAAGCATAAACAGGGTTAGAGGTTGATGGCAAGAAAGCAGAGAAGTACCAAGTGCCAGTATTGGCATCACCATCGTTTCGGATTTCAAATTTAATACCAATCATATCTGATTGATTAAATTGAGTTTGAGAAACTATTTGATTAGTGTATTGATTAAGGATTCCAGTTTGCAAAATTCTGACTGCTAAATCTGGCTTGCCATAATAAACTGGCGCTGGTTGTGACGGCACATACGGTGGAGTGATTACGTTAACAGGGGGATTATTGGTGACGGTGGTGGTGGTCGCAACTGGAGTTGGCTTATTATTTATAATAGAACCGACCGAATCATTTTTAATTGTGATCCGAACGACACCAACCTCTTCAATTTTTTGAGTCTCATTATTTTCTAGAGCACCATTTAAAACCAAACGAAACACGTTTTGATTGGTAGTATTTGGTCTTAAGGTAATAGTGCCACTATCACTTAAAATGTAATAGGGTTTATTACAAGTAATATTTTTCAGGCCGGTGTTTTCGACGGCAAACAAATTCAGATCAGCATCACAAGTATAAGACAGGCTAAAAATCCCATCAGTCGCATCGCCCTTATTAAAGATAACATTAAAATCTTCTCCAGAATTAACTATCTTTTTGTCGGCGGTCATGGTGGCATTTTCAGCTGGCACAAAAATAGAATATAAGGCTGCAGATAGGGAAGAAGAAGCACTACTAATTATCTTTGGTAAGAAAGGTAAAGACATTAAGATCAGCACAATTACGATAATGATAATGATAAATCGCAATAATCCGCTGAAAGTTAGGTTTTTAAACCAATCATAGATTCTAGTGAATATTCCTTTATTGTTGTCTGTTTTTTCCATATGATATAATGAATTAACTGTTAAACTTGCTTAAAATTTTGATATAAGGTATTATACTACAATGCTTAAAAAAAGTCAAATCAAATTTCTTTTTTACTTCGCGATCTTCTTTTTTGTCCTATTTACCTTACTTTACTTGGCCGGCTTGGTTCCTGAGGCGCTCCAACCAAACCAAACCGATTCTTTTCGGACTCTATGGGATAAGACGCAGGCCGAGCGAATAAATGACCAAAAAAATGCTGAGGGAATTGTTATCGGTGAAAATCCTTTGCGGATTGTGATTGAAAAAATTGGTGTTGATGTAGCGGTACTCAATCCTAACACCACAAACATAACGACACTAAATGAATATTTAAAACAGGGTGCAGTTCATTATCCCGGTTCTGGTTTGATTGCCAGTGGCAACATGTTTATTTTCGGGCATAGTGCCGAAGCCTATAGTGTAATTAATAACCCAGCTTATCGTGCGTTTGATGGTCTTAAGAATTTGCAAACAGGTGATGTGATAAAGGTATACGGTGTATCCAAGGTTTATACTTATCGAGTGACTTCGGTTAAATTGGTGAAAAGTGACCAAGCTTTGGTGGAATTTAATAATAATAAAAACATACTTACCCTATCAACCTGTAACACTTTTGGGGCAAAAGAAGAAAGGCATGTGGTGGAGGCCGATTTTGTCGGTGTAATATAATCGCCTTATTCTACGTCTTATATTACGGGTTGATTAAAAGAAATAGGAAAATACTTGACTTTTTATGAGTTTAGGTATATAATACTTAAGTTATGATATTAAACATGAAAAACAACATTTTTAGTCGGACATTGATTTTGGGCGCTATTTTTGTCGTCTCTTTATTTGTGGGTGCTTTTATATTTACTAATAAGGCTTTGGCCAACGATTATTGTAATACACCCAACGCTACCATGAGTTATGAAGAAGTTGGGGCCGCTCAAGCAGCGGGTCAAGTTAGTTACAGTATTGCCATTACCGGCTCAACTGCTCAGGCAAACATTACAAACAATACTTCATGTAGTTTTCCAGTAGAATTAACCGCTTGGGAAATGTATGATCGAACCTTGGAAAATCAAGTAAGATATTCCAGTTCTGGTTCTCAAACTGTCACACCAAGATCAAATAAAACCATTACTACAACTTTACCATCATGTATGGCGCAAGTTGATCTTTATTATGGATTTGCTCCAACTTATCCCCAAGACTCTTATGAATTAACCTGGGCCTATAGCCGAATGTCTGGTGGTTCTAGTTATTCTGACGCTTCCGGTCAATTTTGTACTAATCAAACTGAAGTGCCATTAACTGGTTCTTGTTATGCCACCCCCTCCAACCCACAGGTTGGTGAGGAAATGAAGTGGTCGGCTGATGCCGCCGGTGGTGCTGGTGGTCATACTTATACTTGGACAGGTACTGACGGTTTAAATAGTACTGGTTTTCATTATGCTTTTAAAACTTATGGTACCTCTGGAACAAAAAACGCCACAGTCGTTATTAGTGATATCGCTTATGGTGGAACACAAACCATCACTGCAAACTGTAGTGTGAATGTTAGCCCAGAGCCAGTCATTTCCAATCCAGCCTATGCTACTTGTGGTTCAGCAGCTAATCAGCCAACCGCGACAGCACCAACAAATTATTTTTGTGGTTTAGGTTCTTTGGTTGAGGGTCCAGCTGTTACTGGTGATGGTACAAATCGTTGGTGGTGGGGTTGTAATTTAACACCTAGTGCACCAGCGGTCACTTATTGTTTTGCACCAAAAACTAATGTTAGTACTCAAAATCCTTTGGGCGGTTCCTGCCAGGTTATTCCCGCTAACGGTTCGGCTGTAAATCAATCAGTAAACTGGAGAGCTTCAGCTTGGGACGGAACCGGTAGTTATACTTATGTTTGGAGTAGTAACGATGGTTTATCAGGTACAGAATATTCAGTTTTCAAAACTTACCCTACTTCCGGTACAAAAAGTGCTACCGTGGTTATTAGTTCTGGTAGTGAAAGTGTGACCAGAACCTGTACTACGAATATCACCCCAGTGGTAAATAATAATTTATCAGTTTCTTGTGATGCTGATGAATCAACCGTGGATGTGGATGAAAACGTTCATTGGTTAGCGACAGTTTCTGGCGGTAATGGTTCTTATTATTACAACTGGAGTGGTTCAGAAAGCTTACATGGTTCTGGCCAAAGTGTGACCTGGAGTTACGATAATGATGGTACTAAGAGTGCAACCGTTACTGTTACTTCAAATGGTCAAGTAGCTAGCGATTCTTGTACAGTTCGCGTTGATGAAGAAAACACTAATGATAATTTAAGAGTATCTTGTTACGCCAGCCCTTCATCGGCTCAAGTTGGCAGTTCAGTTACCTGGAGAGTAAATGTTTCCGGTGGCGACGGTGATTATGATTATGATTGGAATGGTACTAATGGCTTGAACAGTTCTAGCCGCAACCCAAGCATGGTTTACAATAGTGCTGGTAATAAATCAGCTACTGTGACTGTTGAAGACGGTGATGGCAATAGTGATTCCGATACTTGTTCGGCTACTATAAATCAAAATACTGTTTTGGCTTTCAGCGAATATAATCAAACTCCATATCAAGAAGCGATTTATCTAAACCAAGTTCCTTACACTGGTGTAGCGGAAAATTGGTCACTAGCCTTGTTTGTCAGTGGTTTGGCTTTACTTAGCGCCTACATTGCTTATGCGGTTATTGCCTACAAGAAAAGAAATGGTGAGTTGAACTAACAAAATCTCTAAATTTTAAACTCCAAAACTAATGTCTGATCAAAATCGCCCTCACGACTGAGGGCGATTTTGATTTAAATTGGGAAGTTTGGTTTTGGTAGAACCCACGCCGTCGCGCCAGTATCAAAATCAGAATGATTAGTCACGGCTGAAACATTCCACCCGCTCAAGTCTTGGTTGAAATCAGTATTGAGCATAAACATTTCAGACATATTTGTTACTGAACTCACATCCCAGCTGCTGATATCTTGATTAAAATCTGATCTATGGAACATCCCACTCATATTAGTGACAGCACTGACGTCCCAACCGGAAATATCTCCAGCAAAACGAACACCTAAAAAACCAATAGTATCATCTTCATAAAACATACCACTCAAATTAGTTGTACCCGTTAGGTCAAGGTCGTCAGTGGCGATCATGTCTAAGTTTCCGCAATTAAAGAAATAGTCTCCATTATTACCCACATTTAAATCTCCCCATTGTGAAATCTCATAAATTTTCAATTTATCACCACTGTTAGAAAAATTGAAACCGACTATTGTACCTTCAATTGATAAATTATATTCTCCAGGTGTTTCGTAGGTGTGAGTGACTTCAGGTTGATCCCAGGCGGTAATATGGCTAGTTGTTTCATCACCCCAATCGACAATAAAATCATACTCACCGTCGGATTCCAAGGGGAGTTTTATTTGATCATCCTCACTGGAACCATCGGAAATACTATGAGTTTTCCACATAGACAGAAAAGGGTTTGGAATTTCTGTTGTATAAGTGCCTGCTGTTCCCAAATACATAAGGCCATCTCTTACGTTTGGAGCTTTTGCTTCACCTAGAGCAACTAATGCATTATAGATTTCAGTTAGAGTCTGCTGAGTTCCAGCTGGCGAGCTGGCTGGAGTAAAGTTATGATTATTTGGGGTAGTGGTAGCACCAGAATCAATCAAAGTCCAAATATCTTCTAATGTATAACCAGTCACGTATCCGGCCGAACCGATTGGTGTGAAAGTTGAAGCGATGACTGTCGTGGTGGCATAGTCTGGGTCGGCATTATCAAAATCTCCAATAATATTTAGATATTCGACACCAGTTTCGACATTTTCTCTTTTGACCAAATTAGCTAAATCAGCATATAGTTGAGAAACAGAATAGGATGACAGAGTATCGGGTGTGGTGCTGGCTGAAAACGAATGCTCCCCCTCTATCGCTGTTCCAGAATTGTGAATTAGATTATAAATATCGGTCAGAGTATACATGGTCGCGGTGGGCGAACCAGCATCAGGTGTGAGATTACCAGCGATAACAAAAATACTCGTGAATGCTATCAGAAAAAATATTATTAACCCGACGACAGATTTTTTCATACCACTATTATAACACAATCCGCTCTTTTATTTCTTTTAGCAATCTTTCTTTTAATTTTTCCAGACTGATTTTTTCTTGCTTACCATCTTGTCCTACACCACGAATTTCCAAAGTTAATTCATTTGATTCCATTTCTTTATCACCAATCACAAGCATATAAGGCACTTTCATATTTTTCCCGGCGCGAATTTTCTTGCCCATACCTTCATCAGTATCATCAAGATCCACACGAACGTCCAAAGCTTTTAATTCGTCAGCAATCTTTTTGGCATACTCGTTATGATTCTCCCGGACTGGAATAATTTTGATCTGAGTTGGAGCCAGCCACGTTGGAAAATTTCCAGCGTAATGCTCAATCAGAAAGGCAAATGTTCTTTCGAGACAGCCGATAGTTGAACGGTGGATCATAACGGGGCTTTTCTTTGTCCCATCCTTATCTGTATATTCAATTTCAAATTTTTGTGGCAGAAGGAAATCAATTTGAGCAGTGAAAAGGGTATCTTCTTTTTCGTTTACATTTTTTGCTTGAACATCAAGTTTAGGTCCATAAAAAGCTGCTTCGTCTTCTGCCTCAACATACTTAATTTTCATATCATCCAATGCCTCCTTCATTAATTTTTCTGAAATATTCCAGAGCTGATCATCGGGGAAATATTTCTCTTTATTATTTGGATCACGCTTTGAAAAACGATAGGAAACAATATCAGACAGACCTAGTCCTTTCATACCTTCAATAATCATCTCACAGACCTTCTTGAATTCTTCCTTAAGTCCTTCTGGTGTAACAAACAGGTGAGCGTCAGTTAATTGAAATTTACGAACACGTATCATACCCATTAGTTCACCTGATTTTTCGTAACGATTATAATCAGCGATTTCGGCATATCGTATTGGTAGATCGCGATAACTCCAAACCTTACGCTGGAACATACGAATGTGATGTGGGCATGCCATTGGACGGAGATAAAATTTCTCACCATCCATATCAATCGGGGTATACATGTTGTGTGAATAATGCTCTAGGTGCCCAGAAGTCTTATATAGCTCTTCGGCTCCCAGATAAGGGGTTGTGACATGCTCATAACCATATTTCCTTTCGAGGTCGCGGGTAAACTTTTCAAGTTCAAATTTAATCGCTGTTCCTCTCGGTGTCCACATTGGAAGACCCTTACCGACTTTTTCATCGATGACAAATAAATCTAAATCTTTTCCTAATTTCTTGTGATCACGAGCTTTAGCTTCCTCAACTCTTTTGATATAAGCCTCCAATTCAAGTTTATTATCAAATGCCAAGCCGTAGATGCGCGTTAACATTTTATTTTTCTCGTCACCACGCCAATAAGCCCCAGCAATTCGGTCTAGTTTAAACGAACCTGATTCGATTTCTTTGGTACTAGCAATATGACCACCACCACACAAGTCAGTAAAATCACCAGAAGTGTAAACTGTAATTTTTTCACCTTCTTTCACGATCCCATCGATCAATTCCAGTTTGTAAGGATTATTAGCGAAAAGTTCTCGCGCTTCTTTCTCCGAAATTTCTTTACCTTCAAACGCTGACCACTTTTTTAAAAGTTCACGCATTTTTTGCTCGATTTTTCCTAAATCTTTATCGCTGATCGGTGTCGAAAAATCAAAGTCATAATAAAAACCGTTATCAATCGCTGGGCCAATCGCTAATTTCGCGTCGGGATAAAAATTTAAAACTGCCGCGCCGAGCAAGTGAGCGAGCGAATGTCTTTTTTGATCTAGATTATTTTTTTCCATTTTTAGTCTATTAATTAATAAATTACTTTTAAAAGAAAACACCCTGGCAAAAATACAATAACTTGTATTCTTACCAGGGCGGGGAATTCGCTTCCTCGTGGTTCCACCTAGTTTCTCGCTTTCGCGAACACTTAAATTTGCTATAGATTAGCCTGCCGGTCCCAAGATTTGGGATGGTGATTGGTAGTCACCACAATTTCTATATATAGTACATGATAGTAGATGTAGATTTTTTGTCAAATATGTTATAATCCAAAAAATGAAAAAGTATGTCCTATCGTTTTTAGTCGTGGCTACGTTTGTGGTTTATGTTTTGTATTCCCGAGATATTTTTGTTGGGCTTTTTAAAGAAGATGAAGAAGAAGAGCAAATAGTCAAAATAACAGAACCTATTGCCACAACGACTCCGATCGTCGCGTCAACTCCACCAATTGTCACTCCTGTGAAACCGAAGCCAGCACCCGTGGTGGTCAAACCACTCCCAACCCCAACCTCGACTCCGATTGTGGTTACACCACCAGCCCCCGTTCCTGTTCCGGTTGTGGGTCAATACAAAGATGGTTCTTACACTGGAAATAGTGTCTATAATTATCATGGTTATATTCAAGTTCAAGCAATTATTAGTAGTGGAAAAATTTCTGATGTGGTGTTTCTTGATTATCCAAACAGCGGTGATTCCAGATCAATCAATAGGCGAGCGATGCCAAAATTAACTCAGGAGGCGATTGTCGCCCAAAGTGCTAAAGTCAACACAATTTCTGGAGCGACCGATACTAGTGGAGCTTTTCGGACTTCTTTAGAATCTGCCTTAGCACTAGCCAGGAATTAATAAAATATGAAGCAAACAAAAATTATGATGGGGATGACAATTAACGTGGAAATTGTCGATCTTCAAGTTAAAACTTCAGATTTGGACAGAGTGTTTGAATATTTTAATTATGTGGATGAAAAGTTCAGCCCGTTTAGGCCGACGAGCGAGCTCATGCGTATCAATAAAGGTGAGCTTTTGAAATCCGAATACAGTCCCGACATGCAAGAGATTTTAAAATTAGCGGAACAAACAAAACAAGAAACCGATGGTTTTTTTGATATTATAAATCGCCGCGGAGCGCTGAATCCTGCCGGTATTGTAAAAGGTTGGGCGATTTTTCAAGCGGCGCAAATTTTGTGGCGGTCTGGTTTAAATAATTTTTTTATTGATGCCGGTGGTGATATTCAAACTTCTGGAAAAAATGAGGAAGGTAAATTTTGGACTGTGGGAATTCGTAGTCCTTTTAATCCCGAAACTGAAATCGTGAAGGTTTTAGAATTAAAAAATAATGAGGGCATAGCGACCTCCGGAACCTATGTGCGAGGGCAACATGTTTACAATCCCAAAAACAAAAATGCCTCCTTAACTGAAATTGTCAGCCTAACAGTTGTGGGTCCAAATATTTATGAAGCCGATCGTTTTGCCACTGCTGTGTTTGCGATGGGTCGCGACGGCATTACTTTTTTAGAAAATCTACCTAATTTAGAAGGTTATGCGATTGATTCACAAGGAGTCGCCACCATAACCAGTAATTTTGCACAATATGTTAAAAATAATTGATAATTTTTTAAATAAAATCACGATGTACAAATTGATTTTGTACTATTTAGTGGCAATTATTTTTGTCGCTTTTGTACTATGTTTGTTTGGAGTCTTGTCTTATAGTCCACTGGCTTTACTTTTTTCAACTTTCTTTATTCTAACAATTTGTTTTGTCTTTAATTGGTTATTTGCTTGGGCCTTTAACGCCCCGTCTAACAATGAATCGATTTACATCACTGCTTTAATTTTAGTATTAATTATTGCGCCAATATCTAATCCAACTGATCTATATTTCTTCAGTTTGGCTTTCTGGGCTTCGGTATTAGCGATGGCATCCAAATATCTATTAGCGATTAAGAAGAAGCACATTTTTAATCCAGCGGCGATTGCTTTAGCAATTACCGCTTTAGCCTTAAACCAAAGCGCCAGCTGGTGGGTGGGCACAAGCGTCTTGGCCCCGGTTGTCATAATCGGCGGACTTTTAATTGTTAAAAAAATTGCTCGCTTTGATTTGTTGCTTAGTTTTTTAGTTGTGGCTCTGCCCTTGGTCATCTACTCCTTTATGATTCATCAAGTTAGTTTTTCTCAAAGTTTATGGATGACCTTAACTGGCACGGCCGTATTATTTTTTGCTTTTGTGATGCTGACCGAGCCATTAACTACGCCACCAACGCGTCTGTCTCGTATTTTGTACGGTATTTTTACCGGACTTTTATTTTGGCCCGCGTTACATGTCGGCAATATTTATATCACACCGATTTATGCTTTGGTCCTAGGAAATCTTTTATCATATCTACTGAGTCCAAAACAAAAATTAGTTCTAACTTTAAAAAAAGTGATTCATTCCGCGCCAGATATTTATGATTTTATTTTCAACTCCGATCAGAAGTTAAAGTTTAAAGCCGGCCAATATTTAGAGTGGACGATTGATGGCGATGGTGCCGACAGTCGTGGTAATCGCCGTTATTTTACGATTGCTTCGTCGCCGACCGAAGACGTGATTGCCCTGGCGGTACGTTTCCCTGAGCAACCTAGCACTTTTAAGCAGAGATTATTAAAATTAAAAGTGGGGGACACAATTCTAGCAGGACAGCTGGCGGGGGATTTTGTTCTTCCAAAAGACACAATAAAAAAAATAGTTTTGATCGCCGGTGGTATCGGGATCACTCCATATTATAGTATGATTAAAAATACCATTGATACTGGTGAAAAAAGAGATATTGTTTTACTTTATTCAAATAAAAAATCAATAGATGCGATTTATAAATTTCTGTGGGATGAAGCTAAAGAAAAAATCGGTTTAAAGACCATTTATGCTGTCACGGATTCTGCCGATCCAGCTTACACCGGACGCCTGACCAAGGAAATGATTCAAAAAGAAATCCCCGATTATCTCGAACGCTATTTCTATCTCTCTGGTCCGAACAATCTCGTCACTTCTTTTGATGAAATCCTATGCTCACTCGGCATCAAACGTTCGCATATCAAAAAGGACTATTTCCCAGGGTTTGTATAGAAGATCTAGCTCTCAAATATTAGAATTTTGTTGACTTCTAAGTCAAAAGCCTGTATAATAGTAAAAGAGTCTATGGTGGAGAAATTCATAGGGAGGACAGCATGAAATCGGAAAGTGGTAATGGTCTGACGGGAGCAGGGGTGATGAAGCTGTGGTTGTTCGTTCTTCTCGCGGGTGTAAGTCTTTTGGTCATTGTGCATTCGGTGACCAAGGACAATGGTGACCGTTACGTCACCCCGCTCGAGGACATTCGACTGACTGTGATGACGACGAACGACGTCGTTGAAATCGGTTGGGTGCCGATGATCAGCCGGAGCTACGATCCACTGAGTGGAGTCACACAGGTGACTATATCCATCGGTGCGACCAACGACGCAAAGTTCTATCGGGTGGCCAAAGTGTCCAGTCAACGTAGTGGCTCCGTCGTTGTTACGCCGTACTGGCGGGAAAATCACGAGAATGGCCGCATTGAAGTTTACGCCTACACTCGTGTCGTCGGGGATGTCCCGGAGTTCTTCATAATGCAAGATCGTCATCCGTGATGATAAGAAATAGTTCTTCAACGTCGCCTTACGCGACAAAAGAGCCCCAATCAAACCCAGACCTGGGTGCGAACGGGGCTTTTTCCTTAGAAACGATCTCTAGTGCCGAATGGCAATATGTAGAAAATGTGGGAATTTCCTGTTATGATTATATTTCTATAATTAAACTGTAATAAATATATATGGAATTATCACCTAAAATACTCGAAAATAAAATTGATTTTGTTCCGTTATTAGAAGGTGTTGAACCAGACGTCTTACCTAATATTTTTTTAGTAATTAAAGGTCTAAAGCCGGCGACAGAAGTAATTATAAAAGAAAAGGATCAAGCAAGAATAGTGAAAGAATCTTTAACTCAACTAGGTTTACAGGTAGTAGGACAAGAATGGAGTGGACAATATGTTTTTGGTGTTTCCCTGGATCGAAATAAAGCTGAAGAAGTCCTACGTATCCTACCTGGAATGGCCGAGCAGCGGGGTAAGATTCACACAGAACTCGATCGGCGTTATGGTGAATTAATGGGTTTTCCTAAATCCGCTATTGAAGCTTTTATGACCCGAGAAGTAATACCTCTTCCCGTTGAGGATAGAATTTTGGAATCCTATGGACTGAGAAATAATATTTTTAATTATAGATTATCAAGAGATCATTTTAAAGAAGAATTGAGTCAAACCGCTAGTTGGTATCGGGCAATTTTAGATCAAGCACCGGAATTGATTAGCTTATTATTTCCAGAACCTGAAAAAGCCAAAGATTTTAGGTCTGGGGTAGAAAAATTTATCTTGAACTTTCCAGAAAACCAAGTCCAGCTTCCTACCAACGCGGCGGAGATAATGGAGATGGCCCGCCTCGATCGGGAAACAAGAAGGGGAATGGATTAATGTGCCACGGTAAAATTTTACTGCGGGTGCTTGCTGGATTAAGGTATTTAGGGATATAATTACAATATTATGAAAAGAGAAACTTACGAAACTTTTGTGGATAATGACGCTTTGATTTCTAAAGCCTATCATCAGGTAGTTGAATACGATGATCCGATCGACATGCAGGATTTTTCCGACTTATATAAAGATGTGGACAGTGATTTGGCTTATGTGGCCGAAATGGAGAGAATTTTTGCTATGAGCTATAAGGATTTATCAGACGTAGAAAGAATTATTCATGAAATGGCCAAAGCTTTTGAAATGATTGTCTCACAACAAATAGAATCCAGCAATTGGTTGGGCGAAACAGCTATGACGGTCCAAGCCTCAAAATATGATGATTTTCGTAACGGCGTGGACACCATTGTTAAACTCGATAACAAAGAGGCCTCTACTCACTTGGCCTTGGCGATTGATGTGACAGCTAGCACCGGATTACAAAAAAAGTTTGACCGTATTAAATCAGAAATTGATAATGGGGTTCTCACTCGAGTAAAATATTTTGTTTCAGAAAGTATGGACGTTCGCGGAGAAAAGAAAAATGTTCCGCGAGTCGTGATTGGCGCCGATCGAGAAAAAATTATTGATTTAATAGATAAGTGGGTAAAGAAAGACAATAAAGCTTTGGCTCAACATGTGATTCAAGCAGTAGTGCTGGAAGAAATAATTACGCAATTGGAAGCCTTTGCTAAATACGCTGAATTGGTGGAACAAACAAATGCTGCCGAGGCTTACAAAAAAGCTTTAGCAATTTTAACAGGTATTCGAAAAGAGAAAGGACTGTCACCAGAGTTGCTAGCCGAAGCTCATGATGATTTGGTTTTTGAGGCGATAAAAAATAATTTATATTCTTTTAGAAAATAAATTTTACCCCAACTCCTTTACCTTCTCCACAATCAAGCTCACCTCGCCGTTGCGCAGAGAAATTTTGCCTTTGACGGCGACGGCCTTATCCTTAATTAAAAGATTTTTAAATTCGGTCATGGTGCGAGGAAAGACGACAGCCTCCAAGGTATCGTCGAAGTCAGACAATTTTATAAAGGCCATATTATCACCTTTTTTCGTTACAATCGCTCGCACATCTTCGATCATCCCCGCCACAATACATTCCTTACCTTCTTTAGGGTCAGTTTTGACCTGAATAATTTTATAATTTTTTTCTTCAATTATTTTTCGAAATTTATCGAGTGGATGGCCAGACAGATACAAGCCGAGTAACTCTCTTTCCCAATTTAATTTTTCAGTTGCGGTGGCTGGTGGCACATCTTGTAGTTTAAAATTATGCACATCAGTATTTAATCCGGGAACATATGATCCAAACAACGAGTCTTGATTTTCACTTTGTTGCCCAGCTTCTTTGACAAAAGTCAGCATATTTTCAATATTGCCCATCATTTGCCCACGTTCACCAAATTCATCCAAGGCACCAACTTTAATTAAGGCTTCCAACGATTTTTTATTTAAATTTTTACTTTTTACTCGAGTCAAAAAATCAGATAAGTTATTAAATTTTTTATTTTTCTTCCTCTCTTCAATAATCGTGTCGGCAATATTTTCACCAAAGTTTTTAATTGTTGTTAATCCGAAACGGATTTTATCTTGCTCACCCTTGACGACAGTAAAGTCCTGAAAACTTTCATTCACATTTGGTGGCAAGACGGGGATATTCATACGCTTACAGTCGCCGATAAATTCAGCGATTTTTTCCACATCGCCCGCGTCAGCCGTCAGCACGCAGGCCATATAAATCGCTGGGAAATTTGCTTTCATATAGGCAGTTTGATAAGCGACCAGACCATAGCTCGCGGCATGAGCTTTGTTGAAACCGTAACCTTGAAATGGTTCAAATAATTTCCACAATGATTCAGCTTTAGCTTCGGTCATACCGCCATGTTTGACACAACCCTCGACGAATTTAATATGCTGTTTGGCCATTTCCTCGGGGATTTTTTTACCGATCGCCTTACGGAACTTATCAACTTCACCCCAAGTGTAACCAGCCACCTCAATAGCGGTCATGAGTAAGTCGTCTTGATAAACGAGCACTCCAAAAGTCGTATCCAAGAAACCCTTCATTTTTGTATGAATATAATTTATTTTTTTCAAACCGTGCTTGCGGGCGATATATTCCTGAATGTTATCCATCGGTCCCGGACGATACAAAGCCACCATCACATTAATATCGTGAATATTTGAGGGCTTTAAATCTTTCAAAGCTTTGGTCATGCCTTGACCATTAAGCTGAAAAACACCCGTTGTTTCACCCCGAGCAAGCATCTCAAATGTTTTTTTATCATCAATCGGAATATTTTCTAAATCTATTTCTACTCCCTCAATTTTCTGAGCTAAAGCCACAGCATTCGAAAGTATCGCCAAGTTTTTAATTCCCAAAAAGTCGAACTTTAGTAAGCCAGCATCTTCGACGGCGTGCATATCGTATTGAGTAATAATTTTTTCTTCACCTTTGGTATCAAACTGCAAAGGTGTGAAATCTGTTAGGGATCGAGGGGCCATTACCACTCCAGCGGCATGCACCGAGATATGCCGAGCACAACCTTCAATTTTTTTTGCCATATCAATAATCGTTTTTACATCCGCTTCTTTGGTGTATATTTCTTGCAATTCTTTTGTCTCTTTCAGTGCTCGATCAATTGTCATCGGAAAACCTTGCGCTCCCATCGGAATTAATTTGGAAATACGATCACCAAGGGTATAAGGAAAGCCCATCGCGCGAGCCATATCTTTAACCGAACCACGCGCCATCATGGTTCCAAAAGTACCAATCTGCGCCACTTTGTCGGCGCCGTATTTTTTCTTGGCATACTCAATTACTTCATCACGACGGTTGTCGGCATAGTCCATATCAATATCGGGCGCCGATGGACGTTCAGGATTTAAAAATCTTTCAAAAGGGAGCTTATAATCAATTGGATCAACGTTGGTAATTTTTGTTAAATAAGTCGTCAGCGAACCGGCGACCGACCCTCTGATGTTCGTCAAAATTTTATTTTCATGAGCAAAGTGAAGTAGGTCAGCCACCACCAAAAAATATGGTGAGTAGCCTTTATCTTTAATGACTTTTAATTCGTATTCCAAACGATCAGTATATTCTTTATTTTGGGGTAGACTACGCTTAGCAAAACCTTCATAAGCCAATCTTTTTAATTCTTCATCTGGTGTCAAACCGCTTTCCACTTTAAAATCTGGGAACACCCAGGAACCCAATTCTAATTCTAATTCGCACATTTCAGCAATCTTTATTGTATTTTCCAAGGCTTCTGGCGTGCCCTTGAAAAGTTCTTCCGCTTTTTCAGATGTGATAAAAGAAAAATCTTCTTCATTACTGTCAGAATTTCGGTCTGAGAAATCACTGTTCGTGTTTACCAACAATAAAGTGTCCCGAGCTTTTTTATCTTCCGGATGTAAATAATAGACATCATGAGCCGCGACAAGAGGTGTGTTTGTTTCCTTGGCCAAGGCAATAATTTTCCGCATCGTTTCCTCATGCCCTTCAATTTCTGGATGGTGAGTGAGTTCCAAGAAAAAGTTTTCTTCGCCGTACACTCCTTTGTACCAAGCCACTAATCTTTTGGCTTCTGCTTGATCACCATTTTTCAAGGCTTGCGTGGTTGCCCCAGAAAAAGAGGGGGAAATACAGATCAATCCAAAATTATGTGCTTCAATTAATTCTTTATCAATACGAGGTTTATAGTAAAAACCTTCGAGGTTGGCGAGAGTGACTAATTTAATTAAATTTTTATAACCATCTAAATCACGCGCTAACAAAATCAAGCGACTGCGACGATTATCAACTCCACTTTGCTTGTCTTTTCTTCCACGAGCGGCGACATACATATCAGCACCAATAATTGGTTTGATCTCATTTTTTTTGCAAGTTTTGTAGAACTCAATTGCGCCATACATATTAGCATTATCAGTCAGAGCCAAAGCTGTCATGCCATTTTTCTTGGCTTCCTTAACTAAGTCGCCAATTTTTGGTAGAGCATTAAGCAGGGAATAGTGTGAGTGAGTATGAAGATGCACAAATTTCGCGGGCATGAGGGTATTATAGTCTATAAAGTCGAAATCTTAAAATATATTGACAAAAATCAATATCAACATTAATCTCTATTACAGAGCCCGAGTGACAAGGTGGCATTGGTGGATCCCTTTAGGAACACTAGAGGGGTTTGTGGGTTCAAGTCCCACCGAGCTGTCACATTTCCACTACCAAGTGGATAGCCAAGATTAGATACCTTGGCTGGAGAGGTCTTTTATTCCGTAGAGTAGGCGGGAGACGTCGAAGCACTGCTTCCGGGTGGTGTGGAGTCGAAAAAACCTCTGGTTTGCATACCAAGTTGGAACACCGCTGGGTAAAAAGATTGAACCTGTGTTGGGTTTGCTTACCCGGGTGGGTCAGTTCAGACAACACGGTCTCAGGGGCGTCATAGGGCTCTTTTTCCGGCGTGGCAAGTTGCACGCCGGCTATTTTTTTGTCTGTTTTTATCCACAGCTGACCAGTCGCTTTTGTTTATCTTTCTGTGCTAGGATACCGCCGCGATGATAAACACTGACGATTTTGAATATGTGAAGTTAAGGGGAGAGAAATTATATAAGACTCTCGGTGAAATTTATTGTCCTTATTTTAAGGAAAAAATTTCTTTTAATTCAAAAGGTTTGGAACATTTAAAATTTATTGGTCGTGGAAGATCTAGGGGTGTAAAAGATCAATATATGAGATTTAAGTTGATACATTTAGCTCCAGAAATAATACGACTTACTCATACCCTACAGGGAGCTTTAGAAACAAAACGATTTGAAAGAATAAAAATTCATAGTCGAATGGATACAATTCTAAAGCCTGTCAATTATTATGAATTTATTGCTTTAATAAAGAGAAACAGGATGAAAATAATTATTAAACAAATAGATAATGGTGAAAAGTTCTTTTGGAGTATTATTCCGTTCTGGGGTATGAATCAGGAAACGATGAATAGGATTTTACATTCTGGTCTTCCTGAAGAAGATTGATGAACAAAAAACACCACCTAGTCGGTGATGTATTTTGTTAGCGTCTGGTTACAGTTTATAAACTGTGAGAGGGCGAACCCTCCAAACGCTGAATTAAGAATAACAAATTATACATCACAGTCAAGTTATAAAAAAGTGGATAACTTTAATACAAAAATTAAGATATAATACCAACCATGACACAAAGTGAAGCCCTCGATATTTTAAAACTCGGACACAACGTTTTTTTGACTGGGCCGGCGGGGAGTGGGAAGACTTTTGTTTTGAATGAGCATATAAAATTTTTACGAGATAATTTTGTCGATGTGGGAATTACTGCGAGCACGGGAATCGCCGCCACACATATGGGGGGTACAACAATTCATTCTTGGACGGGAATGGGTATTAAGGATGTTTTCACTCGCGCAGATTTGGAGGAACTAAAAACCAGAAAATATTTGAAGGATCGCTTTGCCCGAACGCAAGTTTTGGTTATTGACGAAGTTTCCATGCTTCATCATTTTCGCTTAGATTTAATTGATGAAATCTGTCGTCATATGAAAAATAATGATAAACCATTTGGTGGGATGCAAATCATTTTATGTGGTGATTTTTTTCAACTTCCACCAATTGCCCGTTTCGGCGAACCGACGGCGCTGTTTGCTTATGAAAGTGAAATCTGGCAGAGGGCTAATCTAAAAATTTGTTATTTAGAGGAACAGCATAGACAAACCGATCAGTCCTTTTTAAAAGTTTTAAATGAAATCAGAAAAAATCGTTTGTCTGATGAGGGGATGAAACATTTATTATCACGGCAGATTAAAAACCGAAAGGACGAAAAAACTTTAATTGAGCCGACGCTTTTGCACACGCATAATATTGATGTTGATACTATAAATCAACGAGAACTAGAAAAGTTGCACGGACAGCAACGAGAATATGAGATGGAAAGCAAGGGCCGACAACCTTTGGTAGATCTCTTGAAAAAAAGTTGTTTGGCGCCGGCAACTTTGAAATTAAAAGTCGGAGCGAAAGTGATGTTTGTGAAAAATAATTTTGAAGAAGGCTATGTTAATGGCACTTTGGGCAAAATAGTTGGTTTTGATCAAGATGGACCGATTGTGCAAACAGTGCGAGGTAAAAATATCCACGTTAAATCAGCCAACTGGATGATTGAAGAGGAAGGAAAACCAAAAGCGACGATCGGACAGTACCCTTTACGTTTAGCGTGGGCGATCACTGTACACAAAAGTCAGGGTATGAGCTTGGATGCGATTGAGGTAGATTTGTCAAAATCATTCGAAAAAGGTATGGGTTATGTGGCTTTATCACGTGTTCGCTCATTGGCTGGGCTGCATTTGATTGGCTTAAATGAAATCGCGGTTCAGGTTAGAGATGAAGTTTTAGTTTTTGATGAGGATTTGAAAAAAAATTCTAACCGACATTTAGCTGAGATGATTAGTTTGACTGATGAAGAGAAAAAGAAAAAACAAAAAGATTTCTTGCAAAAAATTTCACCCGCTCGTACGGTTGGTGGTCGGATTAAGAAAATTAAAATTTCACCAATAGAGGAGACTAGAAAAATGTTGGAAGCGGGGATGAGTCTTAATGAAATGGCAAATTTGCGTGGGGTAAAAGTTGAAACAATATTAGATCATATTGAAAAACTTTTTGATGAAGATTCGCGCCTCGATTTTCGACATCTAGAAAACGAAATCTCAGTGGCAAAGTTTAAAAAAATCTATCGCGCCTTTAATGATATTTATGGTGACAATAGGGAATTACGTTTAGCGCCAGTGATGAAAATTTTGGATGGAGAAAAATCTGGTCTGTCTTTTCCCGAACTGCGTCTCGTCCGTTTGTTTTTGAAAAAAAGAGGGATGTAAAATTTATTGACACAAAACTAATTTACTGTATGATATTCTTGGGTAGTTCTTCGACGTTTGCGTGTCGGTTAACACAAAGGGGAAGTGACCATGAAGCTCAAGAATCAGTTAAGTGGTGTTGTGGCTGTGGTGATGATTGTAATCTTTACGATACTGGGGCCGAAGATCTTGTTCGGCATGTATCACGATTTCGGAGTGGGTATCAATATGCCCGTCTGCGTTGTCCTGGCTTGCCTGGCCGCAGTCACAGTTTTTGTTGGTTGGCCGGTGACGGTGGTAAAAAATCCGTTGGGGTTTCTGCTGGTCGTGAAGAAACATCTCTGGGAAATCGGCGGAGGCGTATTTTTGTACGTGATGTCGCCGCTCATTCTGCGCGCAGTGAATCTGCACGAGGCTCGATACGCCTTTCTGGTGGTCATCCCACTGGTTTTGGGGGTGTATCTGGCAGGGAGGGTATTTCATCCGGGAAATATCTCGGCCGGCAAATTCAGTCCAGACCACGATCATCGTACAGCGGTTGAGCCGAGGAAGACAAGGGTTATAACCCTACCTTATGATTCCGATTTTGTGTATGAATCGGGCGATCCACGGTTCAGAGTGGTCCAGCAGGGCAAGGATAAGACAGAGGGTCTGGGTCGCGATCGGGTTTGAGGTTCGAACGCATTGCTGCTGAGTGGAGGGTGTCATGGGATACCCCGCTCAGCGGTTTTTTTATGATATAATTTTACAATGATACTTAATAAATTTTCTGATTTTTATAAACGGTTTGAAAAATATATTTCACCGATTGGTTTAATTTACGGTTTTATTTTTACTTCTTTGACCCTCACCCGAGTAGATAAATGGTTGGAAAATTTTTGGATTGTCGTACATTTATTAATCGTGGCTGGTGGCATCACTGTTTTAACTTTATATGAAAATCGCGCTGAAAAAAGAAATATTCCAGAAGATGAACGTCAAAGATTTCATTTTTATTTGACTTTAATTATCCAGTTTGCTTTTGGAGGCTTGTTCTCAACTTTTTTCATTTTTTATATGCGCAGCTCTTCGTTTTTTCAAAGCTGGTTATTCTTGTTAATTCTAGCTATTCTTTTAATAGGTAATGAACTTTGGAAAAAACACTATTCTCGGTTAGCATTCCAAATCAGTGTTTTTTTTGTTTCTATTTATTTATTTTTAATCTTTCTTTTACCTGTATTAATGCATCGATTAGGAGATGATCTTTTTCTCGCTAGTGGGATTATAAGCTTGATAATTATAGTTATATTTTTATTCCTACTCAAAAAAATTGCTCAAGAAAGGTTTAAACAAAGCCATAACATTATTAAAAACAGTATAATTGGAATTTTTGTTTTGATGAATATTTTATATTTTACTAATATTATTCCACCAATTCCATTGTCACTTAAAGATTCGGGTGCTTATCATAAAATCGTGAAAGTTAGCCAGGGTAAGTTTGAGGCTCAAGCCGAGCCGGCAAATTGGATGGATAATTTTGTTCGTTATCCAGTTTTTCATACAGTTCCAGGTGAGTTAGTCTATGCTTTCAGCGCGATATTTTCGCCAGTAAATTTTGGAACAGAAATTGTACATCAATGGCAATATTATGATGATACAAAAAATGAGTGGATTAATTCTAGTCGAATTATCTTACCGATCATTGGTGGGCGGGATGGTGGTTTTCGAACTTACTCTATTAAACAAGGTCTCACCGCTGGTCTCTGGCGCGTTAAGGTTACCAACCCTCGTGGTCAGGTGATAGGACGCATTAATCTTAAAGTTGAGGTGGGGGAACCTCGTCCAACTTATCCACAGGTGCTTAATTGACGGCTGGGACGGTTTTCCTGTAGGATGCCGCCGTCATGAAAAAAACATTTTATAAATTTGGGACGACCTTATTTTTATTATTAATTTTATTCTCTTTTTCTCATCAAACTAAGGCCTTGTTTCTGGCACCGTATTTTGATGTAGCAATTACTACAGAAACAGTTGGTGGAGATGGGATTTTTGATTATTCATTTAGTATTACTACGCCGCCGAGCGCGTTGGCCAATTATCAAGAAAATTTTCAACTTGAAACCGCGAGTGGGACAGCTAGTTATTATCTATCCACTGGTTCTGGAGCAAGCGACCGCGCTGTTTTGAGTCAGGCTGAATCAGATGATTGGTCGGTGGTAATAAATTGTAGCAGTAATAATCCAGCAGTAACTTTTAATTATCAGTCCAACTATGTCAGCATGACGGCACGACCCTTTACTCGTGTGACCTGTGTTTTTACAAATACTAAAAAACAAAAAAATCCCGTTATAATTATTCCAGGAATTTTATCAAGCCACCTCAATCGTAATGACGATGCGAAAACTGAATTATGGCCGAATATCAAAAAAGCTTTATTTGGTCCGCCAGGGGATAAATATTTGGCAGAATTAAGTTTGGATGAAATTGGTCAGCCGAATTTATCTTATCCAGTCGTTCTACCAACAGATATTTTTAGGAAACTTCGTGATAAAGATTTTTTTGATGGTTTGATTACGAATTTAATAAGTTTTGGTTACGAAGAGAATAAGGATTTGTTTATTTTTCCTTACGATTGGCGACTTGATATTCGGGCTTCAGTTGATAATGTTTACTCGCCGATTTTGATTTCCTTGAAAGATAGAATTGAACAAATTAAAACTCAGACTGGAGCAGATAAAATAGATATAGTGGCTCATAGTATGGGTGGTTTGCTGTCAAAGTATTATATTAAGCACTATGGTACTGGCAAAGTGGATAAATTTATTGATATTGGTACGCCACATTTAGGAGCTCCCAGTGCGCTAAAGACTTTAATGTACGGTGATGATATGGGTATAAGATTTGGCCTGTTCGGCTTGAATGCTTTGGAGGTAAAAAACATTTCTCAAAATATGCCCTCAGCGTATCAATTATTGCCAAGCCAAAATTATTTCTCAACCAGTTCACCAGATTATAAATACTATGTATATGATATGGATGATGTAGATAAAAACGGCGTACGAGGGCGTTTGGATTTTACTCAAACCCAACAGTTCTTAAAAAATACTGGCCGAAACGAATTACTTTTGAATAACGCACCACATATCCACAATGATTTAGATTTGATGAACCCCGCTGATTATGGTGTGCAAGCTTACAATATTGTGGGTTGCGGCGTGCCAACCATTGGTAAATTTTTCTCCCTTGGCCAGAAACATAATGGCCAATATTATGATGTATCATATATTTCCGGTGATGGAACCGTGCCAGAAAAAAGCGCTCGTAGTTTTCCATCTATTGAAGAGTATCAAATTACTGGCGTTAATCATTCAGGTCTAACCAGCTCCGAAGGTGTTGGTAATTTAATTTCTAATCTGCTCGGCGATAAAGTGGCGGAGTTTGACTTTATTACATACGAATATGTTTCAACTAGTACCCCTTTGTGTAAGGTGCCCGATGGAGATCTGATCAGTTTTCATGGACCAGTTACGGTCAATATTTATGATGCCAATCAAAATCATGCTGGACCAGTGGCCGGGGCTGATAATTTTGAACAGAATATTTCTGGTGTGACTTACGATTATGTTGATGACAATACTTTTATTTATTTACCAGCTCAGTCTGCTGATAATCAATATGAGATAAAGGCTAAGGCAAATAAAAAAGGTAAAGCCAGTTCGCATATTAAAAAATCCAGAAACGGACAGGTTGTTCAGACATTTTACTACGATAATTTGCCGTTGGATTCGGCTAGCACAACGGTGGAAATTGAGATTAAGGACGGTGGTCCGGTTGTAACTATTGATCCGGAGGATAATTCCGGTGATATTATTACTGTGCCTCCATCGTCCATTGTGGATGGTGATTCGCTTGATGATCAAGACCCACCAATCACTGCAATTCATCTTGAACAAGCTACTTCAACAGCCAGCACAACTATTACGTTTTCTACTGATGATGACGATACTTTGGTGACAGAATACTCTGTTGATGGAGGAGGGACGTTTCAAACCGCTACTTCCAGTTCACCGATAATTATTTCTGATGTTGGCACGACAACGATCTTTTATCAATCAACAGACACGGCGGGAAATATAGAGAATCCCCAAGAGATTGAAATAATAATTTTGCCAGAGCCAGCCCCGCCGATCGTTGAAATTGTTTCCACCATAACAGCCAGCCCCGGACACCATCGATCAAGTAAAAAATCAGAGGTGATTGAAGAAGAAATCATGGCCGAGCCACCTCAAGTTTCAGTACTCACTACCAGCTTAAGTGAGCAGTATTTTGAACCGAAACTAGCAAATGATAATACTATCAGTAAAATAGAGGAAATTGTTGTTGATAATCTACCTAAGACAGAAGTAGTTAAGGCTGTGATCCCATATTATGCTTCAGTAATAAGTTCAGATAATTCTGATTTAAGTTTAAGAAATCTGTTTTGGTTATTTATAGTAATTTTATTATTAATCATTCTTCTGTTATTTCTCGGAAAAAGTTTTATAAAAAATGATAAGATAAGAAGATGAAGAAAAAAGAGAAAGTTTTAATCATAATTGTCATTGTTATTTTGATTCTTGTTGTTACTTTGTATTTTAGTTTTGATAAAATCGTGAACTATATGGTAAGTACGATGAATATTCAGCTTTTCTAAAATTTATCAAAATATTTATAAAATGGCGAGATTTTTTATTTACGGAATTAAAAAGTAGACAAAACAAAACCGCTCCGATTGCTCGGAGCGGTTTTGTTTAAAGCGATTAAGCTTTGCTGACGTTTACGGCTGCTGGACCCTTTGGAGTCTCTTCAGTCTCAAAGGATACAGTATCACCTTCACGGAGATCCGCGAAAGCAACACCACTTAAAGAATTGCTATGGAAGAATAAATCCTTCGCTAAGCCTTCTGCAGTGATGAAACCAAAACCCTTGTCAGTTAACTTTTTGATAGTTCCTGTCATGTTTTTTTGTTTTTCTACTCTACTAAATTACAAATGAACGATATGTTGAGAAAATGACTACTTTTTTCGAACCACAACTTCTTTTTGTACTATTGGCAAGTATACACCCATTCATCTTTTTTGTCAAGTGTTAGCTGTGGATAACTATATTGACATATATATGTATATGGTATAGGATAGCCAGACATTAGCAAGATTGAGTTCTGGGGGAAAGTTAAAAGAATTTATAAATTTCACTTGCTTATCATAAGAAAAAGATAAATTTTATCAAATTAAAGACGCCTTTGTCGGAGAGGTGTCATTTTTGCTTGTGGCGAGTTTTAATAATTATGTATTAATTTATTATGAAGAATACTATTAAAAGAGAAAAGAAATATTTTGGAAAGTTTAAGGCCCCACTTATCGACATTCCAAATATGGTGTCGCATCAAACTGAGTCTTTTAAGTGGTTGCTTGAAAAAGGTTTAGCTGAAGTTTTCAAGGAATTTTCTCCGATTCGCGATTACGCCGAGAAGAAATTTGAATTATCTTTCTCTGCTTTTGAAATCTCCAAGCCAAAGTATAATGAACATTATGCTAAAGACAATAAAATGTCTTATGAAGGGCAGTTAAAGGCTAAAGTAAAATTAAAAAATAAATTACTTTCTACTGAAAAAGAACAAGAGATATTTTTGACCGACATTCCTTTAATGACTGATCATGGTACTTTTGTGATAAATGGTATCGAGCGAGTAATCGTGCCACAGTTGGCGCGATCATTTGGTATGTTTTTTACTGTTAATGAAATTAAAGGCAAGAGATACTTTGGTGCAAAAATTATCCCTGCGCGTGGCGCTTGGATCGAAATTGAATCTGATGCCGACGATTTGATTTACGTTAAAATTGATAAAAAGCGAAAGTTCTCTGTAACTTCACTTTTGCGAGTTTTAGGCGCAACAGACAAACAAATTTTAGAACAATTTAAAGGACAAGACTCGAATCAAAAATCAATGGAGTTAAATTTGGCTAAGGATCATGCCAAAACCACTGATGATTCTTATATTGAAATTCACAAACGATTAAGAGATGGTGATCTAGCGACTGCGGAAAACGCTCGAGAGTTCATTAATGGTATTTTTAGCGCCGATCGTTACGATGTCTCTAAAGTTGGACGTTTCCGTTTCAACAAACGTTTTAGCAAGAGTATGGAAGATAAAGAATTAGACAGAAAAACAATTAATCTGGATGATGTATTTACTATTATTTCAAAGGTTATCGAGTTAAATCACACCGAGGATGCGGAAGAGGACGATATCGACCATTTGGGTTCTCGTCGAGTTCGTTTCGTCGGTGAGCTTTTCCAGGCCAAAGTGCGAATTGGTATGTCTCAAATGAAGAGAAATATTCAAGACCGAATGTCTACCGTTGATCCAGATATTACCATGCCTGTTCAATTTATTTCTCCTCGACCATTGCAGGCCAGAATTAAGGAATTTTTCACCACAAACCAGTTGTCACAATTTATGCAACAGGAAAATATTTTGCAAGAAATTGAACACTTACGAACCTTGTCAGCTCTCGGTCCCGGCGGTTTGACTCGTGAACGAGCCGGTTTCGAAGTCCGTGACGTGCACCCTTCGCACTACGGTCGCGTCTGTCCTATTCATACTCCGGAAGGTCCAAACATCGGTTTGATCTTACGTCTTTCAGTTTATGCTCGCGTGAATGATTTTGGTATGATTGAGACACCTTATGCTAAAGTTAAAAATGGTGTGGTGACCGATGAAGTAAAATATCTGAATGCCCTTGAGGAAGAAAACTTTAAAATTGCTCACGCGGCGACTCATACTAATGAGAAAGGAAAAATTATTGATGCCGAAGTGGAGGTTCGCGTGAACGGTATTCCAACTATTGTGGCCTCAAATGACGTGGATTTTATGGACGTTTCCACTAATCAAGCCTTTTCGGTTGCTACCTCAATGATTCCGTTTTTGAACCACGACGATGCTAACCGCGCCTTGATGGGTTCGAACATGCAGAAACAAGCGGTGCCTTGTCTTCGTCCAGAAGCGCCATTAGTGGCGACTGGAATTGAGGAAGAAGCCGCTCGATACACTGGCAGATTAATTTATTCTGAAGAAGCTGGTGAGGTGACTTATGTTGATTCTAAAAAAATCGTTGTTACGAATGATAAAAATAAAGATAAAGAATATAATTTAGTTCAATTTTCTCGAACAAATAGTTTTACTGTTTTCCATCAACGCCCTTCTGTTTCGTTAGGTCAAAAAGTTAAAAAAGGAGAATTGCTTGCCGACACTTCTTCATCTGATAAGGGTCAAACCGCAATTGGTCAAAATATTTTGATCGCTTTTATGTCTTGGTCTGGATCAAACTATGAAGACGCAATTATTCTTTCAGAGCGATTGGTAAAAGATAGTAAATTTACCTCAATTCACATCGAGGAATTTGTGGTGAATGTGCGCGATACTAAACTGGGACCAGAAGTTACGACTCATGATATTCCAAATGTTGGTGAAGGTAAACTAAAAAATCTGGATGAAGATGGGGTTATTCGCGTGGGAGCGGAGGTTCGACCAGGCGATATTATCGTTGGTAAAATTACACCAAAAGGTGAGACTCAATTAACACCAGAGGAAAGACTACTCCGTTCGATTTTCGGTGAGAAAGCGCGCGATGTCAAAGACACATCCAAGAGATTAGAGGGAGGTAAAAAAGGTAAAATTATTTCTGTTAAAGTATTTTCTCGCGAGAAAGGTGACAAGTTGGAAAGCGGAATTATAAAAAGAATTCATATTGAAGTAGCTGAATTACGTAGTATTTCAGTTGGAGATAAGTTGTCTGGTCGCCACGGAAACAAGGGAGTTATTTCCAAAGTTTTACCAGAGGAAGATATGCCATATATGCCAGACGGTCGTCCAGTGGATTTGATTTTGACTCCGCTTGGTGTGCCTTCACGTATGAACCTTGGACAGATTTTGGAGTTGCACTTGGGACTCGCTGCTAATACTTTAAATTATCAAGCGATTGTTCCACCATTTGCCGGTGCGACCGATGCTGAAATTAAGGCAGAATTAGTGAAGGCTGGTTTTAAGGAAAGTGGAAAAATGAAATTGTGTGATGGCCGAACTGGTGAGAAATTCCAGCAAGAAGTGGCTGTCGGTTATATGTATATTTTGAAACTGCACCATGAAGTGGAAGACAAGATTCACATGCGCTCGATTGGACCTTACTCGCTCATTACTCAGCAACCTTTGGGAGGACGTGCACAAGGTGGAGGTCAGCGCTTTGGAGAAATGGAAGTCTGGGCCTTGCTTGGTCACGGTGCCGCTTACACTTTGCGCGAAATGCTTACCATTAAATCAGATGATATCGTCGGTCGTTCCGCGGCTTTCGATTCGATTGTGAAAGGCGAGCGCATTAAACAACCAAATATTCCAGCGTCGTTCAATGTGTTACTTAATAACTTAAGAGGTCTTGGTTTAGATGTCGAACTCTTAAAAGACAAAAAGAATCTTGAAAATTAATTAAAAACATATGAATAACAAAAACAAAAACACAGAATTCAATGATTTTGATGCCGTCTCGCTAAAGGTAGCGTCACCGGAAGTCATCAAGGGTTGGTCTT
>Ga0172380_10000729_pt1 | contig 60714 bp, 49 predicted proteins | sample Leawe162metaG_FD_119747 | JGI IMG/M metagenome (GOLD analysis project Ga0172380, IMG submission 119747) | Leachate microbial communities from a municipal landfill in Southern Ontario, Canada - Leachate well 162 metaG | ecosystem: Engineered > Solid waste > Landfill > Unclassified | place... | reverse complement strand
TCTATGCTGTGCAGCTAACGTTGACACCACCCGATGCGACTGGCGTATAGCCATTGCAAGTAATCGCTCCGGTCTGTATATTCATCGAAATGTTCTTACTTGTATTACTTACTCTTATCGCAATGCAACTGGTACCATCGCACTGATAATTAAACAGCGAAGCAGCACCTAGATCGGAAAAACCTAGCGCTGTCCAGTTCGCATGACTAGTGCCGTTGGTGATGGTGAAATTTAAGGCGCTGGCATTCGCAGCATCCATATTAACGAGCTGCGCTCTCCGGACAGCTCCGAGCGTCTGCATCCCTTCGGCCACCCTTGCTTTTTCCGGCGCTGCCGTAAGCCGCGGGAGCAACAAAGCCGCAAGGATCGCGATAATGACCACCACGATCAAAACTTCGATCAGTGTAAAACCTTTTTTGTTCTTCATTTTTTCTCTCCTAGGTTAGGGCTAAAAAACCCTTGCACTTTTTTTGATTTTACGCTCTCTTTTCTAAAAAATCAACAGAACCCTTTCAAGATCAAGAGGTTCCTGTAGTCAATTGGAAGATCGGAAGAAACATGGACACTACGATTGTTCCGATCACGCCACCCATAAAAACCAAAAGAATCGGTTCCAGAAGCGTTGTCAAACGCGTGAGGAATGTATCCACCTGATCTTCATAATAGTCGGACAACAGCCCTAGAAAACGGTCGAGTTGACCGCTTTCTTCACCCACCGCGATAAGCTGGGTCATAAAAACCGGAAATATTTTCCGGGCTTCAAGCTGGACCCCGAGTCCCTGTCCGCTCTGGACCTGTTGGGCCACCCGTTTGATGCCCGCCTCGATAAACAGATTGTCGACCAGACGCCCCGCAATCTCAAGCGCCTGAAGGATCTGCACTCCGGCCCGTAACAGCGTTCCAAGAGACCTTGTAAACCGGATCACTGCCACCTGCATCAGGATCGCTCCAAAAAGGGGCGCCCCTAAGGCCGCCTTGTCATACGACATCTTGATCGAGGGAATTTTTCTCGTGTAAAAGTAAGCGATCACGGCGGCCACCACGAGACCGGCCACCCAGAAAAAATGTAATCTTAGGATGTCGCTTGCGCCTATAACGATCCGGGTCAGGAGCGGGAGCGTCATGTTTTGGGCTTCAAAAATCGCCGAGAATTTCGGAATAATAAAAAGCAAAAGAAACGTGAGTGCGGCAATCACCGCGACGGTCAAAACCCCGGGATAAAAAAATGCGGTGATGACCTTCTGCTGGATCCGGGCCGCTGATTCCTGGTAATGCGCGATCTCCTCGAGACAATCCGGCAACTTTCCTGTGGCCTCTCCAACCTCCACCAGATTCACCCAGATCCACGGGAAGACCTTGGGATAACTCCGGAGCGCGTTACTGAACGTGCCGCCTCCCGAGATCTTTTTACGCAACTCGCCGAGCACCTGCCGGAAAAAAGGGTTCGCGATGCCCTTCTCGATGATTTCCAGCGATCGAAGAAGTGGAATGCCTGCCTTGAGAAGCGTCGAAAGCTGGACGGCAAAAAAAATGGCTTCGCGAGTCGTCACACGCCCCGAAAATGAAAAAAAAGATCGGACGGGTCCTTTGGCGGAAGACGCCGACGCCGTCGAAAAAATATCCTGGAAGGCACCCTTCTTCTTGTCGTGCTCCCGGACGTCGATCACCATATAATTTTGAGCGAGAAGCTTCTGAATGGCCGCTTCCTTTGTCGGGGCTTCCAGGGTCAGGGTCTTGGCCTGGTCCGGGAGATCGCGCAGACGGACGTGACAATCAAAGAGTCGGCCCGGCTCTTTAAACTTTTCCGGCTTGGGGGATCCCGCCACAGATTCATTCATAGGCAACGCTCAGGACCTCATCTAAAGTAGTCACTCCGCGCTCCACCTTTTTGATCCCATTCTGAAGGAGCGTCTCGTATTTTTTTTCCATCTGAAGGGCTTTAAGCTTGCCAAGATCCGCGTCCCGGGTAACAAGACGCCGGATATCGTCATCGATCGGCAAAACCTCATAAATGGCCATACGCCCCCAATAACCGATCTTCCGGCATTTGGGGCACCCCGTGGCTTTATAGAGAGTATCGGCGCGGATCCCATAATCTTTCTGAGTTTTGGCATCGACTTTGTACGGTTCTTTGCAATGGGGACACAGGACACGGATCAAACGCTGGGCGGCGATAAGCCCGAGACTTCCCGCCACGAGATAAGGCTGGATCCCGATATCCACGAGACGGGTGACGGCCGTTACGGCATCATTCGTATGCAACGTAGAGAGCACCAAGTGGCCCGTGAGCGATGCCCGGATGCAAATCTCGGCCGTCTCAAGATCGCGCACTTCCCCCACCAGAATGACATCCGGATCCTGACGCAAAAAAGCGCGGAGGGCCGAGGCAAAGGTCAGGCCGATCTCGGGCTTCACCTGAACCTGGTTCATGCCCGCAATTTGATATTCGACCGGGTCTTCGATGGTCAGAATATTGATCTCCGGAGAAAGACGCTTGTTTAGCGCCGCGTAAAGTGTCGTACTTTTGCCGCTTCCTGTCGGCCCGGTCACAAAAATAAGTCCGTAAGGCCGCATCAGCGCCGTTTCGAAATGCGCGAGCTGTTCAGGTTCAAAACCGAGTAACTTCATATCCAAAAGATCCAAACGCTTGTCCAGGATACGCATCACCACCTTTTCTCCGAAAACGATCGGGATGGTCGAGACACGCATATCGACTTTGTGTCCTTTGTACTGGAGCGCGAACGAGCCGTCTTGCGGGATCCGCTTTTCAGCGATATCCATCTTGGAAAGGATCTTGATACGGGAAACCATGGCGTTATGCAATTCCCGGGGCGGAGGAGGAAGCTCGTAAAGAACGCCGTCCACGCGATAGCGAATATTGATCTTGTCCTGGCAAGGCTCAATGTGGATATCGCTTGCGCGGTCCTCAAGGGCTTTACGGATCATGACGTCCACCAGCTTGACCACGGGCGCCTTTTCGGCTTCCAAGAGAGTCGCTTCGAGATCCACCTTATGATCGTCCGCTTCCTGGATATAATCCTGCGTCACGTCATCGACCTCGGCGGATGAGATCACCTCTTGAAGGTCGGTATTACCGTAATAAGCCTCAATGGCCCGCTTGAGTTCGCTTTCGGTCGAAAGGACCGTCACAATGTCGTACCCGGTGATCTTGCGAAGATTATCCAGAAAAATGAGGTCCGGAACTTTCGCCACGGCCACCTTAAGCACTTGCCCGACACGATCCAGAGGAAGCACGAGATGAGTAAGCGCAAAATCAGGTGGAACGCATTCCTTGAGGCGCTGGTCCATGCGGGGTTTTAACTGATCGGTCGAAAGGAAAGAAACGCCGAGCTGCTCGGAAAGCGCCATCCGGAGCTGGGCCTCGTCCAGGAAACCCAACTGGATCATGATCTGACCCAGAGGTTCTTTGGATTCTTTTTGTTGGTCAAGAGCCTGAGTCAGCTGGTCCCGATTGATGAGTCGCCGCTCAACGAGGATGTCACCCAATAAAGCGTTGATACTCATGCCCACCTCTCAAACTTTTAAATCCGAAGCACGAATTCCGAAATCCGAAACAAATTCAAAGCACGAAACCAGAAACAAATTCAAAATCAGAGTGACAGAAATTCGAAACTACTCGGACCGCCTCAAAATAGCCCCGAAGATATTCATAAGTTCGGTCGCCTCTTGGCCCAGCATATCCTTTTGGCTGGCAAAGCTCCCTGCCTCAACAAGATTCAGCCAGTAACGGCTTTCCTTGGCCTCTTTTCGGCAGATCTTAATCCGCATCAAGAAGTCTTTCTTGCTCAGCGATTCGTTCGCCTCAATATAATTAGCCCCGACCGAACCCGAGGCCCTAACAAGCTGTTTGGCATCCTCTGTATTCGAAATCCCTCTAGACAGCGTTTTGACGAACCCCCGCACTTGCTTAGCAAACAACAATGTACGTTCTTCTAGGTCGTAGCGTTTCGAATTTGCTTTTTTGTCCATTCGGATTTGTTTCGGATTTCGTATTTCGATATTCGGATTTCTAACCGTTGGGTTCTTCTGCAACCTGGCTATTATCTCTTGCCTGCCGGTCAGGCCAGGGGTACAGGTTATTTCCCCTGGGATGGCGTCGCTGTGTTCTGTTCCAGAGTATCCAGAGTGGAATCGATCAATTTCTTCCGGATATTGAAATAACCGTCAAAATCCGTTTTTTTCTCCTGCCCGTCCTTAAGCTGCTTGTACCACTGTTTGTCCTTCACCTTCCAGAAGGGCGCCATCTCTTTGTCGAAATCCAGGCGCTTGTCGGGAGGATTCGGAGTTTCAAGCATGGAAGGATCCGTGATGATATAAGGCGTCACAAAAAGTATCAGTTCCCGGTCCTTGATTGATTTCGTATTGCTGGTGAAAAGTGCCTTCCCCACCATGGGGATATTTCCGAAAAAGGGCACCTTCCGGTCGTCATTGGATTGCTCACTGAAAAGCATCCCTCCCAACGCGATCGTTTGTCCGTCATTGACCATCATGGTGGTGCGAGCCGTCCGGGTCGTTGGATCTCCGGTGGATCCTCCCCCAGGACCAGTCACAGAGATCGAGGATGCTGCCACGGTCGCAAAGGTCGGCTCCAGCGTCAATGTAATACGCCCCCCGGTATTGATGAGAGGCGTCACGCGCAAGATCGTTCCGATCTCGTAACGTTCGATGTTCGAGGTGGTATCTCCCGCCCCCCCCGCGCCCGTAACCGTCGAGTTGCCAATGGCCGCCTGGGTCGCGATCTTGATCAGAGCGGCTTGGTTATCCAGGGCCAGGATCTTGGGCTTCGCCAGGATCTTGAGCTTGTTGGCACCTTCCAACGCTGAAAGGGTGATCTTAAAACTTGAAAAATCCCGGCTCCCGGCCGTCGTCACCGCACCTGTGGATCGCGAAGGATCAAACTGCTGAGCGCTTTCTTTGAACACATTGTAAGCCGACTCAAAGAGATTGCTGTTCATGTCTTTCATAAACGGAAAGTTGGTGGCCTCTTTCGCTCCCGTGATCGTTCCAAAAACGCCATCCGTCCCCCAATCAATGCCAAGGCTCCGGTCAAGATCCTCGAATGTCTCCACCAGGATCACATTGATGAGCACCTGATCGAGCGGCCGGTCGAGCTGGGTGATCGCCGATTCGATCATCTTGAGCCGGTCTTCCGAATCGGTCACGATCAAACTGTTGGAGCGGTCATCCACCGAAACCTTACCCCGTTCGGAAAGGATCTTTTCAACCGCTTTAACGATCGCCGAGCTCTCAAGCTTCGTGTCCTCTTTTGCGGCCGAAAGGGTCACAAGTCCGCCCCCCGAAGAGCCACCACTCGAAGACCCGCTGCCACTCGAAGATCCACCGCCGCTCGAAGAGCCGCTTGATTCGATCTCTTTAAGGCCACTCACTTTCACGTAGTAAAGCTTATACACACGGGTCAGCAAGGACGGTTTCTCGGGAGCGTCGGATGAAGCCCGGAAAAGGTAAATGTTCCTTCCGGGAATAAAATCATAGCTGATATTGCATCCGTACTTGATCGATTGCAGGACATCCTCCAGGCTGACATTGTCGAGCGTCATGCTGACTTGTCTCTCTGCAACTTCGGTCCCTGCAATGAAATTGATCCCGCTCAGGTTCGAAAGTACATTCAGCACATTGATCAGCGACGCCGATTTAAAATCCAGGTAATATTTCCCATCCGCCGTTCTCTCGGCCTTAACCTCAGATACCGCGGGCGTCGTTCCTTTTGAGGATGGTTCCGCCGGAGTCGAAGAAACCGGAACCGGAGAAACCGTGGCTTCCGACGAAGCGGCCGTGTCTTCCGCCATCACAGGGTACGAAAGGCAGAGACACAATAAAAGGAAAGCAAAACTGCTCTTGGCAAAAAACAAGTCGGCTTTTTTCATAACGGCGATTGCTCCCTTCCTGATAAAGATGAAGATGACGGCATTTCTGACGGCGGTTCCGCAGAAACGTTTTCCACGGCAATCTTTTTTTTCGCCCGATCCTTGGCCCTTTGAAGGTCTTGATCCGGAAACAAAGGAACCGTGATCTTTCCCCCGCTCGCTAGAATATCGACCTCTCGCCTTCGAACCTCAAGCAATTTTATTCCCTTCTTGTCGTCCCCCTTATAGAAAACCTCGCCCCCAATGACCGCATAGGCGTCTTTGCTTCCAAATCCGATCCCCTGCAACTCCACTTTGATCTCGGGACCAACCGGGACAGCAGTCCCCGGGACCGCCGCGGGGGCTTCGGTTTCAGGCGCTACGGCGAAAGGATCGCGAACTTCCTCTTGAGCCATCTGGACCGCGCCTTCAATCCCGGGAGTCGCCTCTTCAGAAACCGGCGAGACAACATCCTGAGAAGAAGCGACGTCGGGTTCAAGCTCTCCCGCATGAAGCGGCAATAATCCCAGTCCCAACATTGCCAGGAGGAATCCAAAAAACCAACGGTTTATTTTAGGCATTGTTTTTTTTGCCTCGTTGTTTTAAAAAAGTTTCAAATACAATTTGGATCTGCAAAGGATATTGGCCTTCCTGAGGGGTCGAAGAGGGCTTCCACAACAAGGAAATATCTCTAACCTTGATCGCCGCGCCAATCTTTTCGACCGCCTGCAGGAATTTCAGCAATGAAAAGAAAGTACCCTGCCCATTCATTTCCATCCTCAGCCTGATGTATCCCCCGTCCGGTTCAGTACGGGGGGTCAGTGTCGCAATATGGATCTGGGTCCGACCCGCAATGTCTGAGATCTTTCCAAGAAGCTGGGATCGTTCCGTGACCGTCGCCAAAACGCTCTCGCTGCCGTCAAGGCTCTCTTTCAGACCCTGGACTTCCCGGTAAAGTTCACTGCGCTTTTGAGACTCCGCGATGCTCTGACGCATACTCGCAATGTTCTGAAAAACCGGATGAATCATGGCCACATAGCAAAATAGGAACGTTGCGACTCCCGCCGCAGCTTTGATGGCCCACTCTTTTTGCTGTTCATGGATCTTCACAGTCGACATAAGTTAAAGTTCCTCACTCCCCAAGGACCCGGAAGCGCGTTAAATCCCGGTTCCGAAAGCTTTCTCGTTTGATCTCTTCAAGTTTAATCTCGGTAAACGAGTCGGCGATGATTTTCTTCCCGCTTAGAGCTTTCACCCAGGCACTGATGGTCTCGGTCTCTTTTTCAGCATTCCCGAGATAACAGATCCCCCTCGCATTCAGGCGCCTTTTTCTTTTTCCGGTTTGCGGCATTTCTTTTCCGGTTGTATCTTCCAGCGAGACATAATCGAGCGAAATCGATTGGGGCAACCCCTGTCCCAACGACATTATAAAGGCGGAGGTCGAAACCTTATCACCAAAAAATCCATTCAGTTGTCCGGCCCGTTCGCTCATTTTTTCTTTTTCACTCGTCAAGTCTTCGGTCGAACGAGAAGCGAACGCCGGAAACTCTTGATTCGCGGGACCCAGGATCGCTTCATTCTGACCCTCGAGGTGCATCAGATACGGCTGAAAACCTCCATAGCGAACCCCTGCCAAAAGAATGAAGATCAAAAAGCACTCGAGCCCCAGAAATTTCAGTAGCTGGGGAAGATCGGACCTGCGCTCCGTTTTGGGTAATAGCTGTATATCTCCCATGGGAGAACGGTACCTCAGAGACCGGAGCGCCAATCCAAAAGCCACTAGTACCGCGTGAAGCGTCTCGGGTGGAATGTTTTTGGCATTGGGTAAACTCGCGACATCAAAACGGACTGTGTAATTAAACGCATGCTCCAAATACTCTACCCAGAGCTTGAGATCTCCGGACCCGGCCAAAAAGATCTGCCCGATCGCCTCGCCGCCGGTCAGCTTGTAAAAATAATCCATCGAAGCTTTAAGTTCGTCATGAAACCGCCTCTTATCCTCTTCCATTTTCCCGCTCAAAATAAAATCACGAGAGAGGTAGACGATCCCCTTGGAGGCGAGCGTCACATTCACGTTTCCGTCAGATTGGAGAACCACAAAACCATGAGTCTTGGTCTTTCCGACCATATTTAAAGCCGCGAACGCACGCCCCACGGCGTTATAGACCGGCTCGACCACAAGCACTTTGGCGGCAGCGGATCGAAGGTCTTCCAAATACGTATCGAGGACTTCTCCGCGAATCGCGGTGGCCGTAACCGAAAGGACATTCTTATGGGTCAGATGCGAGTGGTAATCCAGCGACGAGTCGGAGATCTTGAAGGGAACATAGCGGCTTGCTTCATTGCGAACCGCCCCCGGCTCATCTTTTTTGGGGACCACCGGCATGATGAAGTGCCGCGTCACAACCTGCAGGGGACTCACGGCCACATTCACAAAAGCCCCGGGCTCTTTGATCTTTTCAAGAGCCTTGAGAATGGCCCGCGATTCCGGGCTTGTTTTTTTGATCCGCTGGGCTTCTTTTCCAATGACGGGTTCCTGCGAGCCTTCAGGATTGATGGATTCGATCGCAAAAGCTGCGATCTGGGGCCCGGTCACCGTGCGGATCGCAGAAACCGCGATCACTTCATTGCGACCGATATAGACGCCAATACCTTTCCCCATGACCTTCCTCTCGTGTTATTCCCTAATCAACCCAGCAAAATTCTTCTTAATTTGTGTTTTAAAAATCCGAAACACGAAGTACGAATTTCGAAACAAATTCAAATTTTCGAAACTCAAAATACAAAACAACCCGTTTTAGACATTGGAACATTCGGGTTTCGAATTTGTTTCGTGTTTCGATATCCGGATTTCGTGCTTAAAGTTCGGCGCGGCAACTATTAAGCACTTCATGGCCGCCCATTTAGCTTGCAAAGGCAACCGTATCGCCTTCTTGAATCACTTGCAACATAGCCGCATCGCGAACCACCGCAACCGACATGGTCGGATAAACCCGATCAATACGTCCGACCGCCAGCCCGATGCCGTTTCTAAAGATCGTGATCCAGCTTCGGGAACGAACCCCCTGGTCAGCACCCCGATTGATCACAACAGAACCTTGTTTTCCATTGACCGAGGTGACTTCCCCCTGAGACAAGGAACCTCTGCCCGTTGAAAAAGGTTCCCGGGAAAGTCCGGCGGCAGCACCGGAAAGAGCCGACATACCCGCCTGATCGACAATCTTATCAAACGCCCGGCTTTGGGCCTTAAGAGCATTCACGATTGATTGCTGGGTCTCAACCGTGCCTCGCAAAGCAGCGAGTTCCGATTCATACCGAACAGTGATCCGCATGAGTTCCTCGCGGTATTTTTTCTCAAGCCCCTGCTCATAAGCAATTTTGTCGGCTTTAGCCGTTTTTAACTCCAAAACCATGTCCTGAAACCGGCTATCCATCCCCTTCATTTCTGCGCTCTGTTCCTCCGAAGCGTTCTTAAGCGCGGCATAAGACCGCCCCAGCTGTTCTTTTTCACTTTGAAGTTGGGCGAGCATTTGTGAGGCCGCTCGATCCTGGTAAATCCCCTGAACATACAAAAACACAAAGACCCCAGCGACAAGCCCCACGCTCAGAAAAAATTTTCCGGAACCCGAGAAAGTTTTCCCAGAATCCCGGAGAGGGTCCTTAAGCCTGGAAATCCTTGGCGCGGCGGAAACGGCTGTTTGAGTGCTAAAAGTTTCAAAAGCGGGATAGAGTTGTTTCCCGGGAGTTTTTGAAAAAGGAACGGGGCTCTTGAGCGGAGCCGTTTTTTGCTCTTTGTAGTCGTGGACGATCTTTTCTTCCAGAGCCACCCAGTTCCTGACGGCTGCAAGATTGGCTCGTGGGACGTTCAGAGGCGGGGTTTTGAGAGCCGGCTCTTTAAAGGCGGTTGTGGTGTTTTTCCCGTGAGTTTCGGTTCTTGGAGAATCAAAAAAACCGAAAAAATTCAGCTTCTTCTTGGAAGCCACCGGTCCGGAAACGCTCTGGCCGCTTCGGGAGATGATCGTGATCTTTTTGTCGCTGAGTTTTTGCATAGGGCCAACCCTCTCGCAGTGACTGGCTTTCCATAAAAAGATGGAAACCAGGCGTACACTCAGACAAAGCTCTTATGAGCCTTTGCTCAGTATATTACATTCTATTTTCGGCTCTCCAAAGGATTTTCTTGATAAAAAGGTAAAAAAATCTTGGATTTGATAGAGGGCGGAAGAAGCGACAAAGGAATAAGTTGTGCTCGCAGAAGCTGCGTGTTGTGTCTCGTCTCGAATTCGCGAATGGCTTTTTCCTCTTTGAGAGTAATACCGCATTCTTTAAAAATCTTTACGCTGCCAATGCCCTATAGCATAATGGCGCTGAATAGACTAAAATTGGACCTCAATGAACCCTAAAATCCTCATCATGGTTCCGGCTTTCAACGAAGCCGATTCCATTGGTGCACTTATCAAAGAGATTCGCGTCTCGGTCCCCCAGGCCGATCTTGTGGTAATCAACGACGGCTCTCAGGACAACACGGGAGAGGAAGCCCGGAAGACCGGCGCTTTCGTAGCCACCCTCCCTCACAATCTCGGGATTGGTGGAGCTGTTCAAACAGGCTATCAGATCGCTTTTGACGAGGACTACGACGTCGTAGTCCAGATTGATGGCGATGGCCAACATGATCCTGCCTACACCGCACCACTGCTCCGACCTGTCCTGGAAGGCAAACTGGATCTCTGCATCGGAAGTCGCTTCTTGGAAGAGGATACGGAAACTTTCCGGTCGACCCGGGCAAGGCGGTTCGGGATTCGATTCTTCTGCCGTCTCCTTGGGCTTTTAACAGGGCTCCGGTTAACGGACCCCACATCGGGATTCCGTGCGACCGGAAAAAAACTTATCAAATCTTTCGCGGATTACTATCCTGTGGATTTTCCGGAACCTGAGGCGGTAAAAATCGCCAAGCGGCTAGGCGCACGTGTTGGCGAGATCCCCGTCCGCATGCGGGAACGTCAGGCCGGCCATTCTTCGATCCGATATCTTGCAACCCTTTATTACATGGCCAAGGTCACACTGGCCATCCTGATCGATACTTTAAAGAAAAACCCTTAGGAGGCTTCCGATGCATCCCAAAACATTCGCTCTCATCATAACCTTTTCTGTGCTGATCCTGGTCATCGATCTGATCCGGCGGCAGAAAATGACTTTCAAATATGCCCTTGCCTGGCTCGCCTCAAGCATCGCCGTCATTTTTTTTACCCTGCAGGACACCTGGCTCAGAACCGTTGCTCAATGGGCCGGCTTCGCCTTGCCCAGCAATTTCATTTTTTTCCTTTTGCTGATCTTCGTGATCTTTTTCAGCCTCCTGCTAACGATCCACATCAATGAACAGAATAGCCGGGCCGAATCCCTGGCCCAGGCGATCGCAAGGCTGGATTACCGGCTCCGGAAAATGGAAGGAAAAGAGTCGGACGAAAAACGTTGAGCCCTCTAAAAAAAATTAATGTGAAGCGAGGCCGTAGAGAATCATGCCCCATCGGGATCCGAGGAGTCTTTCCGGAGAAAAACGCACCGGCAAAACATTCAGACCGCCCGTTTTGAAGAGATGCATCCCACGGTGAAGTTGCATAACCTTGGCGGGGGTGAAGGGAATTTCATGAATTCCCGGCATCACAAGGGGTCTCAAAATTTCCCACCAGGAATACCGGTTGGGAACAAAAGTCGCAATGATTCCGTTCTTTTTTTTGAGCATCTTGAAATGGCCCATTAATTGCTGCTGGTCCTCATCAGAAAAATGTTCGAAGAGTCCGTCGGAGAAGATCAGATCGAACTTATTCCGGAAGGGTTCCATCCAGTCATCCAGGAAAAGATTCTCTTTCAAATAAGCCTGGCAGCGGCCCTGAGTATTCTTTCGCGCAATTTCAAGAGATGCGCCCGAATAGTCTAAGGCCCACACACGGCAACCTTTGCTCAAAAAATACGCTGAAAAAAAACCGGATCCGCAACCCGCATCAAGAATCTCCATCCCTTCGAGCACAACACCCTCCAGGACTTTTATAATGCGGATCTTGCTCCAGCTTTTCCGGGTGAAACGCTGAGAGCTTTCCATTTCCCAGAAACGGTCCCAATTTCCGCTTTTGATGTTTTTGTTCATATCATCTTCCCAATCTGTACCCGAACCGGCATACACCCTTCATCGCACCCCAAGCCCAAGCGAAGCAGCGAACGAATTGAACTCCAATACCGAAAAAAGCCGCTGCGGGATCGCGTCTGAAAATAAAACCAAAGGAATTCCAGACGGAACCGATGAGAAAAATAGAAAGAATGACCGGAAGGATACGAAAACCCCGAAAAGGTAAAAGCGAAAGAGCGAAAGGCAAAAGTCCCGCGGCCAAAACCTGATATTTTACGATCCTGCCGGTATAAACATCCCCGCTTCTTTTGTCCAGATGATCGTTATAAAGCTTGATGCGGTCAAACCCGCGGCGCGCCTGGTTTTTCATGTACGGCCAGAACGCTTCAGGATGCGCATGCGCAACGATCGCGTCCGGAGCAAAGAGAATCCTGTATTTACGCGAGATCCGATAGGTCAGATCCCAATCTTCCCCGCTCGGCGCCTTGTAGGACTCGTCAAACCCGTTCATCTCCTCAAGGACCTTTTTCTTAATCGCGAGATTGTAGGCGCCATGCGCATCGATCGCACCAAGGACATAACGGTAACGCCAGGCGATCTCGTATCCTACGAAACGGGCCAGGACACGCTCATCATTCAGCGTCCGATAGGTTCCCGCAACCGCGGCAATATCGTCGGAAGTAAAATAAAACATCAGTTTCTCGATCCAATCATGGTCCGGGACGCAATCCCCGTCGGTAAAGATTACCCTATCCGCCTGCGCTGCGCGCCAGGCCACGTTACGAGAGGCCGCGGGACCTTGATTGGAATTTCGGATAAGCCGGATCACGGAATGATCTTTCGCGTAGCGTTCAATGATCTTGGCCGTGTTGTCTTTGGAGCCATCATCGACAAGCACGATCTCATCCGGCATTCGCGTTTGGGCCAGCAAACTTTCGATCAGCCGTCCGATGTTTTTTTCTTCGTTATAAACCGCAGAAACAACGACCACTCTCATCAGGCTTTTTCCCGAGTAAATATTTTTTTCATAAAAAAATGGCATCCGAAAATAATCCGGGACCGCTCCGACGGAGAAAACAGAAACTGCCACACCTTTTGCAGAATAAAAGAGGGCCTCAGATAGAATTCGCGGTAAGCTAAATCCGTGAATTTCGAAATCGCTTCACCGGTCAAGGCTCCCCGGTGGATCTGGGACGCATAGTAACCGCTCCCCTGGAGCCATTGGTCATAATTCTCGGAATCGAGTTCCCCTTTATCCTTGGCCTCTTCATAGGCCCGCGTTCCGGGATAAACCATGATCGGAAAGAACTGTGCCGTATCAAGCTTCATTTGCTTTGCCATGTCAAGCGTTTGGCGCATGGTTTCGTGAGTTTCGTTCGCTCCGCCAAAAAGAAAGCAACCGTGAATCATGATCCCCGCCTCCGCGCAGGCTTTCACAAAACGTTCCCGCATCTTGACGGAGGCCCCGCCTTTGCGCATTTGGTCGAGAATTGTCTGGTCTGCGGACTCGAACCCCACGCAAAAAAGGCGGCACCCGGCCTGTTTCATCAGTTTCAAGAGCGCCACATCATCAAAATCCGCGCGGGCATTTCCAGACCAGGTGACCTTAAGCCCACGCCGCAAAATCTCTTCGGAAAGCCGGCGCACACGCTCTTTATCCACGGTCAGCGTATCATCCTCAAACATAATCTCTTTGTTATGCGGCCACGTCTTCTGAATAAACTCCATTTCGTCGACCACATCGTTGACTGAACGGGGCCTGTACCTCTGCCCCGTAATGGTCTGCGGGAACACACAAAAGGTACATTCATAAGGACATCCCCGGCCGCTTACGATTGTCACCTCGGGATGGAGCTGCGCCCCATAACTGTAATGTTCGATTCTCAAAAAATCCCGGTAGATCAAACTTGCCCAGGGGATCTCGTCCAGATTTTCATGCCAGGCGCGGCGCTCATTCAGGATCCACTGCTCCCCTAAACGGAACGCCAACCCCTTCACACTCGAAAACTCTTCGCGTTTCTTTCCCTCCCCTAAATGTTGCGCCACTTCCAAGACCGTAAAATCATATTCTCCCACCACGACAAAATCCAGACTTGGCGACATTTTAAGCGTCTCAAGTGGCCGGGCAGTTGGATGTGTCCCTACAAGCATTGTCGCAGCACCAGTTTTTTTTGAAAGTCGATCCATCACTTTAATATCGTGGAAAACAGAAGCCGTCACGGTCGTTGCGACGATCAGGTCGGGCTCAAACCGCGCCACGCGTTCTTCGGTACGCACCAGATCATAATGTTCGGCCGGGGCATCCAGGAAGTCAATCGTATGCCCATGTTGACGGACAAGGCCCGCGGCTAGCGCAAGGTAAATGGGATAATAGAGTGTCCCCGAAGGCGCCACACCCGGCGATCGGCTCTCCCGGGTGAAACGGTCATGGAAAGGAATGTTTAGGAAAAAGACTCTCACGCGCAATGTCCTTTTAGCTTGTGAAATATTCAAAAAATTTGAAGCGGCTCATTCAGGATTTTATATTGTTCCGTCCTGAAAAATGGAGCCTAAAAGATGGATGCGATCATTTTCGTCATACAAAAAAATTACCGGAAGTTATGACGGCTAAAAAAAGACAAGGCTTGGGAAAACTCGTCGCGTGCAAATCGCTTTCAACGCTTACCAAAGGATCTCGTAGATATAAATTTTATTCTCTTCGTCGGCATAAAAAATCTTGAAACGCTTCAATCCTTCGCCCTTCAAAAAGAACAAACGGGTCAAAAGAGATTCGGCAAGGTCGTCGTCCGAGACAAGGGATTGGATTTCATTTTTCCGCTCATTGAAAACAACGGTCCTGTCAAGATCACCGTCATTACGAAGAACCTCTTTTCTCTGTCCGTTCTCGAAAAAAATATTCTTTTTTGGAATAAGGAATTGTCCTTGCGAGGGTGAGTACCACAGCACATCCTTGGATTTTGGATCGAGAATGAGGCCATTGTTAAAATGAAGAAGATTTTTCGAAAGCTTCCCCTTCAAGGCCGTCCCGTAAAAAAGTTCCCGCTGAGAGAGCGCCTCTTGTCCTGCAGCATCCACCCCCGCGGACTTTCCTTCCTCATAAACCCTCATGGCTTTTTCTTCCGTAAGATCGAAAATTTCGCGAAGCTCCGAGAGCACTTTGGGCTCCGGCTCGTTCCGATTGCGATACGCAAAGAGTTTTGAAAAATCCCATTTCCCTAAAAAAGAGATGCTCGGCATTTTCGCGAGCATGCTTTCTTCCACGATCAAAAATGCCGGAGCCGGCACCGCGTGAAGAGCGTCCAGGGTCTCGCGCGCCACCGCCGCAGGCACCTTTTCCCGCGACAAAATTTTCTCCCCCTCCGCACGGTTAACGGCCATAAGTTTCTCTAAAATTCTCTCGCAAACAAAAGGATTCCGTAGATACGGCAGCAAACGGTCGAATGTTTCGGATGAATCATTGTTCAGCATGCGCAGGATGGAGAGGGCTTTCTTTTCATCCTTTTCCATCAAGGCTCTCGCCATCCAGTAGCAAAGCGCCCCCTGGATCTGGGTTGCACCGTCAAAAATAACTCTTCTTTTTCCATAATATTTAAAGAAAGTTCCGTTGTCCCACCAGGAATTGATGATCGCATTCGGCGCCGTTTTTTTCTCTACCTGCGCCATGGCTTTATACCATCCATCATTCATGAGCGGGATAACCTGCTCCGAAGAGGCTAATCCGATCGTTAAGATCTTAAATATCAAAAATCCTACTAAAAATAAGAAAATTGCCGTGCCGGCAAGACGGTTCAAACCACGTCCCTCGTGGGTTATCTTTCGAGGAAGTTCACTTCCAAGGAAGGCCCCCAAACCCACAAACAAAGGAACCGCCAGATAAAGCAGAAAACGATTCGCCTTAAAAGAAGCGGCAAACATGAATGCGAACCAACACAACATAAAAATACCGAGATCCTGACGCTTTTTCCGCCACCCGGCAAAACACAGAAAGATCAAACCCAGGGAGCAGAGCGCAAAAATCCACGGGGCATAAAAAGAGCTCGCGATCGCTTTCAAATTAAGCGGGCCTAATTCAGAAACGGTATAAAGGGCATTGGGCCAGATGCTCCCCTCCGACGACCAAGCGACCCCAAGCCTCTGCCATTTCAAAAAGTCCAGAATGTACTGAACAATATTGACCCCGACGAGAACATACATTAACAATCCGCTAAGAGCAAAAAAAATTGCGGCGGAAACTCCGTAAATTAAAAATCTTTTTTTACGATCCGCGCCATCACGACAAGATTCCGTAAAAAGACCGGCTATTGAAAAAATAAAGAAACAGGCCGCGACTGCCCACATGAACCATGCCCCGGACCATGTCACGAAAAAGATGCCCTGGACGCAGGCCGCCGCACAGGAGAACGCGATTTCCTTGAATTTACTTTGGCCCCGTTTTACAGCTTCCAGTAAAAGCCACGCGACAGCCAATGCCATCGTCAGGACCATCATATCGCTGTCATACCATCCGGCGCCCCCTCGTTGCACACAAATTCCCATTAGCCCCATCGAAAAGACTGTTAAAAAAGCCGGGAGATCTCCGGACCAACGCTTCATGAAAAAATAAAGAAGCGCGAGAAAACAGGTCGCATAAAAAACGGGGAGATAAAAGAGAAAAACAGACAGCGGCATTGGATGAATCGGACTTGCCACCTTGTACAGAAATGCAGAAAAGTAAGGGAAAACCCTTGCATACGGAATGGGGTGCCCTTTGGGAGCCAACATGCGATCATCATAATGCTTCCCATCTTTTCTCAAGGTCCCGGGATACCCCCGCTGGAGGACATCTTCGGTATATTGCGCCCAATAGTACGGATCCAGCTCCATCAGATACGTTTGACCTCCAGCATCCTGATAGGGGGCTTTGAGTTCCTGATATTTTTTTTCGACTTTTTTGTTGAATTCCGCCGGGTTGTTTAGGATCTCATCCTGCATTTTTTGATTGATCTTGGCAGAAGACAGGCCGCCTTCTTTCGCATACTGGGTTGAGATTTTTGTGGCAATTTCGGCCGTGACTTCAAGAACCGCCCGGGATTCGAATTGCGGAAGATGGACCGGAAAGAGACGGACATAAATATTCACGCCCAGGCAAAGCGCCAAAAGCAGGAAGGAAATAAACTTGCTTGAAAAGGCTGTAGAGACGTCTAAGGAACCAGAGATTTTTTCTATGAACTTGTTCAACTTTTTTTTCAACGGAGCTGAACCCAAGGCGTTTTTTGAGCTTGCTTCTTCTCAAACTCAACAATGGCCGCTTCTTCCTTCAAGGTAATGCCGATATCATCGAGCCCGAGGAGAAACCGCTCTTTGACGGACGGATCGATCTCGAAGCGGAAGGATATCTCCTGAGAGGTATGCAAGGTCACGGTCTGATCAATCAAGTGGAGGGTCGCTTCCAGGCCAGGATCTTTCCGAACCGCCTGAAAGATCTTTTCGACTTCAGCCTCAGAGAGTTCTATCGTTAAAAGACCGTTTTTGACACTATTGTTCCTGAAAATGTCCGCAAATCCCGGGATACGGTTCTTCCCCTCTCCGGACCAAGGAGCAATGACCACCCGGAAACCGTATTGGCAGATCGCCCACACCGCGTGCTCACGGCTCGAGCCGCATCCAAAGTTGTTGCGTGCGACCAAAATCGTCGCGCCCTGGTATTCTTCCCGGTTCAGAACAAATTCCGGATTGTTCTTCCCTCCCGGGAGATACCGCCAATCATAAAAAAGCGATTCTCCAAATCCCGTACGGGCAATGGATTTCAAAAATTGCTTGGGAATGATGGCGTCGGTATCAACATTCGCGCGATCCAACGGCAGGATCACCCCTCTAAAGTTCTCAAAAGCCTTCATAGTTAATACCCTTTTTATAAACTCGAAGCACGAATATCGAAATAAACTTACCTAAAAATTCCAATAACCAAGATACAAGATACAAACAAATTACAGCCCCCAATACTCAAAGGCCAGCATCATTTTGTTTTTTCGATGATTGCCGAAAGAATCCGTTTCAACTCGTCCGCCTCTTGCAGCAAGGGGCTAATCTGGGATTCGGTGTTTTTATTGGCCTCGCAAATCAGCTCCAGCCAATGGACAGCTTCTTTAGCTTCCCGGCGAGCGATCTTCATCCTCTGCGCAAAATCTTTTTTACCCAAAGCATCGTTTGCTTCTCTGTAATTCGCTCCAACGGAACCGCTTGAACCCACCGCCTGATTGACCAACCGATCATTTATCGGATTACGCGGCAGCTTCAAACAAAGCTGGATCACCGCCTTTGCAAATTCGGTCGTCCGCCTTTCGAGGTCAAATCCGCCCATCTTTTTCCTGGCTGGTTATTGGTCTTTGGTTATTTTTTGGTTATTGTATCTTGGGATTTGGTTATTGAGATGTTCCGGATATCCACAAAATGTCCTGCCACGGCGGCTGCAGCGGCCATTTCGGCGCTCACGAGATGCGTGCGGCCGTCTTTACCCTGGCGCCCTTCAAAATTACGGTTGGAAGTGGCCGCGCAACGTTCCTGCGGTTTCAGTTGGTCCGGATTCATAGCCAGGCACATACTGCATCCGGACTCCCGCCATTCGCAACCCGCCGCCAAAAAGATCTTATCGAGCCCCTCCGTCTCCGCCTGTTTTTTTACCTGCTGGGAACCCGGCACCACGAGCACGCGGACGCCTCGCGCAACTTTGTGCCCTCTGAGATATTGCGCTGCGGTACGCAGATCCTCAATGCGCCCGTTCGTGCAACTTCCGATAAAAACCGTATCGATCTTGATCCCAGTGATCGGCATTCCGGATTTTAACCCCATATATCTTAGCGCCTGCTCGACATCCGCTTTGCTGTAACCCGGAACTTTATCCGGCTCAGGCACGCGTCCATCCACATCCGCCACCATGCCGGGGCTCGTTCCCCAAGTCACTTGCGGCGCGATCTTGGACGCATCGATCGTGAGCTCTTTATCAAATTTTGCTCCGGGATCAGAGAAAAGAGTTTTCCAGTAAGCTACGGCTTTTTCAAGGTCCTTCCCTTTCGGCGCATAGGGACGGTTCCCTTCGGACACGTAGCGAAATGTCACGTCATCTGGCGCGATCATACCGGCGCGCGCGCCGGCTTCGATCGTCATGTTGCAAACAGTCATGCGCGCTTCCATCGAAAGCGCACGAATGGCCTCCCCGCAATATTCGATCGCGCAGCCTGTGGCGCCCGCGGTTCCGATCATCCCGATCAGCTTCAGGACCATATCTTTCGCAGAGACCGGTTCTTTCAGCCATCCCGTGAATTCGACTTTAAAAGTCTTGGGCTTTTTCTGAAGCAAGCATTGGGTCGCAAGCACGTGCTCCACTTCAGAAGTTCCGATCCCGAACGCGAGCGCACCAAAAGCCCCGTGGGTCGCGGTGTGAGAATCCCCGCAAACAATGGTCGTACCGGGCAGTGTGATCCCGAGCTCCGGGCCGACAATATGGACCACGCCCTGCTTGTCGCTATGAAGATCATAAAGCGTGACGCCGAATTCTTTGCAATTCCTGGAAAGCGCGTCCAGCGACGCCTTGGCGATCAGATCTTTGATATTGAAGCGGTCCTTGTCGGTCGGCACATTATGGTCCATCGTGGCAAACGTAAGCTCGGGATGGCGAACCTTGCGGCCTGAAAGGCGGAGCCCTTCAAAGGCCTGAGCGCTCGTCACTTCGTGGACCAGCTGCCGGTCGATGTAGAGAAGCGCCGTCCCGTCCGGGAACGTCTTCACTACGTGTGAATCCCATATTTTTTCGAAGAGTGTTTTCGGCATAGTCCCAATACCTATCAATTTTTGCGAAGCGGTCCCAATACCGATCAATCACAGCTAAGCTGTGATTGGAGCCGTCCAAGTCACCATCCCAAAAGAATAAAGACTTGGACGGAAGTTGGGGTAGAGGTTCATGATTATATTGTTTTATCGTAATTTCTCAAGAACTCAAAATTGCTGGAATTTCACCTAAAAAACCCGCACCTTGGATCACAGCACCATAATTCAAACTTTCATTTTTTCCTCTTAACCTTTAAGATACATGTCGATACTTTAAGAACGAGGATCCGAAACGCCTCCGGAAATAACACGAGGCTGTTTTCGCAAAAAAAATTTATTGCACAGCGGGAGGAGATGTTGCCCTTTCAAAAACCGGCTCCCCGGTCACCCTTCAAACGAGGTTTCACGCTGATCGAAGTCCTGATCGTTGTGGTGATCGTCGCAATCCTTGCTGCAATGCTCGTGCCGCGATTAATGTTCTTCCCAGAAAAAGCAAAACTCGCCGAAGCCTTTCAAACGGTCGGCATGCTTGCCAGGGCTCAGAAACAATACATGGATACCACCGGCAGTACAACAGGCGTGACTTTTTCATGCAATGCACCCGACGACCTCACCGAACCCTGCGACGCTACCTCGTTCCCCATTTTAAACTCGCTTGGCATATCCAGCATTCCACAAAAAAATTTCCAGTATTATTGCAAGGACTCCGGGAGGTACTGCGTCGCCTACCGATACATACATGTAGGAGCTGGCGTTGCCAGCCAGCCTTATATGTACTTGATTTACCGGGATGCTAATGAAGGCCGGTGGTACTGCGCAAGAGGATATTACGGGATCGGCGCGACATCTCCGGGAACTGCCGATACTGCGACTTCCAGCATGAAAGGCTGCCAGGTAAATACCGAACATCCGACCTGGGGTTAATCTTGGATTACTCGAACAATTTCTTGATCTAAAATAATTCTCCCTGCGCGGCCACTGGAAGCTCGGCTTCGCCTTTCAACCCGCTGATACCGAGACCCAAAAGACGGATGGGTTTTCTTCCGGCGAAGGTTTTTTTCTTTAACAGATCGCAGGCGATCTCGTGAAGGGTCTGCCAATCCGGCGGCGGCGCGGCGAGTGTCCGGGAACGCGTGATCTGTTCAAAGTCGTGGTATTTCACCTTGAGCACCACGGTCCTGCCGGTGCGACCTTCCTGCTTCAGATCGTAAAAGACGTGCTCCGCGAGTTGCGCGAGTTTTCGCTTCAGCCACGGGAGATCCGCGATGTCCTTCGGGAATGTTTCTTCGGCGCTTAATTGCGTCCGTTCCCAATGAGGATTCACTTCCCGGTCCTCCTCCCCGCGCGCTTTATGGAAAAGCTCAAGCCCCCACTTCCCCAATTTCGCGCAAAGGTCCTGGGGCTTCACGCCCCAGATATCCCCGCACGTGTTTAAGGTCATCCCGTGGAGGATCTCTTCGGTGCGCGGGCCGACACCCGGGATCTTCCGGACCGGAAGGTCTTTTAAGAATTCTAAAATCTTGTCCGGGAACACCACGGTCAACCCATCCGGCTTTTGCATATCCGAAGCGATCTTCGCCAGGAACATATTGGGCGCCACACCGGCCGAGGCGGTGAGTTTTGTCACAGCAAAGATATGCTGTTTGACGAGCGCCGCAAGTTTCACGGGATCCTCAAGATGAAGTTTGTTCTCGGTGACATCGAGATACGCTTCATCGAGCGAGACCTGCTCGACAAGCGGCGTGTAGGTGTGAAAGATCGCCATGATGGACTTGGAGGCGGCGCTGTATTTTTCGAAATCGGGAGTGAGAAAAACGCCCTGAGGACAAAGCCGCTTGGCTTGCGCGGTGGGCATGCCGGAATGGATCCCGAATTTCCGGGCCTCGTAAGAACAAGTGCTCACGACGCTACGGCTATTCGGGTTGCCGCCCACGATGACGGGCTTGCCCTTGAGCTCCGGCTGGTCGCGCTGCTCCACGGCCGCAAAGAACGCGTCCATGTCGAGATGAATGAATTTTTTAGGCCAATTCATAAAGTGATAAGGGATAAGCGGTAGACGCTAAGTAAGAAGAACGGAAAAACGAAATGAACTGCTTACAGCTTACCACTTACCGCTTACCGCTGACTCCAGCTCGACGAGCTTGGTCTCGCCGGTCTGGCGACTCTTGAGCTCGACTTTGCCTTCTTTCAGGCTGCGGTCACCGATCACGATCTGCGTCGGAATACCGACGAGGTCCGCGTCATTGAACTTCACACCGGCGCGTTCATCCCGGTCGTCATAAAGGACGTCCTTGCCGGCCTTGGTAAGTTCTTCATAGATCTTTTCCGCGGCGTCGCGGACTTTTTCATCCGCATGATTCACGGTGATGATTTCTACCGCGAATGGCGCGATCGCCTCGGGCCATTTGATGCCCTTCAGATCGTGATGCTGTTCGATCGTAGCCGCGAGAATGCGGTTCACGCCGATCCCGTAACAGCCCATGATCGCGGGCTTGCGCTCGCCTTTTTCATCCAGGAAATGAGCGCCGATGGATTCCGTGTAGCGTGTGCCGAGCTTGAAGATATGACCGATCTCCATGCTGGTCGTCAGCACAAGTTTGCCTTTGCCGTCCGGCGCAAGGTCGCCGTCCTTCACAAAACGAATATCGCCGGTCGCTGTCGGTGTAAAATCGCGCCCGATCACCACGCCCTTGAGATGTTTGTCTTTTTGATTCGCTCCCGTCACCGCATCCGCGATCCCGAGAATATCCCAATCTGCATAAGTGGGGATCTTCAAGCCCACCGGCCCTGAAAATCCCACGGGCGCGCCCGTCGCTTCCAGGATCTCGTGCCCGTCGGCCTGACGGAGGTCTTTGGCCCCGATCAGTTTCCGGAGCTTGCTTTCATTAACTTCGCTATCGCCTGTCACAAGCGCCGCGACCGGCTTCCCGTCGGCCATAAAAATGAGCGTCTTGATCATGTGCGAGGCCTGAACCTTGTAACGATGCGTGATCTCTTCGATCGTTCTTAAATTGGGCGTGTCAAATACCTCGGGTTTGTGGTCTGTAGTCTGTGGTCTGTGGTCTGCGGGCTTGGCCCGCTCGGCAATATCCTGGCTTGCGAGATAACCGCCCTCCGAACTCGCGACGCGGTCTTCCCCGTACGGGCAGATCACCATGAATTCCTGGCTCATCTTACCGCCCATCATGCCGGTATCCGCATTCACCACCTGGAACTTCAGGCCGCAGCGCGTGAAGATCCGGGTGTACGCGTCGTACATTTTCTGGTAATTCACATCCAGGCCTTTTTCATCAACATCGAAACTGTAGGCATCTTTCATGATGAATTCCTTGGTGCGGATCACGCCGAAACGCGGGCGGGCCTCGTCCCGGAATTTATTCTGGATCTGAAAAAGATTGAGCGGGAGATCGCGGAAGGATTTGATGTTGGTCCCGACGAGCTCCGTGATGATCTCTTCATGTGTGGGGCCGAGCACGAATTCGTGACCCGCGCGGTTCTTGAAAGCGATCTTGTCATCCCCCAGCGTTTCATAACGGCCTGATTTTTTCCAGATCTCGGCCGGATGGAGGGCCGGCAGTAGCACTTCGGACGCGCCGGCGCGATTCATTTCCTCACGAATGATCCCGATGATCTTCAGAAGCACGCGAAAGCCGAGCGGCAGATAACTATAAACGCCGGAAGAAAGCTGGCGGATGAGACCGGCCCGAAGCGCGAGCTGGTGGCTGATGGCTTCGGCATCTTTGGGAATATTTCGAAGACTCGGGATCAGGGTTTGTGTCCAACGCATGTTGTCGTACCTCATATGTTGTATGTCGTATATCACCGTCATCCTCGAATGCTTTTATCGGGGATCCAGACTCCTGGATTCCCGCTTTCGCGGGAATGACAAAAAGACTTAAATTCGGATTACTTTAAATGAATCAGATTTTTCAGTTTGTCGAGGATCGAAAGATTCACGACATCATTATAAAGCACGAACACCATAAGCGCCATGAGCAGGAAAAACCCGACCGTCGTGATCCGTTCCTGCCACACCGGGCTGATGCGCCGGCGCGTCACCAGTTCGATCAGGAGAAATACCAGATGGCCTCCGTCGAGCGCCGGCAGCGGCAGAAGATTGATCACCGCAAGCGACACGCTCAAGATCGCCAAGAGCTGTAATAGCGCCGCGATCCCTGCCTTGGCGGCCTGCCCGCTGATCTGAATGATCCCCAGCGGCCCCATCAGATTCTTGGGCGATATTTGTCCCGTGATCAGATAAAAAAGCGCCTTGTGCGTCATGACCGTCTGATAAACCTCAAGATCCCAGGCTTTTTTCAAAGCCGGCAAAGGGGCATAGCTCTCGGACACGTACGCCGCAGGATCCGGCGTGATGCCGACCCGCCGCATCTGAACTTTTTTCCCAAAAAGGTCCTTCGCGTCTTCGACCTTGGGCCTGATCTGAACGATCAAAAGTTCCGGCTTCGCGTTGGCGCGCGGCCGCTCGACGTTCAATTGGATCATCGCGCCCGCCGACTGATCGAAACGCTCCAGGATATCCTTCCAGTTCGTGACCGCCTGGTCGTCCACCTTCAGGATCTTATCGTTCACTTTCAAACGACTGGCCTCGGCGGGATAGCCCTTCACAAAACCACCGACCACGGTCCCCGGCATCGGACGACCGATCATAAAAACGGCCCAGAACACGAGAAAGGCCAGCACGTAATTCATCGCGACGCCGGATATGACAATCAAGATCCTTGAAAGCGTGGATGCCGCAAGAAAATCCCCCGGCTGCGGTCCTTCGGGCCCGACTTTGGAAGCCTCTTCCCCCGCAGGGCTCACAAAACCGCCTAACGGAAAAAGCGAGATGGAAAAACGCGTCTCCCCGGACTGCCAGTGGATCAGTTCCGGCCCGAATCCGATCGAGAATTTTTCAACACGCACTTTGGAAAAACGGCACGCGATAAAATGCCCGAACTCGTGAACAATAATGAGAATGCCAAAAACGATCAGCGCCGGTAAAAGGGAAATCAGGGAATTCATAATAGTTCCTCTGCGGTCTCTCGAGCCGCCTTGCGAAGACAGGCGAGCCTCGCCTTCTTTGTTAATAAAGAATGGGCTTCCAGGCGGGCCCAGGCATCCGCCGCGAAGATATCGGCCAGGACCGGTTTATAAATAATGCGGTGTGCGCGTAAAGTTTTTTCGATCGTTTTCGGGATCTCAAGGAATCCGATCTTCCCGTTCAGGAACGCTTCTACGGCCACTTCGTTGGCGGCATTCAATACCGCCGGCATGGTCCCGCCGATCTTGCTGGCGGTATAGCCAAGGTCTAGACACGGGAAACGTTTCCGGTCCGGTTTCTCGAAATGGAGCGCCGTGAGGTTCGCCAGGTCCAGATGAGGCAAGTGGTCTTCCAGACGTTCGGGATAGCTCAGCGCGTACTGGATCGGAAGTCGCATGTCGGTCACCCCGAGATGCGCGAAATGCGAACCGTCCACGAATTCCACCAGCGCGTGCACGATCGCCTCCGGATGGACCAGGACGTCGATCTTGGCGGCCGGCATACGAAAAAGATTCGCGGCTTCGATCACCTCGAGGCCTTTATTCATCATCGTCGCGGAATCGATCGTGATCTTCGGACCCATTTTCCATTTCGGATGATTGAGCGCCTGGGCCCGCGTGATCTTCGCAAGCGACCCCTTGATATTCCTAAACGGCCCGCCGGAAGACGTGATGATAAGTTTTTTGACAAACGCCGGATCCTGATTTTCCAGGCATTGCCAGAGCGCGGAGTGTTCACTATCGATCGGAAGCACCGCAACTCCGGCCTTCTTGGCCGCTTCCAGAAGAAGTTTCCCCGCCATGACAAGCGGCTCTTTATTCGCGATCGCGACGGTTTTTTTCGCGCGCACGGCGGCAAAGATGGGTTTGAGCCCCACGGCACCCACCATGGCGCAGATCACTTCCTGAACTCCGGCGAGCGTCGCAACTTCTTCAAGGCCTTCATCCCCCGTCACCACGCGGATGCCGAGACGCTTGAACTTGGGAGCGGCCTTTTGGGCTGCTTGCGGGTCATAGACGCAAACCACTTTGGGACGGAATTCGACGGCCTGTTCGTAAAGTTTCTCGGTATTTTTTTTAACGGCGAGAGCTTTAACCGAAAATCGCTCGGGATGGATGCGAACCACGCGAAGAGTATTTTCGCCCACCGACCCCGTAGAGCCGAGGATGGAAAGCTGCTTCACCCCGTTAGAGATTCGTTGAAAAGCTTGCGAATAATATTTCCTCATTTTAAACACGGAAGCGCCTTTGGCGCTTCCTATCTCTAACGGGGTTCATAATCTTTCAAAACCCAGGACCATGGTCAGGTAAAAATAAACAACGGGGATGGTAAAAAGAAGACTGTCCATCACATCCAGCATACCGCCGAGGCCCGGGATATTCCCGGAATCCTTGACGCCCGCGTCACGCTTGATCAGGCTCTCCGCGAGATCGCCCAGAAGCGCCAACGCCCCGACCGCGGTGCCCAGGATCAGAAGGTGGATCGGAGAAACATGAAGATAAAAAACAGAACCAACTGAGAGCGCGATCGTCGCGAACATCTGGCCGATGGCTCCTTCAATCGATTTTTTAGGACTGACGTGTTCGAGAAGTTTGGTTTTTCCGAATTTCTTGCCGACAAAATAGGCCGCCATATCCCCCGCCTTGACGATCAGGATCGTGTAAGCCACCCAGGCCGCCCCGTCAGGCAAAAGCTTGATCTTGATGAGATACGAAAAAAACCACGCCACATAGATGATCCCGAAGACGCTCACGGAAACGCTTGTGATGGTCTTGTCCGGAGACTTGCGATTGAACAGGAATATAAAAAGCGCCACAATGACCATGAGAAGGTTCGTGGGCTGAAGAGAGAAATAAGCCGAGAAAGGCAAAAGCGCGCCGAACACAAGGCCAAACCCCCGGTGAACGAGCAGCCCTTTTTGTTCCGCGAGGGAAAAGAATTCCCAAAGCCCCACCAGGATGAACGCCTCGACCACAAGGAAAAAGCACCAATGCGGCAAATAAAAGATCACCGCGATCGCCACTGAGATCAAAACCGCCGAGGTCATAATGCGTTTTATGAGCTGGTTCATTTTTTCCCTCCGTTCGCCGCGCAGGTGTCTCCGAAGCGTCGTTCCCGCTCTTTGTAATCCTCAAGCGCCTTTTCGAACTCATCCCGGGTGAATTCCGGCCAGAATTTTTTCGTCACATAAAGCTCGGCGTAAGAGATCTGCCACAAAAGAAAATTGCTGATCCTCATCTCTCCGCTTGTGCGGATCAGAAGTTCCGGATCCGGCATGCCCGAAGTATAAAGATTCCTGGAAAAAACCTCCTCGGTGATCTCGGAAGGCTGGATCACTCCCCGCACGGCGTCGTCCGCGATCTTTTGACAGGCCCGCAAGATCTCACGACGGCTGGAATAGCTCAAGGCAAAGGTCACGACAAGGCCTGTGTTATGTTTCGAAGCTTCCATAGCCTGCGTGAGTTTTTTCTGCAAGGTCGGGACCAGATCCCCTATTTCACCGATCACATTGAAAACGCAGTTGTTCTTGATCAAAGCTTCGATCTTTTTATCCAGATACGAGGACAAAAGCCCCATCAGGAATTCCACTTCTTCTTTGGGACGGCGCCAATTTTCTTTGGAGAACGCGTAAAGGGTTAGGTAGCGGATCCCTTTTTCCTTTGCGGCCTGGATGATCTCTTCGACGCGCTGGACACCGACTTCATGCCCTTGAACGCGGAGAAGACCCTGCTTCTTGGCCCAACGCCCGTTGCCATCCATGATGATCGCAACATGTTGAGGGATCGCGTTGGGCATGTCCTGGCCTCAATAGTTTTTTAAAGAAAGGCTGCCAGGACTAGTCCCATCAACCTTTGAATTTTCAGGTAATGGAGGATGGGGCATGTCCTGGCCTAAAGAAAGATGGTTTGATTACGTTTACTACCGACCGAAACGATCTTGATCGGAGTTCCCATTAATTCTTCCATCCGTTTGAGATAACGACGGGCATTGAGCGGCAGCTGGTTCCAGCGTTGGCAGTGAGTAATATCCTCTTCCCAGCCCTTCCACGTTTCATAGACCGGCTGCGCTTTGGAAAATTCGAAAATGGCGTGCGGGTAATCTTTCGTAAGCTTGCCATTGATCCGGTAAGCCGTTGCGATCTTCAGCTCCGGAAGCCCGGATAAAATATCGAGCTTCATGATCGCCAGCTCATCGAGCCCGTTGATACGGACCGCGTGACGTCCGATCACCGCATCGAACCATCCGCAGCGACGGGGACGGCCGGTTGTGGCGCCGAATTCTTCGCCTTTGGTCTGGACCAGTCTCATAAGCTTCGGAGGGAATTGTGTGGGGAAAGGTCCTTCTCCCACACGCGTGGTATAAGCTTTCGTCACACCGATCACGCGATCGATAAAAGTGGGGCTGATCCCGGAACCCGTGATCGCGCCGCCCACGGTGGCATTCGAGGAAGTTACGAAAGGATAGGTCCCGTGGTCCACGTCAAGCAGCGTGCCCTGAGCGCCCTCAAAAAGAATGTCCTTTTTGGCCTTCGTTGCGTCATAAAGATATTTGGGCGTATCGTGTGAAAATTCAAGAAGTCGCGCGCGATATTTCATAAAATAATCGAATATCTTTTTGAAAGAAAGCGGCTTGGCGTGATGGATCTTCACAAGAAATTCGTTCCGCTCTTTGAGGACATAGGTGAGCCGGTCCTTAAAATATGGGAGCGATTTCAGATCCCCCACGCGGATCCCGACGCGCGCCATCTTGTCGGCATAACAGGGCCCGATCCCTCTTTTCGTCGTGCCGATCGCCTTGCCTTTTTTGGAGGATTCCTCTTTGAGCTGGTCCATCAGCCCGTGATACGGAAGGATCAAATGTGCCTGATCGGAGACGAGAAGCCGGCCGCGGACCTTAATGCCCGCCTTTTCGAGAAGCGCCACTTCGTCAAAAAGCGCTTCGGGATTGATTACGACGCCGTTGCCGATCACGCAGATCTTCCCGGGTTGAAGAATACCCGAGGGGATCAGATGCAGAACGAACTTCTGATCGTTGAATTTGATGGTGTGGCCCGCGTTATTGCCGCCCTGATAGCGAACGATCACATCACTTTTCCGCGCAAGAAGATCGATGACCTTCCCTTTGCCTTCATCCCCCCACTGCGCTCCGATCAAAATACGGTTCATTCGATCCCTCTCTTCTATAATTTAACGACTTTGACGTCCAAGACGAGTTTGTTCTTCTTGATCAACGCCACGACCTTGGCAGGCACTTCGCTATCGGTGTTGATCGCGGTCATCGCGTAAGCTTTCTTGCCTTTGCCGACACGCCCCAGTGACATCTCCGCGATATTGACGCCGTTCTTGCCAAGCACGGTTCCGATGGTTCCAACCACGCCGGGAAGATCGTCGTTTTTCACGAAGAGCACCCACCCTTCGGGCACCACATCGATCATGAACTCATTTAGCCGCACGATGCGCGGTTCATTACTGAAAAGCGTTCCCATGATCCGGTGCGTTTCCTTGCCCTGGACCACTTCGACATCGATAAAACTCGTAAAACCTTCATTCTCGTCACTGCGGCTCTCCGCGATCGCGATCCCGCGCTCTTTGGCCACGGCCAGAGCATTAATGAAATTCACGGAATCCCCGCAGATCGGCTTGAGAAGTCCCTTGACCACCGCCATCGTAAGCGGCGCTACATTAAAACGTGTCGGGTCCCCGCCGTAGCGGATCTCTACTTTTTTGAAGCTTCCGGTAAAAAGCTGCGCGTAAAGCATGCCGATCTTTTCCGCGAGCACAAGCCAGGGCTTGAGGCCCTTGAGCGTGTCCGGATCCAGATTCGGAAGATTCACGGCATTGCGGATCGCGCGGTCATTCAGCGCATCGATCGCCTGTTTCGCCACCTCAAGCGCCACATTCTCCTGCGCTTCTTGCGTGACAGCGCCCAGATGCGGCGTGCAGATAAATTGCGGGAGTTTCAAAAGCGGATGGTCCGCAGCGGGCGGCTCTGTTACAAACACGTCAAAAGCAGCGCCAGCGACTTGACCGCTTTGGATCGCCTCAGCGAGCGCCATCTCGTCCACGATACCGCCGCGGGCGCAGTTGACGATCCGGACGCCTTTTTTACAAAGCTTGAAAGTCTCGGCATTAAGAAGATTTTTCGTTTCCTTCGTAAGCGGCGTATGGAACGTGAGAAAATCCGAGTTCCTGAGGAGCGTCGGCACATCCACGAATTCCACGGGATATTGTTTTACGCTTTCTTTGGAAATGAAGGGATCAAATACCATCACCTTCATATTGAAAGCGCTTGCGCGTTTGGCCACTTCGCGGCCGATGCGGCCGAAGCCCACGATCCCGAGCGTCTTGCCGTTCAATTCCGTTCCCTGGAACTTGTTGCGTTTCCATTCGCCTTTTTTCACATGGGCATCGGCTTGCGGGATATTGCGGGCAACCGCCATCATCATCGAGAAGCTGAGCTCCGCCGTCGAGATGGTGTTGCCTTCGGGAGTATTCATGACAATAATGCCGCGCTTGGTGGCCGCATTCAGATCCACATTGTCCACGCCCACACCGGCGCGGCCGATCACGCGGAGCTTCTTACCGGCTTCAATAATATCAGCCGTCAGCTTCGTAGCGCTACGGATCAGGATCGCATCATATTCCCCGATGATCTTTTTAAGTTCTTCGGGCTTGAGTCCGACCTTTTCATCGACCTGGATATTCTTCTCTTTGCGGAGAATGTCCATTCCGCCCTGCCCCAACGAATCTGAAACCAGTATTTTCATCATGATTGAATCTCCCTAATTTTAAAAATACTTTCGCACCCTTTGTCATCCCCGAATGCTTTAATCGGGGATCCGCGCTCTGGATTCCCGCTTAAAACTTGCGGGAATGACAGCTCTTTTTTGCAGTCCCTGCGGGACAAAAAAGGGATCCCTTTTTTGTCACTTACAAGAACAGCAGCAGGAAGAACCGGAAGCGGCCTTCATTTCCTTAAGAGTCTGGCCGAGCACTTTCAATCCGGTTTCTATATCTTTTTTCGTGATCGCGCCCATGTGACAGATGCGGACGACCTTCCCCTTCATCTGATCGCCTTGCCCGCCCGCCATCGCGATCCCTTTTTCATCGCGCAGCACTTCGCAGAGTTTCTCGCCATCGATCCCTTCGGGAAGCCACGCAGCCGTCACGGTCGAAGAAGGCGCTTTTGAAAAAAGCTTCAGGCCCATTTTTTGAAGTGACTCGCGCGTAAAAGCGGCATTCGCGGCGCAACGCTTGAAAACGTTCTCAACCCCTTCCTTCTCGATCAGATCCAACGACTTTTGAAGGCCGATCACCAGCGTCAAGGCCGGCGTCCAGGGCGTGTCACTGTCTTTCAGGGATTTTTCATAATATTTCAGATCGTAATAGAACTTCGGCAATTTGGCCGTCGCCATGCGGGCTTTAGCCTTTTCGCTCACACTCAGGAACGCAAGTCCCGGGGGAAGCATCAGGGCTTTCTGGGAACCGCTGACCACAAGGTCCACATGCCAATTGTCGGTCTCCAGACGATCGGCACCAAGCCCCGAAATGGCGTCTACGATCAAAAGCGCGTTCGTCTTTGCGACGATCTCGCCTATCGCCTTGATATCGCTCAGGACCGCCGTCGAGGTTTCGCAGAGCTGGACGCAAACAGCCTTGATGTCCGGATCTTTTTTGAACGCCTCTTCGATCTGCTTCGGATTCGGCGCTTCTCCGTACGGAACCTTAAGACTGATCGGATTGAGCCCGAACGCTTTTGCGATCAGCGTGAAACGCTCGGCGAATTTTCCGTTCTCCACCACAAGCACCTTGTCTCCCGCAGAATGAAAATTAACCAAAGCCGCTTCCATCGCCAGACTGCCCGAGCCGGCAAAGGTATAAACGGGGTTCTTCGTGAGGAACACTTTTTTCAAACGCTCGGAAACATCCCCGAAGATCTTGCGATACCGCGGCGTGCGATGGTGGAAAATAGGTTCCGCCATCAGCTTGCGTGTGACTTCAGGAACAGGCGTCGGACCGGGAGTTAAAAGGATCGTGGGTTTGCTCATGATTTTGGAACCTCCATGCGGGTTGTAATGACTTGATCAACAATACCGTAATCCTTGGCTTCTTGGGCGGACATGAAATAATCGCGGTCCGTGTCTTTTTCGATCTTTTCGATCGTCTGCCCGGTGTGATGGACCAGGATCTGATTCAGCTGCTCTTTGAGTTTTAGAATTTCTTTTGCCTGAATGTGGATATCCGAAGCTGTCCCCTGCGTCCCACCCCAGGGTTGATGGATCATCACGCGGGCATTCGGCAGGGCGTAACGTTTCCCCTTGGTGCCGGCCGCAAGAAGGAGCGACCCCATGCTGGCGGCCTGACCCAAACAATAGGTCGCGACATCGCACTTCACGAAACGCATAGTGTCATAGATCGCCAGGCCCGCGGTCACAGAACCGCCGGGAGAATTGATATAGACGTTGATATCCTTGCCCGGCTCTTCCATATTAAGGAAGAGGATCTGAGCGATAATAAGGTTCGCGATCACGTCATCGATCGGCGTTCCGATGAACACAATGCGCTCTTTGAGAAGCCGCGAGTAAATATCATACGCCCGCTCCCCTTTTCCGGTTGTCTCAATGACCATCGGGACTAAATAGCTCATAGAACCCTCCGTGAGACTGAAGACTTCAGACTGGAGACTTCAGACTAAAAAATCACTTCAGTCTGCGGTCTGTCGTCTGTGGTCTGCGGTCTGTTACTTGTTCTTCGCGTTCTTCTTTAAAAATTCAATGACCTTCTCGTTCCGGACCTGGTCCAACAGGGTTTCCCGGGCTTCCTTGTGTTCTTTATAATACTTCTCGATCGTTTCCTTCGGCTGACGGTACTGAGCACTCAAAGCTTCGTATTTTGCTCCAAGATCGAACTCTTCGGCCTTGATCCCCTGCGCCTCCGCGATCTCATCCAGAAGAAAAGCGATATGGATCTGACGGCGCGCCTCGGTTTCGAACTCCTTTTGCATCTTTTCTTTTTCTTTATCGAAGATCTCGTCGGTGCCGCCCTGCTGAATGAAACGCTGACGCGCCTGATCCATCAGGTATTCCGCCCGCCGTTGCAAAAGCCCGCTCGGAAGATCGATCTTGTTATGTTTGATCAGTTCGTTCAGAAGCTCCCGTTCGAATGCAGCCTCTTTTTCGTCGGCGTCCCGTTTTTCCAGATCGGCCGTGAGCTTTTTCTTGAGATCGGCAAGGTCCTTGTATTCTCCGGCTTGCTTGGCGAGATCATCGTTAATCTCGGGAAGCGTTTTTTCCTTGATCTCCTTGACCTTCATCTTGAAAAAAGCGGTTTTCCCGGCCGCCCTTTTATCCGCCATATCCTGAGGGAAAGTGATCTGCACGTTCTTTTCATCGCCGATATTAGCACCGACGAGCTGGGAGGAAAACCCTTTCAGGTATTCTTCTTCTTTAAGCTCGATCCAATCATCATTGCGCTTTTCCATTTCCTTGCCGTCGACCGTGCAGACATAATCCGTGATAACGAAGTCGCCGATCTTCGCGGCGCGGCCTTCGACCGCTTTATATTGAGCGTGCATCTCCTGGGTATGCTTGAGCGCTTTCTCAATATCTTCCGGCTTCACGCCGCTTTTTTCCTTCTTGGCGCTTAATCCGGTCACGCGGGAAAGTTTGACCTTGGGACGGATCTCAATATGCGCTTTATAGGTGAGTTTTTCTTTGGAGAACTGGATATCCTTGATCTCAGGCGTCGTGAGCGGATTTAGATCTTTTTCGCGAAGCGCCTTGGGCAGGGATTCCGAAAGGAGCGCTTCCAGCACTGCGTCATTCGCGTTCTTCTCATAATGCATGACCAACACATCCCGCGGGATCTTGCCCGGACGGAATCCCGGCACTTTGGCGCGAGAGGCGATCGACTTGTAAAAGGACTCGAATTCCTCGCTGATGCGGTCCTGGGCCACTTCAATCGTCAGGATCTTTTCGCAGGCCTTGCCGTCCTGCAATTTGATCTTAAGTGAAGAGCTTTGCGGCTGCGAGGTTTCGTTGAGGGAAAGGTCGTTAGAGACTTCGTCTTTCTTCTTTTTCAGTAACACAAAAACCGCCTTCTTTAAAGTATGGAGCGAGTGGGTCTACTTCGCTCTGTCTTTTTCAGCAGAGCTTCGTAGAACCTTGGTTCGTCCTTGTTTTCTATTCATTCCTGCGAAGCTGTGCCATCAAGAACACAGCGAAGCAGAAGAGCGAGTGGAGGGAATCGACGCCCTCCGTTCGCTAATGCTCTCTCCGGGTCGGTCACCCGCACTTGCAAATCTGACGCATGTCAGTTTTGCTTGCAAGTGCTCCCTTCGATTCCCTCGCCGCTAACTACGCTCATAGCCGTAGAGAACTGTCATTAAGTTCTCACGGCGTCATACTTTTTCATTATGAAAAAGTATGGAGCGAGTGGAGGGAATCGAACCCTCGTAGCTGCCTTGGCAAGGCAGAGCATTACCACTATGCTACACTCGCTTGTTAAAAAGGTAAGAACTTCGAGCGATGAGGCGCCGTATTCTAGGGAATAAACTCCGCTTTGTCAAACATACCCAAACCCTTTTTTCTCGGGATCCGTCCCGAAAAAAAACGCGAACTTCTTGTAAAGTAACCGGTCCTTCAGTAGAATAGCCCCCGTTTTTCCAGAACCCATCGTCATGATCCCTTTTATGCGCCCTTAGCTCAGTTGGTAGAGCAAGTGACTCTTAATCACTGGGTCGAAGGTTCGAATCCTTCAGGGCGCACTTTTTCTCAATGAAAAAGTACGGTGTCGTGAGGGCTCAAAGAAAGCCCTCTACGACAACCGCACTTTTTTCTCTGCTCAGTATCTGGCAAATCGGTTTCGAATCTGCGGCCGTGGCGAAATTGGCAGACGCGCAAGACTTAGGATCTTGTCCCGAAAGGGTTGGGGGTTCAAGTCCCTCCGGCCGCATTTTTCTCCAATGGAAAAGTGCGACATCATGAAGAAAAAAACCCTTTTCGTATTGCTTCTGGCAGCGGCACTTCTGGGTCTTGCGCTCTGGGGCCTTCCGCGTCTTCCCGAGCTTGAACGCAACCTCGCGGAACGGCTGGCAAACAATTCCGCCAAAGACTATTTCGCCGGTTCCCTGCAAATCGAAAAAGTCTCGCTGGATCATCATTTCAAGATCCATCTTACGGGAATCACCGGAAAACTGAAAACCCGCCAAAATCCAATCCCGCTGGAAGTGAGATCCCTTGAATCCCGGGATCCCCTTTTTATTTTGATCACGCCAAAACCCGTGCGCTTCATTTTTGAGGGACTGCGGCCTCAAGGATCTTCGCGCCCCGGGATTTCAGGAACACTTATGATCCGGACCGGAAAGGCCTGGAGCTTTGAATGTTCCGCCGACTTTGGAAAAACGGATCTCGAGGATTGGCAATGGCTGGACCCTCAGGACCTCGGGGGTGCCACCGGCGCGATGAAAGGCAATCTGACATTCCGCCAGACCTTGGGCCAGGAACCTACATTCAACATGGACCTCGAAGCGCCTCAACCCGGCGGCAATATCCAGGCCCGGTTCTTTGATCTCTTTCTGCCTTATCTCCCGGCCTCTCTTCAAAAAGACAAAGTCAAAAAAGCCTCCGAAAGCCAGGAACTTGTCCGCTATGACCGGGCTGCTTTAAAGGTCAGCCTCCTCCAAGGCGACAGCATGAAAATTTTCCTCCAAATCTTCATTCCGGCTTATAATCTGAAACTGACACTGAACTCGCAGATCAAGACTGACCAAAAAGACGCGTTCTCACAAATCGCCCGGATCATGGGACTGATCGAGGTAAAATAAAATGAAACTTGTTACGAAAGCATTAGCGTTTCTCTTAGCCGCGATTGCGATCGCGGGCTGCACGGTCAAGGCCGTGGGAGATCCCAACCGTCCTATCACGATCAACGCCAATGTCGTGGTGGATATCCGTGGCCTCAAACAGACCGCTACCAATATTGAAGACATGGTTGCGCAGGGAGCCGTAAAATGAACGGCCCTATTACTCTAAATTTTAAGGAGGGTCTCACCATGAGACACATTTATGCTTTTGGGTTGGCTATCGGTCTGGTGATCCTGACCGCGACATCGCTCTGCTTCGCGGTAGATTATGATTACAAGACCATGACCCCGGCTATTGAGAAAGCCTTGAAGAACCGCCAGGCAAGATATCAACAACTTCAGAACCTCAAACAAGAAGGTGTGATCGGAGAGAACAACAAGGGTTATGTGACCGATCTGAAGAACAACGCCACGGCCGCCACGCTGACCGCCGCCGAGAACCGGGACCGCCGGGTTCTTTATGAAGCTCTCGCGGAACAGAACAAACTCGGCAGCACCGGCCTTTTGGAAGTCCAAAAAGCATTCGCGGAAGTTCAGTCTGAGAAAGCCGGCCCCGGAGATATGGTCCAATCTTCAGCGGGTTATTGGAAGAAAAAAGCCTAGCCGAAAAGCTAGAATTTCCAAGGTCCAAACACCAATCACCAAATAAATTCCAAGAACCGAGATCCAAACACCGGCACTCGAACGTTTGGTTATTGGGATTTGATTATTGTTTGGTTCTTGTATCTTGGCGCTTGGTTATTGCTTCAGGCAGAAGCAGTTTTATAAATCTCCTGCACCCCGCGAGTCACTTCCTGATATTCTACAGGATCGGTGATCAAAGATTTCCCGCCAAGCGGTAGCTTCTGGAATTCCTTCTTGATCATCGCGATACGTTCTTCCGTGATCGGACGAGACTGATAATAATCCATAAAATAAGGCATCATCTTCTCTCCGGCTTTCAGAAAATGTTCCTGCACATCCAGCAAAGCCTGAGGGTCGTAGCCGGCGCTCATCAGATATTTCATGGCCGCAGCATCGCTTCCCAAGAGCCGCTCCCCGGGAGTCTTGAACGTACTTTCATTGTAAGCCTGTAAAAGCACCAGCCCCAAACTCGCCAAAGATCCCAAGGGCCCGAACATCGGCCCGACCGCCGAACCGGTTTGCGCCGCGGCATTGATCACATCATCACTTTTCGTAAAACGCTTGTCAGGATATTGCTGCTCGCCGATCTCATGCGCGAGCACTGCCGCGAGTTCCGCTTCGTTCTCAAGAAAATTCAGCATTCCGGTCGTCACATAAACATAACCACCGGGGGCAGAGGTTGCGTAGATCTTTTCGCTGTAAAGGATCGTGAACCGGTATTGAAGATCGTGACGTTTGGCTTGGGCGGCGAGCGAATGCCCCAGGTCGTCGACATACCGCACAACCCTGGGGTCCGTGTAGGAATAAAACGATGCGAGGATCTCGCGGTGGATCCGGGCTCCGACCGCCTGTTCGCTGGAACCGGCACTTTGCTCAGCGATCGCCTCTGTGTCCAAGCCCCTTTTCGCCGCGGTCGCGCAACCGTTCAGAAGGATGAGACAGCTGAGAAGCAGCGAACAAAGCATCGAAAGGTTCTTCAAGCCAAAATCCTTCTTGAACTTAGATGAAGTTTCGGGATACGATGCGGCCTCTTCACTCGCGCGTTCGCCGTAGGCGGCCCACCTTAAGCCGCCACGGCGACGTATTGATTTATTGGAAATCAATGCGCCCACACCACAGGTGTTGGCGCAAACAAGCTTTTATCAAAAGAAAAATTAATGTGGTTTGCGCCCATAGCTCAACTGGATAGAGCATCAGCCTTCGGAGCTGAGGGTTGCAGGTTCGACCCCTGCTGGGCGCAACCTCTTAATGCTTCGTTTTTAATTTTGAATTCTTAAACACCAAAGCCAGCGCGCCAAGATCGCCGACGTGTCCTTTGAGCTGCGAGCGAACGATCCTCACCGTGAGGAACGCCTCGGGCCAGGCATGTTGCCTTGTGCTTTTCATCATCGTCGCCCAGAAGATCTTGTGCGCGGATTTCAAAACGCCGCCGCCGATCACGACTTTTTCGGGGTTCAAAACATTTAAAAGATTCGCGAGGCCGATCCCCAGATAATATCCCGCTTTTTTGTAGCTCTCGATCGCAAGCTTGTCTCCCTCGCGCGCGGCCATGCCAACCTCTTTCGCACCCGAAACCTTTTTCTTTTTGATTTCCCGGTAATATCCGGCGATCGCGGTTCCGGAAGCATACGCCTCAAGGCATCCTTTTTGGCCGCAATGACATTTCCGTCCTTCCGGGACCATACTCATATGCCCGATCTCGCCAGCCACATAACCGGAACCTTCATAAAGCTGTCCGTTGATCATGATCCCGCCGCCGATCCCGGTGCTCACCGTGATATAAATAAAATTTCTGGAATTTTTCCCGGCGCCCCAAAAGCTTTCGCCGAGGACCGCCGCATTCGCATCATTAGCAAGAAAGACAGGAAGACCGCTGGCCTTCGCGAGAATGCGCTTGAGCGGAAGCCCGGCCCATCCCGGGAGATTCGGAGAACGCGGGAGCGTTCCTTTTTTGGAATTCACGGCGCCGGGGCAACCCACGCCGACGCCAAGGATCTTTTTAGGGGAAATATCGGATTGAAGAATCAAAGCTCTGAGATTGGCAGTAAGCTCCTGGATGCAGACCTTCGTCTTCATCCCGATGCGGGTAGGGATTTCTCTTCGCGCAAGGATCTTCCCTTTTTCAGTCCCAAGCACCAGCGAGATCTTCGTCCCGCCGATATCAATGCCGATCGCGTATTTCATCGCTCAGACCTCAGACCACAGACAGAAGACTACAGTTTTAAAAAACGTTCAGGAGGGTAGCCAAAATTTCTTCTTTATTTTAAAAATAAAAATTTGGGCAGGGAGGGAATTGAACCCCCGACACAGGGATTTTCAGTCCCTTGCTCTACCGACTGAGCTACCTGCCCATGAATGGGGATATGTTAGGATGGCTTGAAAACTTTGTCGAGCTGTTTGTCGGTGCGGTGAATTATAAAGAAGCTTCTCGGAATGTCAAAAGCTTTAAATGGGATTGCGCGCATTCACTACCGATAAGCCTGCTTCCGGTGTTCGATCGTGATCACCATAACGATCAATTGCTGATCTACGATCCGATAAAGGATCCGGAAGGAAAATGTTTTTGCAGACCGGAGTCCTTTAAGCGGACCTGAAAGCGGCTTGAATTGGTAGGGATTTTCTTTCAACTTCTCGATAATACGGTTGATGCCCCGCGTAAGCTTGGCATCCCGCACCGACTCATAATCTTTTTTCGCGGTGGGAGTAAAGAAAATTTTATAGATCAGATGGCCGGTTCCGCGCATGGGGCTTAAACATCCTTTTTAATCGAATCGAAATCAACCAGCTGGCCTTTTTTAACCTCCTGTAACCCGGCCTGGATCTTCCGGACCAGATCATGATCTTTCAGGATCTCGATCGTTTCCGTCAACCCGGCATATTCCTCCATCGAGATCATGACGACTTCTTTCCTGCCGTGGACTGAGATCATAAGAGGCTCTGTGGTTTCCGCGGTTTCTTTCACAAGTTTGCTCAATTTATCCTTTGCTTCTGATAAGCTGATCGTAGCCATCGCTTCCCTCCTCTAGCCATATCCCAGGCCAATATTAGCCTTTATTCTGGCTAATCGAAGTATACCTGACAGCTACTCAAAATACAAGAGCCATCATATCAATATATGCTTATATGTCAATTAATTTTTTATTATATGCAATTTATGGCAACCGGCTACAACCCATCCAACCTCGAAGATCGGATAAGCTTGTTACTAGCGGGTCAATGTCCGGAGTGGTAGGGCTGGTGGTGGAGGATGGTGAGAGCCCGGTAGATCTGCTCCGCAGCGACCGCGGCAGCAAGTTCGTGAGGCAGGGTCATGGGACCGAAGCTCCATCGAAAAGCAGGCTTCATTTCATTTAAAGCTTCGTCCGTAAATCCGTCTGGGCCGCCGATCACGATCTCAAGCATCTGCGCGCCGGAGTTCATGCATTTTTGAAGTTCTTTCGCTAACTCCTCAGAAGCGACTGCCTTGCTCTTCTTCCCTCTTTCGCAAACCCAAAGACAGGACTTTGTTTTGGCGGGATACGCGCCGGCTTCGCAAGGCAGGAAGTGCCCGATCCTTTCCGCATACTCCCGGACAAGGGAAAAAGCCGCGGAGGATTTGAAACCCTTGGCCGGAGCTTGCGACGGCTTAAGCCACGCTAAAGAAAAACGAATGTGCATCGGATTGGACGGTCCTTTCTTGACACTAGTATCGCTTTTTCGTTTACCGAATGCAATACGCGGAATTTCCAAGAACCCTGAGGCGTGCTCCGAGGGTTGAGCGGGCATGGTGGCAGGCAGAAGGCCTGCCGAGCAAGACCCGAGGCGCAAGTGAGTTTTTCCTCGCTGGGGAAAACGAATGGCGCCAAAGGAGCTCTTGGAAATTCAACGGGTTCGCTTCAAGTTCATTTCTCTTTATCGGAACGAGAAATGCGGGGTAGAATGCAGCATGGCCTCAAAACAAATTCCTGAAATTGATCATATCTATCTGGATAAAAATGCCGCGCGGGCGCCTCTTGCCAAACGCATCCTGCGCACCCTCCGGGGCATTCCTGTCACGATCGTAAAAAACAAGACGGCCTTTCTCCGGGAGATCGAAAAGTTACCCCTTAGCGCCGGCAAAAAGAAACTCTGGCTCACAAACTTCAAGGGCCCTTTTCTCAAACCCTGCCCCGCGACGGGAACGGATTATCTCTGCTGCCAATACCGGACCCTCAACGCGCAGACCCACTGCCCCCTCGACTGCACTTATTGTATCCTGCAAAATTATCTGAATGTTCCACTCATCACGGTCTATGTGAATATCCAGAATATTCCCCGGGAGATCGACGTCCTGATCGCAAGTGAGCCCCGGCGTCTTTTCCGGATGGGCACAGGAGAACTGACCGACAGCCTCGCGCTCGACCGGCTAACGCGGCTGAACGAAGGCCTGATCCGCCACGCCCTTGGAAAAAAAATGATCCTGGAGATCAAAACCAAGACCGTGGCGATCGATCATTTGCCGAAGATCCCCAAAAGCAATGTCCTCGTCTCCTGGTCGATGAATCCGGACGCCTTCATCCGGACAGAGGAACATAAGGCCGCGTCTTTAGAGGCGCGCCTGAAAGCGGCCAAGCAGGTCCTCAAAAAAGGCTATCGCCTGGGTTTTCATTTTGATCCCCTGCTCATGCTGCCGGGCTGGAAAGAACAGTATTCGGGACTTCTGGAAAAACTGACCTCGACCGTCCCGGAAAAAGAAGTGATGTGGATCAGCCTGGGCAGTCTGCGCTACCCGCCTTCCTTAAAAAAGATCATTGAAGAACGCTTCCCGAAAACGAGGATCACGACGGCAGAGTTCACCCAAGGGCTCGACGGTAAGACGCGCTATTTCCGGCCGGAACGCGTCCGGCTCTACCGGCACATAGTCGCCGCGATCCGGAAGCGCTGGAAAGACGTTTTCATTTATTTCTGCATGGAGAATAAAACCGTCTGGCAGGATGTGATGGGATTTGCGCCCGAACACAATGGGCATCTGGATTTTCTTTTCCACGAAAGTATTGCGAAGAGATTCCCGGGCCTGAAATTACCGGCCCCGACGTTGAGCCGGTACTAAGCTCCGACCGGAGCCCCACCCACACAACCGGCCGGGGTTCCGAGGCCGGGTTCGGGGCCCCCGACGATGATCCCGGTCTGGTCCACACAATAGGTGTGCTGCCCCGTAACGTCCTGCTTCAAGGCATTCGCTTCCATCGAGTATGTCGTCCCGTCCGCACTCGCGACGAAAGTAAAACTATATCCGTCTTTACTGTTGGGATTCAGCCAGCTCTCGTTGATATATTTCTGTTCGATCAAGGCATTCATATCCGGGGCAAAGGCCGGGGGATTTTGGAACGCCCGGTAGGACTCATTGGCATTGCTGAAGACACGCAGATCGGAAAGGATCAGCTTCTCATTGGAATTCATCTTGATCCTGAGAAAATTCGGAAGCGCCGCTGCGACGAGAAGGCCGATGATGCAGACCACCACCATAATCTCGATCAGTGTGAAGCCACCTGAAAAGCGCCTTTTTAGCAAGTTTTTCATGGATATTCTATCGGCCTACTATGAAAGGCACTTGACCGAAAGAGCTTACCTCTTGTTGGAGGGTATCGCGCGCTTAGGATCGATATTGGAGTCGTTCGATTTCTTCCAGGGAATGGTTCATATGATCCCGCTCGTCGAGGCCCACACGCCGCACCAGATCCGCCAGGGATTTTTGCCGGGGATAATACTTGAACCACACGGAGTCCACGGGCAGGCTCTCAAATTCGGGATGCTCCCGGGCATAGAGCATGTATTCGTGTTCGGCATGCGACTCAAATGCGGCGTTCATGGCGAAGGACCCGGTGGGATTGAGCCAGTACATCACGCGGGTGATCATAAAATAAACGAGCGTCATGGCCTTGGGGATCAGAAAATGCCGGAGCCAGCCGAGCTGGATCCCTTTTTGATAGCAAAGGTCCGCCCAAAGAAGCATGTGCCACTGTTCATTATCTTGCGATTCGCGACCCATCTGAATATGGCGGAGCGCCACTTCTACTTTTTCAAGGGGGACTTTTTTCGTGCCGCTGTAAAGTTTCGACAGAAGGTGATAGGCGCCGTTCTCCCACGCCCAGTAGGGATAACGCGCGAGGATCTCAAGCACCATCACCTTCGGCAGGGATCGTGGCTTTCCATAGAGCACATCAAATTGCCAGAACATGAATTTCAATATCAGATTCGCCGGAAGTTTCGGCGTCGCGAGCGTTTTCTCCTGCTCAGCCTTAAGATCCAGTGTCTTCCCCATCGTATATTCGTAGGAACCCACGGCACCCCTCCTTTTTTTATAATTTCACCCAGAATCGATCCCGGTCCCGCCGGTGCCGTTAAGCTATCGGAAGACCCGACCGGGCGCAACAGAAATCCCTTTTTTAAAAAAGCTTCCCCACAACCCTTCCTCCCGATATACTTTTGCATGTATCTGCTTTTTTATGCGGCGTGAACTCTTAAAATCCGAGGGGGGTTTCATGGTTGATGACAGCCTTTACATCCTAAGAGATCAATCGAACGAGTTCCAGGACCAACCTTCTCCAAAAATCGGGGCCACCTCCAAAAACTCGGACGATGTTTTGAGCATCTTGAAGAACGCCCTGAGCCGCAACGCTTCGGATATCCATTTCCAGGTGGGAAGCCATCCGATCTTCAGGGTCGACGGCATGCTAGCCCCCTTCACGTCGGCCAAACCCGTCACGAGCACTTTTATGGCCAGTTGCATGGACATGTTTCTCAACGAAAAACAAAAAAAACAGCTCTTTGAAGAGCGTCAGCTGGATTGTTCCGCAACGCTTTCGAGTTTCACGCACCGCTTCCGTATCAACTTTTTTTTCCAGCGAAACCATCTGAGCGGCGTTTTTCGCATCAATCCCATTATTCCGCCCACCATGGCACAACTCGGATTGCCCCCCTTAATGGAAAAACTGGCCAGTCTTCCCCACGGACTTGTGCTGGTCACGGGAGCCACGGGTTCCGGCAAGACCACGACCCTGGCGGCGGTGGTGGATTACATGAACAATCACAGAAATGCCCACATCATCACGATCTCCGACCCCATCGAATACATTCACAAGAACAAACGCTGTGTGATCAGCCAGCGCGAGATCGGAAATGACGCGACTTCTTTTGCCAGCGCCCTACGTGTGGCACTCCGGGAAGACCCGAACGTGATTATCGTCGAAGAGATCCGGGATCTGGAAAGCATCTCGATGGCTTTGACCGCCGCGGAGACAGGTCATCTGGTCTTCGCAACGCTCCACACCAACGACGCCGTTCAGGCCATTGACCGCATCATCGATGTCTTTCCCCCGAATCAACAGCGCCAAGTCAGGGTCCAGATGGCCATGACCCTCCAGGGAGTTGTTTCTCAGGTCCTTTTGAAGAAAAAAGGTAGCCCCGGACGCGTGGCGATCTTTGAAACCATGCCCGTCACGACTCCGATCCGTCATCTGATTCGCGACAATCAGACCGTACAGATCTACAACGTCATTTCGACCAATCGCGCTCAGGGAATGCTCTTGCGTAATGACGCTCTCAAGGAATGCTTTCAGAAGGGCCTTATCACGCAGGAAGACGCCGAGTCCTGCTATCTGGACACCACGCTTTTCCAGAGCGAACCCCAAACTTGGCGGCGGACCTGAAGCGACCGCCCCGCTTAAAACATCCAAAATAAAAAAACCGTACCTGATCAACAGGTACGGTTTTTTTATAAATGTTCTTTTGGGATCAATCTATCTGGTGTGCATTACACGCATGTTGGATGGATTGTGAAACCAATACGCTTCGGAATCACCTGGATTTAATTCGTTCCTCAATGGCATCTTTCCAGCGAGAGGGCCACCAGCAAGTAAATCGATATACCTTACCGTCTTTCATTGTGATCTTAAGCGCATTGGGAACGGCAGGAACTATGCCCAGCAGCTTCGACCAACCTTTTTCCGCAGTTGCCATGTTTCCAAGAGGAATTGTGGTCGAACCCCCCCGAAAATTCAATCCAGACGATTCAAAAACGAGCTTCGTCTCCGTCAAATAGAGCTGCCCCGTTACATGCTCAAGGTCCTCTTGCAAACTCACCACCCCCCGCCGAACAATCCTCTCGCCGGATGGGAGTGAAAATACAGCCACCTGAAAAATCAAAAGAAATGCTGATAAAAAAACTGCTGTCAGCTTCACGCTCGCATCCTTTCTGACTGAGGAAATATAGTTAAGCCCGTCCGGCCGCTTCGAGTATCATTGTTTGCTTTTGAATTTCCGCAAATATCCTCTTTAACGCCATTCCGTAATTTTCTGACTGAGCTTCTAAAAGCGGCGTTTGCAACCTGATTTCTACCGATTTATCATCGATTTTGGCGAGCGTGGCGGTTATCGCCACCGGATCGCTTCCTCTTTTTCCATACATAAAAGGGATTAACAAAAGCGAGGCCCCAAAGGTCACTATTGCAAAGAGAGCTGCGAAAATTGTTCCGATTACTCTACCGCCCGTAACTCTGCTTCTTTCTACATTGAGGGTGCCATTAATAAATCCGCTGTTCTTATCAACTTGTTGAAGAACCAACCCTTCATTGAGAAAAACGGTCCTCGTCGCATTGAACGCATTATCATAGCTGCTTTCTAAAACATTTGTTTCAAGTTGTTGCTTCTGCTGTGCTGTATATTTACTTCCGCCACTACCAGATGAAGCACAGCCGGTGAAAATTAAACATAAGCTGAGAAACAACGAAACGGATTTGTTAGCAGTTGAGAACCTCATTAGAAATTCGTTTCCATGATCTTATAATCAGAAACGATCTCTTTTTGGTCGAACTTAATGATCAGGGTCACAGTTCTCACGCTTGAAGCGCCCTTCTGTTTGCTATAGCTCCCGCCAAACCCCCCGCCGAGAGGAACCGGATGACTTGCATTACCGGGAACGGCCGCGATACCAAAACCACCGCCGACACCGGCTTGCGAAGCAACAAATTCACTCGATACTTTCTCGTAAGTCCACACTTCCGCAACTTCGCCCGTACCCTTGGTTGTAATATTGGGCGCTCCAAAGGTTTCCAAGACCGTCTGTTGAGTTGTTATTCCTTTTTCCAAAGTCCTTTTCGCCATCCCATAGCTGGCAGGGTCCGCATTGCCTATCCCTGTCTTCTTAGACGAAGCACACCCGCTCACAGGTAAAAGCATTAACATTATAAGTCCAAGAAAAACACATCTCATTTTGGTACCCCCTTTTTAGAAGCCGACGTGATTATAGCATTACAACATAAGTCTAAATACTTTTAAGTGAGCCAAATAATTCAAGGCGCCCATCCCCTTCGGCGCAATTAAACAACTTGCCCTGTGAGGCGTCAGCGCAGTAGGCCCCCTTTTCAGACGCTCGGTCAACGGAAGAGAATCTGATGTATTTCCTGGTCTTCCGCAATCATTCGCATCATCTCCGTGATCACGGACCCTATCATTTCTTTTTCTTGAGTGGGAGTTGTCGGCAAAATACCCCTAGGGCTTTTCGCGAAAATAGTCTTCATGAAAAGCTCTCTCCCTAACGGGTCGTACAAAACCAACTCCATGGTCATCTCCGACTTGACGGGAATCAAAATATCCAGGGAAGAAACTTTTACGGCCTTAACCTTGGCGCTTAGGATCCCGTTGATGTTCTTCGAGATGAATTGGCCCGCGATAGCAGCGGGGTCATTCCCCTGGGCGCGTAGAACATTGATCCGCTCCTGACTGTTCAACGTATAGACCAGGTTGTCTGTAACGTTTTTCGTCAGATCACTACTTTTCACTACCGTTTGCACAAGAAGACCGATACGTCCGGCTTTTTCATCCTCACGACTGTCGGCAACCTCTTGGACAACCCATGTCGGCGCATTCGCATAAGACCGCAGCGAAGTCACATCAGGTCCTTCGGCAAAGGGCACGGAAGCGCAACCGTTTAAACAAACCATCGCGGTCAAAACCAAGAATAATTTTATTTTATCCAATCGCATTACGTTTTCCTTCCTTTCTGATAAACCTGCGGAATGCCGTCCCGCTTATGTTACAGGAGACAGCCGATGCGATTATGCTATCACGAAGACTCTAAATCTACCACAGCGGGCCAGCGTAGGAAGGCACTATTCCAAACGGCTGCTATCGGTTCCGCAGGTAAACTTTCCGTTTCACCGAAAGGCGATCTTCGTAATAAGCGATGTGTTTTTTGCCAGGGAATTTTCCGTTGTAAGCGATGACAAGGTCCGCTTGTGTAAGATCCTTGGGAATGTGGTTGAAAACAAAATAAACGCAGTCATTCCGGCCATTCTCCCACACGAACGGGAATTTCCCCTTCATTTGCGGGAACCCGAGTTCCGGCTCGAGCCCTTTTTCCATGGCCACGTCATAAATCCGAGATGGTTCAAAGATCCGTCCATCCTCTCCCGAAGACGTTCTCTCGATCAGCCGGATCCGATCCACCTGAAGCCGGGCCTGCGCCTTTTGGGATGCCAGTTCGAAATTAATGCTTCCGGTGAGCTCCGCCTGAATGTCGTCCTTCTTCCCTTCACCCACGAGCATCCCGACCCCCATGAACACATCCTCAACCGCGACGTTCACAAGCCCCACGCCCTTCTCGAACGGATACTGGATATCCTCCACCACCGCCGGCGTCACGGAAGCCTTCGCGCCGGAAGAAAAAAACACCCCTCCCGCCGTCCCCAGCGCCACCGCCACTATGGCCCCCGCTATCCAGATCTTTTTCATAAAAATCTCCCCTTTATCTCGGGCAAAAAATACCGTCCTTTTCACCACGGGAAATAGTCGGACTGGATCAGCGCCTTGATTGCGCGGCCCATACAGGCATCGCCGGGCTTTGATTCGAGACAACCTTTAAATCCTTCTTTTTTGTCCTGCTCGAAGGCCTGCCTAATAACAAAATATGGATTCCTCATCGTAAATGCGCGCTCTTTGGCCCTTCTCCCCGCCTTACCCGATGCAAAATAATTTATAATTTTATCCAAAAAAGCAATCCCTCTGTCAGCATCACCACTCCACCCATAACAGAAAATAATTCTGCTCGCTATAATCGGCACGTAATTTCCGTCATATTTAATCGGAGGAAGTAATTTTTTGTATTTTCCAAAAAGATAGACCACGTACTGAAAGATCGGAATTTTCAACTTTGTGTTTTGAGCTTCAAGCAAGGCTTTTAGCTCTAATTGGTTATCTTTATATTCTTCTTTTTTGGGATTTATCTTTAAAAACCATCGCGCCTCTTGGAGAGCTTCATCAAATTTCCCCTGCAACCGATGCACATTCATAATTCCATAAAGAGGATGGCACCTATCACCCTCCTCCTGAATAAAACGAGGCGCTAATGCTTCGTGATATTTTGCAATAGCGGCATCATAAAACCCTTCCTCCGCTAACCGGAATCCTTCATTTTCAATTGCGCCTTGCTCCCAAATGATTGCATTAAGCCCGGGGGGGACATCTTTAGCGACGTCTGCCCCGGAAAACCCCCGGTTAAGAACTAGATTAGAGATCAGAATAAAACAAAGAGCCCTTAAGATGAGTTTCATGGATTAACCACCCAAACCCGGCGTGACGCATCATAAAAGACCCGACGATCCCCTGTTAGAAAAGCCGCGAGTTTTTCTTCGGAAGAGCTTTGCTCTACTAACTTTGTTACAAACGCGTTCACGGCCGGCTGATTGAGGCTCGGTTCATCTCGTCTCATATAGCCGGAATGCGTAGCGCCGACGATTTCGATATTGAATAACCTTCTGAATGGATTATCTGGCATAAAGTCAGATACGGAATCTTTGGCGCCTACAAGATTCAGCTTATAGAGAATATCAGCTGTTCCATAAAGATTAACCAAGACTTCTGCGGAAGGACTGATGATCGGAGGAAGGGCCGGAGGTAGAACCTGGAGAAATGACATTAATGCAGCTTTAAGAGTATCAAAAGCAAGACCGATCGAATGATTGTTTACAAAACCCACAATCGAAGTCGCAATTTGCACAACATCCCCCACAACCGGTATTTTAGAGAACAACGTATCAAGAAATCCCTTGAGCCCATTGACCGTCCCGCTTTCAATCTGGTCAGCTACTGTGATAATCAGATTCACGATCTCTGTACTAATCCCAGCTAAACTCCCAATAATTCCCGCCAAGGAAACCAACGATGCGACATTATAGCTAGTCCCAACAAGACTTTCTACCAACGGTTCGAAACCGCCGGAAAATCCAACCCCAACCACGGGACGCACTGCTATGACCTGCCTCCACGCATTCATCCACAGCTGGATCTTGCCAACAAGATCTAAATGAATATAAGGAGTATTGGATTCTGCGAGCCAATGCAAGATGTCTTTGACTTGATCTGTTGTCCCGCCACCCAGCAACGCATTGTAAAGAGGCGGTTTTATGATGTCACCATACGTAATCTGGTTGTTACTTTCTGTTTGGATATCGGATGTTAGGTTATTAATGTAGTCGGGCAAACCTGTGGCTGAAGGATTACCAACCCCATTTGCCAGAACAAAAAATGGCTTATCTGGATTTGTATTTTGGGATGAATTAATTTGTGTATTAACCTGCTGAAGAAGACCATTGCTGAATACAAAATCCATAGCAAGTGGAAGACAATTAAAGACCATTCCCCAGAAACCAGACGAAGAGCCAAACTGTTGTGCATCCGGATACCGGCCATCAAGAGTAATCGTTCCGTCATTATTCTCAGGCGTGAACTCACCCACTACCGCCCCACTCGAATCGTAAAGTTTGCCTCGCTTAAGCTGGCCATCCTGAACCTCTCCGGAAAACGCCCACCCCCCTATCACGCTGGAGATGAAACTCCCGGCCAGAAGTGCCCATTTGCCGGCAGAATTGAAGCCGAAGGTGCCGAGCTGGGTAACACCGTTCTCTTTTTTGCCGATGAAATTGCCGGCAAGGTCATAGAAAAGAGAGGTCGTATTGTCGAGCTTCTGTTCCAGAACGTTCTGACCATTGAGTGTGGCTGGAATCTTCGCCGCGGCGCTGATAAATCCCCCGATGCCTCCGGAATTTAACAACTTCTCTATTGTCTGTTGACTGAATATGGCGGTGGCCAAAAATTCAAAAGCACCCAGAAGTCCTTTTTCCTGGATAAGAGTTCCGAAATCTTGGATGCCATTAAGCACGGTCTGAGCAATACCATTCACGACATTGAACGGGGCAAGGACCGCCGTTTTGAGGATATCCAAAATCCCGCTAAAGAGCCCTTCACTGCCCAGGATGCTACCAACTGAAGACAGGATATTGCCGCTTAACAACGAGCCGAAAATAGGGTTTGAAATAATTCCGCCAAAGTTAAACCCAACGGCTCGGACAACTTGACTGGTCAACGCCCCCGTAATCGAATCCCAGATTGATCCTGTGTCGTAGGGATTCGTTACGTAGATCGGCGTACCGTCATCACGGTAACCGGCAAGAAGCCCCAAGCTTTGTCCGGTGATATTCCCAACGGCTGCGGCGGTCGTAAATCCGATTAATTGTGTAATGCGGGGATCGAGGCCGAGGGAGCGGCCGAGAAGTTCGATGCCGCCGAGGGTCAGCTGCTGGGCAAATTGGGGAAAGATTTGAGGAAGCGCGACCCTGAGACTGAAATCCGAATTAAAAATGCCGGCGAGAGATGCGTTTGTAGCTATAGATAGGGCCGCGGTAATGGGTGGCGGTAGATTCAATTTCAGGCCGATCTCTGAGACCCCCTGAAGCAAATACGTCTGCATGCCCGATTGCAGGAAACTTGTTCCTCCTGCACCAAGCCCCGCAATCCCTCCGGAAACAAATGCCCCGGCAAGCCGTGCCATTCTTGGATCGATACCAAGACCGTCCAGCCCTTTTGAGACGGGCATATTAACGGCTGCCGCGATCATGCTCCGACCCACCATTTGCCCAAAAGTCAGGTTTTGATGAACAAGAGCTCCCGCCGGATCAAACATGACCTTCACGCCGTCCATTGCAAAATTGCTTATGCTCGTGATCCCGGCACCCAAACTGCTGAAATTTCCCGTAAAAACATCCGTGAGGAATGTAAACCCTTGTTTTAGAAACTGACCGACATGTGCCACCCCCTCCCAGATCGCATTGCCAAGCGCCGTGAAGCCATTTTGCACTGATTGCAACAGGCCTACGCTGTTGATGGAACTAAGCGCCATGCTGAATCCCTGGACCGCGAAATTTACAACACTTGCTGCGATCGCCACAATTCCGGCCACCATGGCCGCATACCCCAAAATCCTTCCAAAGGTCGGGCTGATGTAGGACACGACGATACTTGCCGCAGTAAGAACGATCGAGGCAATCGCAAACCAGAAAATAAGGTCATCAAAAAAGAAGAAAGCCCCGCGAATCCTCATCGCCGTTTGATCATCAATGATTTTTTCAGTGATCGCCTGGTCTTTGTAAACCACAAGATGCCCGGTCCCGTTGCCGGTATTCCAGATCTTCATGAACTGATCAAAAGTTTCGATAATCAGTCCTCCCGTCGGTCCTTTATTCGTCTCAAAAAAAGTCACGCTATCGCCTGTTACAGCCGTGATCACCACAAAATGATTTCCCTCAACATGCGCGATGACCCGTAAATTGCACGGTGCGGTTTTATCCCTCTGGAGGTCGGGACACGCAGAAGCGTAAAGAGCTTTAAGATCCGCTAACTCATAATTCACGCCGGCAATGTCCGCCCCGTGAATCTTCGCCACACGTTCGAACGCAAACACTGAGATCAATAAATCCCCTTCGGCAAACTTATGGATCGTACCGGTCAAAATATCCACGAGGATGGTTTCATATCCCAGCGTCACCATCGGCACATTAATTCCACGCGAGGAAAGCATGTTTTTTAAGGAAAGAAATGCGGACTGGCCAAAGTGCAGGTCCCGATTCTGAAGCCAGCTAATGATCGCCGTCACTTCCTCCTGATCAAGATTCACAACTTCGGAGGGATCAAGCCGGAGTGACCGCACTAGCTCGGCGCGCAGAGCAACCGGATCTGGATCATTTTCGGCTGCGACATACGAGTTAAGAAACGTCTGAACCTGGCTAATAATTGCCGCCTTGTCGTTGGTTCTGGATTGAAACTCACTCGAACTCTTGATTTCCGCAACAGTTCGGCTCAGGTCAATCGCCTGCATCGTCCCGAATCTTGCAATCTCGGCATCCACCTCCACTGTGGTAGGGTCCCGCCCAAGCAAACGCCTGTAAATATCCGCCAAGACCGGAGCCACTTCCCGTTCGAGGATATCGTGAAAAACGGATTGTTCCTGCGCGGTCAGATCCTTCATCTTTTGTGCGATCGCAGCTTCGATCTCCAGTTTTTTCTGGGCGATCAGCGAGGGAACGGTCGCGATCTGCTCCGGCTGGATGTTTTGAAGAAGGGTCACTTTCTGATTCTGGGCTTCGATGATCATGCCGGCAACGCCCGGAACTTCGTACGTGTATTCTTTACAAAAAGTGCCAATACCAAACCATCCCCTGTGACATGTCTTGTTTGTTTTACGCCGCTGATCTTGCAACTGACTAATCGTCACATCAAGCGCCGCGATGCTGGCAGCCACTTCCTGTTTGATGCTGACCTGTGCGACGTTTTCCTGTTCCGCCAGCTGTCTGAGCGCGTCGAATTTAACCTGCTCGATCCGCTGTCTTGATTGGGCAGACTCTGTTTCAAAATCAAGACGAGCTTTCACAAGCGTCACTTTCGCAAGATAGGGATCATCCGGATTCGAGCACCCCCCGGCCGGACAGCCGTATTCGTGCGTGTAGAGAAGCTCTCCGCCGCTTGTGTGCGTTTCTCTCGGTTTTCCTTTATCGTAAAAAGTCCGGAGACCGTCTAAAGATTCAGAATAAACGATCTTGTTCTGTTTGTTATAAACCGTGGCATTTTCGAGATCGCCGCTAGGCTTATTCGGTTCATAGGCCTTCAGAAATGCGGCGTAAGCGTCTGCCGCCGCTTTCGGTACGGATAAAATCAGATTCATTCCGTTAAAAACGGGATTGTCCACTCCGGCCAGATTCACGTGAGTGATGCTTTCCGTGGCGGTTGAAAAAAAACTCCCCCCAACCTGTTCCCGGCCTTCTCCTTTTTTAAGATATTCATTCCCGAACAGGTACCAAGTCTGGTTCCCGGCGCTTGCCGTCCGCACCTGCCCCGCCCCGATCCCTTCAAGAAGGGATAATATTTCGTCTCCCGCCTGTGAGAAATTGGGATCTTTGACCACGGCGGCGACATATTGCCCGACCTTGAGATGGGTTAGAAAATTTCGCAGAAGAATACGATCACCCTCTGCTGAAAATTTTCCGGAAAGAACTTTCCACTGATTCAAAAATTCATCATACGCGCTAATGATAAAGCCAGGATTTCCTTCGCGCTTTTCCAAGACTCCGTTAGAACCACTCAGAACAATATCATTCCCTACCTGAATCTTCATTTCCTCTGGAAAAGGGACTCCGTTAAAATCGGCCTGTTTATAATGCAGCACATCATAGGACGTGGCATTCCCGGAAGTGTCCCGCTGGTAAGTGAGTTGATAAGATTCGCCATCCGAAGAGCTGGCCTTAATCAAAGATCCGTAAGCATCGTAGCTATAGTAAGTATCATCGATCTGAAACATGCTACCTACATAAGCCCCAGTTCCATCCTGAAGGATCGTGGTCTGAGCACTTCCCGCCGGAAAATTCGTCGAAAAAAGAGCCCCGCTCGCCAGCCTGCCACGAACTGGAAGATAATTCCCAATCTCAAGAATCAATCCATTCGCGAATTGTATCTGTCCGCTTTTGATCTTTCGCTCGTCATCCAGAACGACGTTGACGGCTTTATCCCCCACCGGAGAATCGATCTCCATCAGATTGTCATCCCTTTTTTTGATCTGCATACCGTCCTTTGCTTCATAACCGATTAAGCTCACGGCCCGAAGATCGGTCGCGCTGAACACATTTGCCCACTTATAATCCTGGAGAATATCCTGCGAGTTCTGGGGTGTCGCGGAATAATCCGAATAAGCGTAAAGATAACCGTCTTGGGTTAGATGTTTGATCAGATTCCCGTTCGCGTCGTAATACCAGGTCGTGCCATCGCCATCCGTCACCTGCGTTTCGTTGTTCAGGAATTTATAGCTCGAATTTTGAAGAACGCGATTTTTATAGAAAAGTTCCGCACCGATCAGTTCTCCGTTTTGGTACTGGTAGGTTGTGCTCACGCCACCGTTTGACGCAGATTCAATAAGCTTTCCGTCCTTGAACCGGCGGATATCCCCCGTAAGATCATCCTTGATAAGGGTAATTTGATCGCCCTGAGTGTTAAATTCATAACTAAGCTCATAAACTTTGCCATCGGATTGCGTGATCTTCCTAAGCTCACCATAGTGATAATTGAGACTGCCCACCTCTGGATTTGAAGCAGAAGGATCCCGGATCGTTCCCTGGGACGCACTGCCCTGCGCGGAATATTCGTTCACCGTCCCGTCCGGAAGAACCACTCTTGTAATATCGGAACCGCTCACGCTCACTTCTGCGCCGTCAAAACGTTTAAAACTTACAAGCTGCCCGAGGTACGTCGCGTCTTTATCTGAATAGGAAATCGAGGAAGGCATATCTAAAAGCGGAATAAGATCGCCGTAGGAAAGCGGCACATGGGACGCTACTTCGGCGCCGACATTTGCGAAAGTATCCGCTTCGATTTTCAAACCTTGAAGTTCAGAAGAGCTCATGGAGACATAGTTTTCCCAAAGCGGATGATCGATCGTTTTGATCGCAAGATAGGAAATATCCTTAATATTAACCACGCCGATTTTTCCAACACCCCCGGCTTCGCGGATCACTTCAAGCGTGATCTCCCCCTCACTTCCGGATTTTCCCGCTAAGGAAAAACCAAACGCCTTATATTGATTCGGAGCGTTATCCAGTTCGAACGAATATAAGGTATTCTTGGTCGGAGTCTTCAACACGAAATTAAAATCCTGGTTCCAGGTCATGCCCGGGCCCTGCTCAACCGTCAACTGAATAAAATCATAATTAGCGAGATTGACCGGCTGCGAATAATTCCCGGCAACCATACCAAGGGTCGTCCCGTTTAATGAGCTATACAAAAATTGATACCAGCCGTATGGCGTTCCGTCAGGCTGATAATATTTATGGCCCTCCGTATGTTCACCGTTTGGTAGAGGCCCATTGCTGAATCCCCCGATAGTGGCGATCGGAATGATCTGCCGGGGCGGTTCCCTAAGGATCTCCTGTTTTTCCAGACTACGCTCCGGCCGCAGAAGATAATCACAGAGGGACAAGGTCCGCATCACAACGCTTGAGTTGCCAGAGCCGTCAACAACCGTTTCACCAAAAGTCGCATCAACGCCGGTCATTTGCCCTTTCGCATTTAGCGTATAAGTAAATGTCGTTTTACCGTTCTGGGAAGTTTCGAGGCCGACGATCCGGGATCCTTTGTAATAGACCTTGACCCCGTTGGGTCTCACGATGGTCTGTTCGCCGCCATCGTCAATGTCGAACTCGCGTCCGTCATTCATTTGAACGTGTGCCCGAAGCAGACTCTGATCATCGGCAAAAACAATTTGCGTCAGCGTTGATTCCGGAAGCACGATCGAATCGATCTGTCCGTTCGTGAAATGGATGATCCGCCCGCTTTCAACGATCGTCTGGAGTTTTCCATCCGGTCCGTAAACTTTCTTACTGTCGTTATCCTGCACCACGAAGGACTGGATCTCACCCCGGAAAGTTTCATCATAGTAGAATCGCCCTACCTGAAGTTGCCCATGAGCCAGCTCGAGAATAAACGTCGCAAGACCTTTTTCGAAAAGAACGGTCCGCCCGTTCCGGAAGACCCATTTCATAAGTTGCCCGTTACGAAAATACTGGATGCTTCCGTCTGCCCGTTTCAACACCCCGTCCACAAGCTTACCGTCTGAATCGAGCGTAAAATCCTCAAGGATCTCGTCCGCTTCGACCGTGCCCCCACCCATCGACTGGAGCAATACTTTACTTCTGAGAAGATCACGGATCTCGGAATCGCTTTTCCCCAGCATGGCTTGCCAATCCATCTGGCTGGAGGTCCGAACCTTAAAAGCGCTCAAAGGTCCAAGGTAGACGTCCCCGCTCACGGCCCCTCCGTCGGACGATTGAATGACCACATCAATTTCCTGCAAAAGACCGGCAGGTTTGGTAACCGGGATTTGGAAATACTGCCAATCCCGCGTCAATTTTCCGGTCACAAAAATTTCGCCCATCCCCTTAAATTCAAATTTAAGGCTGACCCCCTCCGGCGCATTGGAACCCAGACGGACCGGAACAGAAATGTAATCGTACTGCGATAGATCACGGTCTGTATATTTAGCATAGAGCCCGACCGGAAAAGAGGGCTGCTGAAGATTAAAATCGATGTGACGCACCTCCCCGATGGAGTCCGTCACGAGGGAACCATTCGCATACCCCTGTCCGGGTGTGTAGAAAGAATTCTGATTGGTTGCTTCATTCAGAAGATCCAGGCTGACCGCACTGAAAAGAGAACGCGACATGTCGCCCCGTCCGGGAAGAAGCAGGTATTGCGCGAGGGTCATTGTTTTAAGGTTGCTCTCGCTTCCAAATTCGATCTTCGTATCATGAAAGTTCCCGTCCGGATCCAGATAATCATAGATATGACCTTCTCCGAATTCAGGATCCACAAGCGTGGACATGAAGGAACTGCGCTTTGTGAGAGCATTCGTCAAGCCGTCGGGCTTCGAATTCGTTCCGGTGTAGAGAGTTGGCGTTGAAAGACCGAAATCCGGCGGCGCCGGAATTGTGGCAGCAGCCGGCGCGAGATTAAAGCTCATGCCCTGATAAAGTGCGTCAAAATTCGAGGACAGGCCGTTTTGCTCGAGATATTGCGTGAAATAATTTTGGCTCGTTCCAAGAAGTGAGAGAATGAACGACGCTTGATCCACGCCAAAGGCTTGATTCGAAAATACAGCCTGACCGTTTTTGAGCGCCACGGAATCAACGAGACCTGCGCGGGTCCGAATCCCCGGAAATTTCGCTTCAATGTTTTTCAAAAATTGAAGCGTGTAATGCGGCGCCAGCAAAAATGCGCCTGCGGTCCCGTAAAGAGAACCGATATTCGTCGCGAGGACATCATCTGTCTCGGAAGCCGCCGGCAATCCGATCTTTCCGTTATAGCCTTTCCCCGGATCATCTCCCGCCGAAAGAAGGCCGGGAATCCCGTTTTTGCTCGTGAATTCCGCCTGAGCATAAAGGAAATTCTTAAGCGCGATGTTAAACTCGGGATACTTTGTTTCGTCCACATGCATGAGCGGCCAAAACATCTGGAAAGCGCCGCCGTCAAAAGGGACCGCGTTTTCGATCTGCGTGCCGTTTTGGGTCTGATAAGGACGGATCGTAACATCCAAATTGTCTAGCGCGGGCTTGTAACTTGGATTGCGGGCCGCGAGCCACACGAGACCTGGCAAGAACTCGGTAAAAACCCGGTCCATATGCCCGTTCGTCCAGTAAGAGCTTCCATTCTCATAAAATTTGCGCTCGCTATGAAATCGGTTTACCGAGACATCATAAAATTGGGCATACCCCACATCCTGAAGGGAAAGGATCGAATTAATGTGCGCGACAATAAGATCGCGGGCGGAATTAAGCGCTGAATCTTGAAGCATTAACCCCGACAAGGCGCCAAGAACACTCGTAAGACTCACCGAAAGGTTGAGATTATCGCCCATTCCAATATTGTCGAACTCCCGGCTATAACTAATGGCAAGGTTCGTCCCGATCTGTTTTCCGTCCTCATCGTAAACCGGCTCCATTTGTTTCGAAACCTTGAAAAATGAAAACATACCGTTCCATCCGGCTTGAGATTGGACTTTCTGGAGTTCAGCCAAAAGCGATTCGAGTTTTTGGAAGGCCTGAGTCTGATTCATCGTGGAAGGCGCATAATCCCCTTTCGCGATGGCCGCTAAAATTTCCGCCCAGAAACCCACGAGTGTTGCCTGGCTGTAGTCCGACTGTTGCTGGGTGTCATTCAGATAATTATCGACCGGCATTCCGGTGTCGGCGTCAATCCCCAATTGATTCGTAAAATAATTGAACTGGGCATCGACCAGCTCATTCCGGTAGTTGATTTCAGGAGTGGTGAGCGGATCCGGCAAGATCGGCGTGGGTTTCTCAAAGGGAAGAGGGTCCGCGCTTTGCACTTCCGCGATCTTGCCATCCGCAGTAACTTGTTTGACAAGGGCGCCGTTTTCGATGAAATACTGAGCCCCATCGTTAAAAAGAATTTCTCCGGAGAGAATCGAGCCGGCTGAATCAATGGTCAGAGAACGCAATTCCGCGTTCGGCAGGACCACCGAGGCGACATACGAGCGATCCTCCGGAAGCACGGGAACGCTGAAAGGATCAAGTTGAACCTGCTCGCTTCGGATGTAACGGACGGGTTTACCATTTTTAAGTTCAACTCGACTACCATCGGAAAGCACCATCTTCACGAGTTCGGTTCTTTGGTCCATGAGCCCTTGAGCATTTTTATAAATGATGAAGCGATAGGTCCGGCCATCGGAAGTCGTCAAAAGATCCGGCTGATCCATCCCGTTGGAAAGGGTGTAAGTTGTGACATTCCCATTGGGCTCTTCCTTGCGAACCAGATGAGAATTCACATACGTGGTTTTTGTGCCGTCTGTGTAAGTCCTCACATAATCCGTCATGATCCGAGTCGTGGCATTCCACATCAAGCCGGTCAGGATACTGTCGTCTGAAAGCGTGATCGCTCCGAGTTTATTGTCCGCTACCTGAAACACGGTGCCATCACTGAGAGTAAGAGAGCTAATATTTCCACGAGCGTCAAAGACCTGCGAGGGAATGTTGTTTTGCATTAATGCCACCGAAGAAAGCCCTCCTGCAGAATTGAGAGTATTTTCAAACAGCTTGAGATTGCCGGATGCGTCCCTCAGGGACTCGGGCAGCTGATGATGGAGCGTGAGCACTTCTCCTATCCCGGAAGTAAACTTCGTCGTTTGGGAGTTCGCATCATAATCGATTTCGGTCGAAATTTTATTATTCAAGGCGCTTTGAATAGTCGGATATTGGAAAAGATTCGAGGAAATCTTGGAGAACGAGACCGCAGAGGAACTTCCCGCGGGAGTGACCGTGGATAAAATGGATCTGTAGCCGGTAATCGTGCCGGAAGATTGTAATTCCGTGATTTGATATTGATAAATATTTCCGTTCACGTCACGGTAACTGCTCAAAAGACCTTCTTCATAACGGATATCGGAGCCATCCTGCATTAGGATCCGGGAAGGGCTTCCCCCTTCATACAAACTCGTCGCGGAAGCGTCCATGGATAAAACTGAAAGAACTTTACTCTGATCGTTTACCCGATAGCTGAACCGGATCTTGGCCCCGTCCGGCTCCGTCACGGAAGCGACGGTTCCCGTGCTGTTATAAACGGTTCTTTCACCCGTTGAAGAAATTTTAAGAACCGGTTTAGAATTCTGATAAAGAAGTTTATCGCCGTTTGAAAATTGAATCACCCCGTCCGTAAGCGCGCCGTTCACGTCAAGCTGCGGAAGAAAAAGTTGAAAGACGCCGGGATTTTCGACGGAAACTACCGTGCTTCCGTTATATTTTACAATGAGGCCGTTTTGCGCCGTCACGCTGACAAGATCCGCTGAAAGAGTTGGAACCGACGGCATATCGGGAACGACGATATCCGATTGATCAAGAGTGACATCGAATCTTTCAAAAGTGACGGGTTCGCCAGGAATACGAATTAACAGCGGGTTGACTCCGGAAGAAAGCTGCCAGCGTTCCGATTGAGCCATGCCGTTTACTGTGTAGCTTAAGACATAATCTGGAGAAGAAACAGAAACCGCCGACGTGAATTGAACAACAGGGAGAGAAATGTTTAAATTAAGCGTGATCGATTTTGAATAAACAGCGCTGATGTTTCCGGCCTTATCGCTGATCTGATACTGGATGGTTTTAGGACCGTTATCTCCCAAAAGAGTTAGGGTTTTGGACGCCGCAAATGATTCCCATGCCGTCCAATTTGTTCCATTATCCGTTGAAAACCGCATCTGATAAACTCCGGACAAAGCGTCGCTCCCTATCAAGGCGAGTGCAATATCACGGGAAGTCGTCGAAGTCTCATTATTATTAATGGTGATAGAGCCCGTCGGAAGCGTCGTGTCGAACACAATCGCTTTGGAATAAACCGCGCTCGCGTTCCCGGCCTTATCGTAATATTTCACGTACACCGTCTTCGTGCCGTCCCCGGCGGGAAGCGTGTAAGCTTTCGTTGTCGCGTACACCTCGGAAGCAGACCACGTAACGTTGTCGGTTGAAAAACTCATCTTGTCTATGCCGCTTGCTTCGTCCGTCCCGCTAAGATTCAGTATCACGGTTCGCGAAGTGGCATACGAAGCGCCCGAGTTGATATTGAGGGAACCTGCCGGGGCTATTGTGTCGAGAGTGATCCTGGAATAAAGCGTTGTTTTTGCGTTCAGACCGGTATTGAACGCGAAGGAACAAAGATTCTCGCCTTCTTGAAGAAGAGTGCTTGGGGAGCGAGTTGTAGAAACTCCATTTACAAGAAAACTTAATTTCGGCAAAGAACTGTTGGTGAGCGAGGAAGAAAGAAGCGTAGCCTCCGGAGCCGGCTGGATGTCCGTATAGAGTGAAAGCTCGCCGACGTAGGCGTAATGCCAAGTGGAATCGGCCGTGTATTTGCTCGAAATATTGGACACTTTTACATATCGCACTGCCTGGATCGGGATTTGAAAATCAAACAACTTGGAACCGGTCTCTCCTCTCCGGCTTACCACTGGGGTCCAATTCATGCCATCCACAGAAACCGAGATATCGAAATTTTGCTGCCAGACACTTGTTAGATAGGACGGCCCGTAACGCGTGTCATATTGAATTCTTCCCACGGGCGCCGTCTTCCCAAGATCCAACTGGAACCAGTCATTGCCTCCATTCGCGTTAGCTCCGACCCAACCATACTTCCCGGTCCCCAAAACACCGTCTATCGCCTTTGCGGCGCTGGAACTCCCCGAAGAAGCGATCACCGTTCCGGTCCTCGCAAGATTCGTAGCCCCCAATTGCTGGGCATCGGTCCAAGCCTCGGTCATCTTCGCAAGACGGCCACCCGGATCGTAAGTGTAAACGTATTCCTTCTCCGCGATCACGCTCGTGACGGTCTGACGTTTCTCATACACCTCAAGTTCTCCCACGTAAGGATAATGCCAGCTGGGAATGGCCGTGTAGGTGCTGTCGATCGCATAAACTTTGACGTAACGGGCTTTTACGGGCGTGATTGTAAACTCATAAAACTGAGAGCTGGTCTGACCGCTCTTA
>Ga0172380_10000728_pt1 | contig 60818 bp, 63 predicted proteins | sample Leawe162metaG_FD_119747 | JGI IMG/M metagenome (GOLD analysis project Ga0172380, IMG submission 119747) | Leachate microbial communities from a municipal landfill in Southern Ontario, Canada - Leachate well 162 metaG | ecosystem: Engineered > Solid waste > Landfill > Unclassified | place... | reverse complement strand
GAAGCTTCAGCGCGAGATTGATCAAGCGGTATGGTCCATCAACCATCGGCCGCGGAAAGTCCTTGGCTGGAATACAGCGTGCGCCGTATTCGGCCGCTGTTGCAATTCAAGCTAGGATTCAAGCCTCCTGCACTTTCTTTCTTATCCTCGTGAGCTTTTTCTGCTGCGTCAGCTGCAGCCTTGTCCTCTTCTACCCACTTAGAAGGGTCAACAGAAACATCACCTACTTTCCCAACGTATTTTTCGAATGGACCAGTCATAAATACAATCAGATTACGCAAAGGTCTGCTAATACGAGGCCTTTGTATTAATCGTAACGTCTAGGTAAGGGCTGTCAAGCGTGTTTTTGTATTTCTTCCTGTAAACGGTTAATCAACTGTTCAACACTAAGAGCGTCAAGCTTTCCGTGGTCTCGGCTCTCAACCGCTACCGTGCCTGCGGCAGCCTCAGCATCCCCTATAACAAGGAGATAGGGGATCTTAGCTTCCTTACCGTTTCGAATCTTTTTGCCAAGGGATTCGTTAGACCCATCAAGCTCTACCCGAATACCCGCAGCACGAAGTCTCTCCAATACTTTGGTTGCGTAGGGGAGGTGCTTTTCGGAAATAGGGAGCACTTTGGCTTGTACGGGTGAAAGCCACAAAGGGAAGGCACCTCCATACTTTTCAATCAGAAAGGCAAGCGTGCGTTCAATGGAACCGATTGAGGATCGGTGCACGACAAAGGTACGATGCTGCTTTCCATCTTCACCGGTGTAGGTCATATCAAACTTCACGGGTGAGGAAAGATCGTACTGCACCGTAAAGGCAGTATCTTCTTTCCCGTTCACATTCTTCATCTGAATATCTATCTTAGGGCCATAGAAGGCAGCCTCATCTTTAGCTTCAATAAATGGCACCCCACGTTTCTCCATAGCTTCACGAAGAAGTCCTTCTGCCTTCTCCCAGCCTGCGTCATCCTTGAAGTACTTCGTGGTGTTTGCACGGTCTCCCATCGAAAGACGGTAGGAATAGTCTTCACCCATATGCAGCCCGAGTACCCCGTTTGCATACTCAATCAAATCAAGTGCTTTATGTATTTCATCAATAGCTTGTTCTTCAGAGGCACAGATGATGTGTGCGTCAGAAAGACAGAAGGAGCGTACGCGCTGCAGTCCCATCAATTCTCCTGACTTCTCATAGCGGTATAGTTTTGCAATTTCTGCATAACGGATAGGGAGGTCGCGATAGCTGTGGGGTTCACGAAGGTAAAGCTCAAAGTGATGCGGACAGGTCATGGGGCGAAGCATGAACTTCTCCTCTTCATCGGTAATGGGTTCGTACATCCCATCCTTGTAGTACGGGTAGTGCCCGCTCTTCTCGTAGAGTTCAAGCTTTGCAATGTCGGGAGTAATAACGTGCTGATAGCCCCGCTTTATTTCCTCGTCCACAATAAAGCGCTCAAGCTCACGGCGTACCGCAGCTCCCTTAGGGGTGTACAAGGGAAGTCCCTTGCCCACGACGTCCGAGAAGGCGAAGAGATCGAGCTCTCGCCCTAGTATCTTGTGGTCATTTGCTTTGTCCTCATTCATATACGGCGAATATACCACGTATTCTGTTAGAGCGGTTTCAAGTCTTCAAGCGCAAGCGAGATCTCGCCGTTGCGACTTGAGACCTTCGCTTTTACCAAAATACATTTCTCAGAAGCCACATGTACCCCCTTTTCTTTATACAATCGGGGGAATACCACCGCTTCAACCGAACCCGTGCGGTCTTCTAAAGTGATGAACGCCATCTTCTCTCCATTTTTAGTGAGTATGGTGCGTGCTTCGGTAATCAAGACAGGGAGGATGACCGTCATACCAACGGTTGGATCTTCAAGCAAGGCGAGAATCGTCGTTCCTGCTTTTGCTGTCTTTGCTTCATGGGCATCAAGAGGGTGGCCTGAGACATAGATACCGAGGAGTTCTTTCTCCCACATGAGTTTGTTTGAAAGCGTGGTTCTTTCTGAAGTTGGAGGCAAGGTAAGGGTAGGGGCGGCAGAGGCACCAAACAAAGAATCTTGTGGTGCAGGAGCCGTCGCATCTCTATGAAAAGAGAGCATGGTCTCAATGTGGGTCATAAGGTGCGCACGCTCCCCAAACGCGTCCAGAGCCCCACACTTAATCAAGGACTCAAGCGACTTCTTGTTTAAGTTTCGTGAACCAATACGCGTAAGAAAATCAGAGAGGGTGGTAAAGGGTCCTCCACGCTCACGTTCTTGCATGATGGTTTCTGCAATACCTTCACCAAAGTTCTTAATGGATGAAAGACCAAAGCGAATCGAAGCACCCCCGTCAACTATGGTGAAGGTAGAACGACTTTCATTAATATCAGGAGGAAGCACAGGAATCTTCATACGCTCACATTCTCCTGCCATGATCGCAATCTTCTCCGTATCTCCTGCATCTGCGGTCAAGAGTGCCGCCATATATTCGACAGGATAGTTCGCTTTCATATAGGCAGTTTGATATGCCACTTTTCCGTAGCTTGCTGCGTGCGAATTATGGACGATAATGTCGTTCGCAACGAAATTCTCGAGATCTGCGACTGACAGATCGTACGTCATCTCTTCTCCTTCGTATTCGACACTTCGTATCTCATCCCAGAACACGTCGCTTTCGGCGTGTCGTGTGAGTGTAGGAGAGGGTAAGACTGCTGCTATTTTCGCAAGGGTTTCTCTCGTATATCCACGCTTGCGTGTATCAGAGAAAAAGAGGCGTGGAGAAAGCCCAGTGCGTTCTGCGACTTCTTTAGGTGAAATCCCGCAGCGTGCCACCTCGAAACGGAGCTCTTCAAAAACAGCGGCTGGTACTGTATCGGCAGTACCACGGCCGAGTTCGTTGGTTCGTACACGAGATTTCTCCACAAGCGTTCTCAACATATCTTGCTTCGAACCTATGAGATGCGCTCCGGCACTCTCCTCGAATCGGGCAAGATTATCGGTACCCGTTACGACTACCGTGAAGCCCTGACGTAGAGTGCCGCGATACCGGAACTGTTTCGTATGTATGGTTGAAAGCACAGAGAAGCGCAACAGAAGATGCTGAATATCGTGCGCAAGACGCTTTGAACTCGTCGCATAGAACGTCTGCTGGTTCTTGAGAGAGATTGCACCGTCACCTTGCCATAACTTTCCGAGCATGAGTGCAAGGGATGCGTTATTCCAAGAGTACACCGTGGCAGGAATTTCTTTCTCGGTCGCTCGTTTTCCACGGATCCCGAGCATCTGTGCCCATGTAACCATTCCGTTTGCAGCACCCCGAGCTTCCTTCCGCACATATGCGCTTATCGCACTCTTCGAACGGTTAAGAGTGACGCGCGTATTCTCGAAGCAAAGCGCAGCTCGGGAGAAGTCCGCAACTTCATTTTCCTTAGTCGAATAAAAGTAGAGACCGCTCGGATGGCATAGGTTGCCTTCGGAGAGCAGGTATCCAAGTGCTGCAGCCTCGTGCGCAGGCACGGAATATGATTTTTGCGGTTCAGGAAGACGTCGAGGTACTGCAATACGCGTACCCGAAGCGAGGGCTCCGAGCGGACGCCAACCTTCAAAAGTAAGTAAGGGGTGATTATCCGTAGCACGAAGCGTTCGTCCTGAACGAGTCGTCAACCGAAACACCTTTTTAACCCCATTTTCACGAACCCACGTGCCGTTTGCATGAACCAATTTCTGATCGTTTGAAAGTGCGGATACTGGAACTTTCGTATTGGTATCTAGAAGAGCACGAAGGGTGTCTTGCGTGCCATTGATGGGGTTATAAATGCGGGTGTCGCCCGTTAAACACTTATTGAAACCATAAGCAGCAAAAGGTTCTATCAATTTCCACAAGTCTTCCGCCTTTGGTCTTGAGAGTTTCCCGTACTCAACAAAACCCTTCACCAACTTCTCGCGCTCTGCTTCCATCACTTCAGGAATCTTCTTTCCCATCGCTTTACGCAACATATCCGCTTCAAGCCATGAGTACCCGCCAAGGGTGATAGCCGTAATAAGAACATCGTCTTGATACACCAGAAGTCCATAGGAAGCTTCGAGGTGGTCTTTCATACGTTCATCAGGAAAACGAATCAAAAGAGGGTTTCGTTTGCGTTCAATGTACTGCGGAATGGTTTCAATAGGACCTGGGCGATAGAGGGCCACCATGGCGTTAATGTCATGGATAGTGGTAGGACGTAGCTCCTTAAGGTAGCGGGTCATTCCCGAACCGTTTAACTGGAAGGTGCCCTCTGTTTCTCCTCGTGCGAGCATAGAAAAGGTCCTATCATCATCAAGGGGTACATTTTCAATATCAATAATGATTCCCTTCGTTTCTCGCACGCGATCAACTGAATCAGCGAGAATCGCAAGGTTTTTGATTCCAAGGAAGTCAAACTTCAAAAGACCCGCATCCTCAATGGAGTGCATGTCGTACTGAGTAATCAGTTTGCCGGTCTTAGGATCCACCTGAAGTGGAGTCCACTCGGTAAGGGGAGTGGGTGCAATCACCACTCCTGCAGCGTGCACGCCGGTATGGCGCGCTGACCCTTCGATTCGTTTTGCAAGATCAATAATCTCTTTTGCATCATCATCCTCTTCATACAATTGCTTCAACTCTTCTTCCATAGAAAGCGCACGATCTATGGTCATCGGGAATCCTTGGGACCCAAGCGGGATGAGTTTTGCAATACGATCCCCTGTGCCGTATGAATGGCCGAGCGCGCGCGCCACGTCACGTACTGCAGCTCGTGCGAGCATGGTTCCAAAGGTACCTATTTGCGCTACATGGTCTTCTCCGTACTTTGATTTTGCATACGCGATCATTTCGTCTCGCCGGTTATCAGCAAAGTCCATGTCGATGTCGGGCGCTGAGGGACGCTCGGGATTTAAGAAGCGCTCAAAGGGGAGTTTGTATAACAACGGGTTCACGTTCGTAATCCCCACCAAGTACGTGACCAACGATCCTGCCACCGAGCCACGAATGGTGGTGAGGATGTGGTTGTCGTGTGCGAAATGCAGAAGATCAGCTACCACCATGAAGTAGGGAGCAAAGCCTTTGTTCTTGATCACTTCAAGCTCATATTCAATACGCTTCTCAACTTCAGGAGTTTTCTCAATACCGCGAGTCGTAAGTCCTGCATACGCTTTCCCTCTAAGTTCTGCATCATGATCGGCGTAGCCTTCAGAGACCGGCAAAGCAGGGAACACCCATTTACCAAGCGTAAACTCAACGGCACAACGCTCTGCTATTTCTCCAGAGCGATCGACGGCGTCTGGCATATCCTTAAACCACTCCCGTATCTTCGCTTCAGACACGAACGAAAAGTCCTCCTGCTCGTTATACCCCTCACCGCCTTGCTGTATGCGTCTGAGTGTCGCACAAGCACCCCGATCATCTGGGGACAAATAATACACATCATGTTGCGCAACTAGAGGCACACCACTTTCTTGCGAGAGCGCTTTGACCTGCTCCATCTTTTGGGCATGTCCTTCAACCGACGGGTGATGCGTCACTTCAAGGAATACGTTTCCTTTTCCAAAGATACTTTGCCACTCGGCAACTGCAGCGCTCGCTCCCGCATGGTCTCCTGCGGCAAGGAGTTGCGGGACATCTCCTGCAAACGAAGGAATGAGTGCAATCAATCCTTCGGCGTGAGTCTTCAAGAGTGCACGATCCATACGAGGACGCTCAAAGAATCCTTTGGTATACGAAGCGGTGATGAGTTTCAAAAGGTTCTTATACCCGTTATGGTTTTCTGCAAGCAAAACCAGACGTGACCGTTTCTCGCTCCTATCATGCACTTCCATTGATGCGGGAGCGATATATGCATCCACACCCAACACTGCTTTAATGTTTGCTTTCTTCGCTGCTTTATAAAACTCAATGGCGCCGTGGAGGTTGCCTTCATCGGTAAGAGCAAGCGCAGGCATCCCTTCTTTTTTTGCCGCCTTCACCAGATCTCCCACTTGGGGAAGGGCCTTCAAGAAGGAGTAGTGGGAGTGGGTATGCAGGTGGACGAAGGCCATGACCCCTACAGTATAATTCGGTAATGAAAATCGTGCTCGGGATAGACGAAGCAGGGAGGGGACCCCTTGCAGGACCGGTAGCGGTCGGGGTGGTTGCTACAGACCCAACATTCGACATCCTTGCTGTATTTAAAGGCCTTAATGACTCAAAGAAACTCTCTCCCAAAAAGCGTGAAGCGTTATATGAACTCTTAGTTGCAGAAGGCAAAAAGGGAAACGTGCGTGCGAAAGTATGTTTTGCGAGCGAGAAACTTATCGACCGCAAAGGTATTGCGTACGCGGTACGTGATGCACTTATGCGTGGCGTACGGGCACTTTCTCCGGAACCCCTTGGCGTGAAGATATATCTTGATGGTTCTCTTAAGGCGCCTCCTGAATATGAACAGGAAACGGTGATTGGAGGAGACGCAACGATTCCTTCTATTATGCTTGCATCCATTGCAGCCAAAGTAGCGCGGGATCGGCTCATGCTTACCCTAGCCAAGCGCTACCCTAAGTACGGGTTTGAGGTACACAAAGGGTACGGCACGAAGGCCCATTACGCAGCGCTCCATGCGCACGGTTTTTGTCCTATCCACCGCAAGAGTTTCATCCACCTTGGAAAGAATGCCGGTTAGTGGCATAGTGCCTACTTGTTCCTAGGGAGACGAATGTGCCCGAGACAATCGAGAAGAAACTAAAGCTCATTGGAAAACTGGGCAGACACGGATTCAAACGATGCGTCGAGTGTCCGATGGCAGCAGCGTATCGGCAATATTCCGGAGATATGGTGTTTTGCCTTGTGAGTTGCGAGTTCAAGGGTGTGAACCCATGGATAAGCAAAATAGAGGCAAATGAATGCCCCGGATATGATCGACGCCGCAGTATCCTTCAAATGCCGGAGCATTATGCCGGCCGCCGCTCAGGGGATTCCTGAGCGGCTTTTGTTTGAATCAGGGTTTGGACACAAAAACCCGTATATGGTAGGCTTCGAACCTATGTCCATACGGATGCGCCACACCAGTTCGCACTCAAAGAACCGCCGAAGCCACCACGCTTTGAAGAACCGCAATATCGTCAAAAACGAGGACGGTACGCTGCGCCTCCCTCACCGTGTTGATGAAGCCACCGGCACCTACCGTGGTAAGCAAATCGTAGAAAAGCGCGTCGTTAAAGAGAAGAAGAAAGATCACGACAAGCGTCTTGCAGAGCACAAGCATGAGCACCCTGAAGGCGAGAAGGCTCCTATTCACACTGAAAAGATTGAAGACGCTCCAAAGAAAGCCGGCGTTCTAGGAAGAATGATGAAGGATCGCGCACGCTCAAGAAGTGGATTTGGTGGGGGAGCGTAAGACTTCTTTTCCACAGGCTATACACACGAGCGCCCTGCCCTAAGCAGGGCGCTCCTGCTACGCTCTATACAGGACATGGCAAATAGGCACCTTGCACGCTCAGTCGTTCTCCAGACCCTCTTTGAGTGGGATAGCGTTGGTGTACCCGATAACGAAGTGCAGCCTATTTTAGACCGAAATGCCGCAGAGTTCGGCGGCTCTGATACGGATAAGCCATTTATGGATGCTCTGCTTTCAGGCGTTCTCGCAAAGCATGATGATCTGGATAAGATAATTATTAAAGCCGCACCCGACTGGCCTTTAGAGCGTATCGCCCCCATAGATCGCAACATCCTTCGTATTGGACTCTATGAGCTTTTGTTTGCGGACCGTGCACAGGTGCCCCCCAAAGTTGCTATTAACGAAGCGATTGAACTTGCGAAAGTGTTCGGAGGAGATTCTTCAGGCCGCTTTATTAATGGAGTATTGGGTGCCGTCTATAAAGAACTCGGGGAACCAGGTAAAGATGAACAAGGGAAGAAAGAGAAGCTTTCACGCAAAGAGCTTCCTCTTGAGAATCTTGCAGGCGCTATCGTCTACGCGTACCACGATGGCCAGTACTATCTCGCCCTTGTCCACGATGTGTTTGGACGCTGGACCCTTTCCAAAGGTCATATCGCAGAAGGAGTTGCCCCTAAAGACGGGGTTGCACGAGTCGTTAAAGATGAGATAGGACTTGAAGGGAAAGTGCTCGAGCAGATAGGGGAGAATGAATACGTTGCGTCGCATCCTGAGAAAGGAAAAATACGAAAGCATGTGTACTTCTTCTTGGTCGAAGCACCCTATGAGACCTTGCAGCTTAAAAAGAGTGGAGGATTGGATGATGCGAAGTGGTTTCGACTTCCTGACATCCTCGCCCTTAACTTCTATGACGACATGCTCCCCATTGTTACTGCTGCGGTACAGAAGTTGCTTGATAAGGCATCAGGGTAGCCTTTTTGACCAAGGTAGGGTACTTTCGCAGCTATGGACACCAAGGAAAACGCCACAGCCCTCGGGCTTACCTTCACAAATCTCGACCTATTGGGGGAGGCCCTGACGCATCGTTCCTATATCAACGAGCACAAGGACTCAGGCAATCATAACGAGCGTCTTGAGTTTCTAGGGGACGCAGTACTGGAGCTTTCTGCAACACGCTTTCTTTTTGATCGTTTCCCTACAAAGCCTGAAGGAGAACTCACTGCATACCGAGCGGCCCTCGTTAACACCTACTCTATTGCAGAAGTTGCAGACGCACTTGGGGTAAACGATATGCTCCGTCTTTCAAAAGGCGAGAAGCGTGATACGGGACGTGCACGACAAATCATTCTTGCAAACGCTTTTGAAGCAGTCGTAGGTGCGATATATCTTGATCAAGGCTACGAAGCGGCTGATGCTTTTTTACAAACACACTTGTATCCAAAGTTAGATAGCATTATCGAGCAGAAAGCATATCAAGACGCCAAGAGTCGCTTCCAAGAAGCATCTCAAGATAAGAAAGGAATTACTCCATCATATAAAACTATTCGAGAAGAAGGTCCTGATCACGACCGAGAGTTTACGGTTGGCGTATACCTCAAAGATGATGAGATCGCACGAGGAATAGGGAAGTCAAAGCAAGAAGCAGAGCAGGCAGCAGCAACGAATGCGCTTGACAAAACGGGTTGGTAGGAGTATAATATACAGTGGAACAGTCAACACACCGTTGGCTGCGTAACGAGGAGAATTCAATGCAGGAACAACTGAAAGCAAGCTACGTGCTTGCCTCGGCCTTGTTTTTTGCCTCTCTCGGGATGTTTTTCTGGTTGATAGGCGCAGACGCAGCATCTCCCCTGACGTACGTTATGGGTGCGATCGCTGCGATCACAGGGTTCGTTTACTTCATGCAAACAGAACTCAAAACACGTATGCGACTTCCATGGTGGGCGTGGGCGATCTTTGCCGTCGGGATTCCGTCTTTCTACGGCTTCCTGCTCTCGTTCGCTTCGCCCTTCATTCCTAAGATAATTGGAATGGTCTTGGTCGCAGTCGGGTTACTGCTTGTACTTATCGCGCTTCTTTGCGCCCTAGTGCGACCCACGCGCCAGAACACCCACTGAACATCCCAAACTCTGTACGACGCCGCCCCAAACTATCGGGGCGGCGTTTTATATACGGTATACTCTAGGGAATGCTCAAGCGGCTCACAACAGCCGGATTCAAGTCCTTTGCGCGCAAAACCGCGCTCGAGTTTTCGCATGCTACCACCGCCATCGTAGGTCCTAATGGGTCGGGGAAAAGTAACGTCGCAGAAGCCTTCCGCTTTGCACTCGGGGAACAGTCCATGAAAAGCATGCGTGGGAAAAGAAGCGAGGATCTCATCTTCGCTGGGTCCCATGAGACTGCTCGCCAAAACCGTGCAGCGGTTGCGGTGACTTTTGATAACCGAAAGCGCATATTCCCCAAGCTTGATTTTGATGAAGTAGAGATAGAGCGTGTGGTGTATCGAGATGGAAAGAGTGAATACTCCATAAACGGATCGCAGGTAAGGCTTCGTGATGTGCAGGAACTCTTAGCGTCTGCAAACATTGGTGAGACAGGCCACCACATCATTTCTCAAGGAGAAGCAGATCGTATCTTGCTTGCAAACCCCAAAGAGCGTCGTGCCATGCTCGAAGACGCTCTTGGTCTTAAGGTGTATGAATTCAAGAAACAGGAAGCGATACGAAAACTCGAGAAGACCCGAGAGAACGTCAAAGAAGTAGAGAGTCTTCGAAGAGAGCTTGCGCCTCATGTAAAGTTCCTTGAAAAGCAGGTGGAAAAGCTTGAGCGTGCGGAAGGATTCATTGTGCAACTTCAAGGCGCCGCGCGTGAGTATTTTGCTATTGAAGAGAAGTATCTTGATGACGCGCGGGAGCGTAATGAGAAAGCAGTACGCGAGACCCGTGAGCGCCTAGAGGTCGCAGAGAAAGAACTGGGAACCTTCTCTGACGAAGGAGGAAATGAAAGCGAAGGAATGAAGCGTATCGAAGCAGTGCGTATGGCAGAGCGTGAAGTGGATAAAGCGTTGTCAGAACGTGCAGAGCTTGCACGAGAGATAGGGCGCATTGAAGGGGCGCTGTCTGAAGCAAAACGCCGCGCAACCGCACTTGCTCGAGAACCGTATGTCAAAGTCCCTCGAGAACACCTTGAAGCGCTTCGTGACGAAGCCGAGAAGCAGGACATTGAAAGCGACGAGCCTTCAGCGCTCAAGGCTGCCCTAGGAGGACTTCGTACTGCCGTTGCCGCATTCTTTGAACGCTTTGCCCTCCCTTCAGATGACTATCTCGCAGAAGAAGAACAGGCAGTGTTTCGCCTTGAAGCAGAGCGAGAAAAGCTCACTGAGCGCGATGCTACTCTTGCGGCAAAAGCAGAAGAAGCAAAACGTGAACTCGAGCAGGCACGCCAAGCACGTACCGCATATGATGAGACTGGAAGAGAGACCAAGGCGCGTATTCTTGAGCTTGCGCAAACCCGCGCAGATGAAGAAGGGGCACTTGCACGAGAAGAAGCACGCACTAAAGAACTGGAGTATTTACGAGAAGAACTAGGACGAGAGCGTGCCGAAGTACTTGCGCTTGCAGGGAGTGTCGCCTTTTCATATGAACGACTTGAGACACTCCCTCAAGAAGACCGCAAAGTACAAGAAGACAGAAAGCGTGCAATGGATCGGTTGAAGATTCGTATTGAGGAAGCGGGAGGAACAGGGGAAGAGGTACGCACGGAATACAACGATACTAAAGCACGCGAGGAGTTCCTTATGAGAGAACTTGAGGACTTGCGAAAGTCAGCAGATGGTCTTGAAGAACTCATCACGAACCTTGATGAAGAGCTTGCTAAATCATTTGCTGAAGGACTTGCGAAAGTGAACGAATCATTTCGTGAGTTCTTTGGACTTATGTTCGGAGGTGGGGGAGCAAAGCTGGTGCTTGAAGATCTCTCTCCAAAAGCAAAAGAAGAAGACGATCTTGATGAAGAAGAAACAGAAACTCCGGTTGAACGTGTCGAGCGCCCTGGACTTGAAATCAATGTAAACCTCCCTAAAAAGAAACTTCAGTCTTTGATGCAGCTTTCAGGAGGCGAGCGTGCCTTAACCAGCATTGCACTCATCTTTGCGATGAGTCAGGTGAACCCACCTCCATTTCTTATATTGGACGAAACCGATGCTGCCCTAGACGAGGCGAATAGTCGCAGGTACGGCGATATGGTGGAACAACTTGCAAAGAAATCCCAGCTTATCGTCATCACCCACAACCGCGAGACTATGAGTCGTGCCGGCATTCTCTACGGCGTCACGATGGGCAACGATGGCATTTCAAAACTTCTTTCGGTGAAGTTTGAAGAAGCAGCACAGGTGGCGAAGTAAAAGCACCGCGAGCGCGGTGCTTTTGATTTAGATACCCATAAGGAGTCGCACGCCAAACGACACAGGATTCCTTGCAGGGATGCAGGTGTGTTGGTGTGGACGTTTCAATAAACAGATCGTTCTGTTCTCTTGGGAAGGTTCTATTTTCCCCACAGGCTGATCCGTTCTGGGATCATAGAGTGTGATGTATTTAACAAACGGGGTGATTTTTGCACACCGCTTGCAACGCATCCATCCATGAGAAGGGTTTTCAGTCGATGCATAGAGCATGAGCGCTTCCTTTCTTTCGTTGAAATTACTCCTTACGTACCAAACATGCAAGGAAGGCCTATGTTGACCCGTACGTATCGCACGTGTATACCTATCTTCCTAGGAGGAAGCAATGAGTATTCGACAGCCTCCGGTCGACCCCGAGCACCTCTACGATCCATCAGACTTCTATTCCACCTCACGCTCAGTGAATAAGAATATAGGCGATGATTTCGATGAGGACATGTGGCGATCGCGGGGCATAACCCCTAAATCTTCGTCCGAAGAGTCGAGAAAGAAAGCGGAAGACCTTGAAGCGTTCTTTAGAGACTTAGGAGAGGGATAAGCGCGCGACCACCAGTCGCGCGCTTTTGCTATACTATCCCCCTATGCAAGCAACCACCCTAGAAGGAAAGCAAGTACCTGACGTTGTGTTTAAGACGCGGGTGCGCGATGAGTCTGTCGGGGGAGATAACCCCTTCCGCTGGCAAGACCTATCAAGTGATGAACTATTCAAAGGCAAGAAAGTCGTATTGTTTGCACTTCCTGGAGCGTTTACACCCACCTGCTCATCAACGCATGCGCCAGGGTATGAGGCAAAGTACGACGAGTTTAAGGCGCTTGACGTTGACTCCGTCATCTGCCTTTCGGTGAACGACGCATTCACCATGTATCAGTGGGCAAAGAACCTGAACATCTCAAAAGTGTTCATGCTTCCTGACGGCAATGCTGATTTCACGAAAGCGATTGGTGCCTTGGTAAAGAAAGAGAACCTTGGCTTTGGCGATCGTTCATGGCGCTACTCCCTTTATATTGAGGATGGCGTCATCAAGAAAGCATTTGTTGAAGAAGGCTTCTCCGACAATTGTCCGGATGATCCGTTTGAAGTGTCGGACGCAGATACGATGCTTGGGTATTTGAAGAACGTATAAAGAAAACCGCCGCCCTTATAGGGCGGCGGGTTCGTTTATGTGTGCCAATGACTCGGTGGTTTCTCGAGAACACGGTCGGCGGTGTCAGCGTCCCCAGACGCGAGCGCGTCGGAGTACGCGTCAGTAAAGCGCGTAGCTGCATCGAGTTCCTTTTTCCGGCTTTCGGCCATTCTTACGAAGAGTTCGGCGTCATCTGTCCCATGGAAGGAAATGATGCGTTTGCCGTTTGCGTCGTGTACTTCCGAGGTCCAGTCTTCTTCGACACTCCACGGAAGTGGGTACGTTTGAATAAATGTATCGAGAAGCGGGATAAGCACATCGATGCGCTTCCGAAGCTTGTTTTTCTTCCTCATCTTCTTCTCCTGTACTTCTAGAGCGCAGGATACCGTGTCTCTAAAAGTTATGCACCTCTGCCTGCTTCGCGTACGTACACAGGATTATACTTTCCTGATACCACGTATTGGCGTGGCAACAGGAGGCGGGATATGTATGATCCCGAATATCCTAAAGAAGAAACCGGAAAAGCAGGATGGTTCGTAGTGGTTTGTGTATTCGTGTTTGGCGTCCTCCCTATGGGTTGGCTCGCATATGAATCATCAAAACCGCAAGAACTGTTTGCTGAATACGGGAGCGGGGCACATATCGAGGCACAAAACGCCTTGAAGGAGTAACCTCTCATTCCGCGCGGCCAAAGGTCGCGCGGTTATTCTTTATCCGCAAATTCTCCTTTGTGTTCAGTCTCAAGGCGAGCGAGGCTTTGCTCTAGTGTTTCCAACTCTTTTTCAATGGAATCAAGCTCTTCGTTCGTACTCGCACGGTCAAGGCGCGCCAAGATAGATGCACGTTCGTGAGCATATTCTGACTTCTGAAAAATATATCGACGATCTTCATCAACCATATCTTGATCTACGGTTAATTCCTCAACCCACGTTACCGGAGTATTTGTTCCCGCAAATCCAGGTCCTTCGTGAATATACATTCCAAGCTGTTCAAACAGGCGGTGGAATTCTTCAGGCAGCGTCCATGGGGCATGTGTTGCACGGTATTCACGTATCCGCAGAGAAAGAGTTTGCCCGCGCTCGTCGAGGGTTAATTTACGCATGGAGAAGCGAATCTTTTCTTCTTTTGAACCCTTGTGTGGATTATGTTCTCCGAGCATACGGCTATTCTTTCACCAACTCAAAATCAAGTTCGCGCTCAGGGATACGTGCAGCTGCAAGACGCACTTTCACGCGATCTCCGAGTGCGTACTCTTTCTTTGTGCGTTCCCCCACAAGACGATAGCGCTTTTGGTCATGGGTGAAGTAGTCGTCGCCAATGTTTGCGATACGTATCATGCCGTCAGCACGGGTCTCATCAAGTTCTACATAGAGTCCACGATCAGTAACGCCAGAAATGACACCGGTGAACTCTTCTCCCACCCGTCCTGAAAGAAACTCTACCTGCTTCATTTTGATCGAATCTCGCTCTGCTTCTGCAGCAGACACTTCACGCTCTGAAGAACGAAGGGCGAGTGCGTCAAACTCAGCCATGGCCTTAGCATCAAGTGGTTCGCCTGCGACATAGTGTTTCAACATGCGGTGCACGAGTACGTCAGGGTAGCGACGAATGGGGGAGGTGAAGTGGGTGTAGTGATCAAAGGCAAGACCAAAGTGTCCTGCGTTTTTCGTTGTGTAGATAGCTTTTGCCATCGAGCGAAGGGCAGCGGTCTTGATGAGGTATTCCTCAGGAGTGCCCTTAGTCTTTGCGAGAAGGGCGTTTAAGGCAGGACCCGTAACATGTCCACTAGCAGTTATCGGAAGCTCGTATCCCATAACCTTCAAGAAGGCAGCAAGGTCAATAATGCGCTCAGGGTCAGGGGCATCGTGTACACGATATACGGAAGGATTACCTCCATTCTTTTTACCAAGAGCAGACAGTTCTTCTGCAACCGCAACGTTTGCCATCAACATGAAGTCTTCAATCAAAAGATTGGTTTCTTTTCGTTCTTTGAGGCGAACGGCAATAGGGCGTCCTTCTCCATCAAGCTCTATCTTCACTTCGGTGGTATCAAAATCAATCGCACCGTTTGCGATACGCTTTGCACGTATTTTACGTGCCACCTCACGAAGAATATTAAGCTCGGCGAGCATAGGACCCTCCTGTTTGTCGAGCACCTCCTGCGCTTCCTCGTATGCAAATCGCTTATCAGAATGAATCATGGTTTCTCCAAACCATCGGCTCTTAACGTTCGCCTCGCTATCAAGCACAAACACCGCGCTCATGGAAAGACGGTCCACATTCGGATTAAGAGAACAGAAGTTGGTGGAAAGCACATGGGGGAGCATGGGAATCGTGCGATCTACCAAATACACTGAGGTCGCGCGGCTTCTCGCTTCCGTGTCTATTGCAGACCCCGAGCGTACGAAAAAGGATACGTCGGCAATATGCACCCCCACCTCAATGTCTCCATCAGAAAGCATGCGTACGGAGAGCGCGTCGTCAAAGTCTTTTGCGTCAGCAGGATCAATCGTAAAGGTGGTGATGCCACGGAAGTCGCGTCGCTCTGGTCCTTCGTGAGGTTCTCCCCAAGGGATAAGCGTCTTTGCTTCTTCGGCAATCATCGCTTCACCTGCTTCTTCTAGCTTTTTTGCAGCAGTAACTACTGCAGGAGGGAACTCAGAGGAGAATCCTTGGGAGAGCGCTAAAGCACGCATCTCTACGTCATGCACCCCAGCTTCGCCAATAACTTCAACAACAGTGCCCCACGGGAATCGTGCCCCTTTCTCCCAACCCCCAAGTTCAAGCACCACCTTGCTTCCAAGAGGAAGGGAATCCCCTTTAGCAAAGAAGGGAACATACATCTTCTTCCAGTCAGGAACAAGAATCACGGAACCCTCTTCCTCACCTTCTCCTTTCACCAGTTTCCCCACGAACTTCTCACGACTTCGAGACACAATGCGTACTACTTCTCCATTCTTTCGCTTCGTGCGGGTCTTGGGGTCAACCGATTCTCCCGTCGAGCGTACTTCTACGATGTCCTGAGGGAATGCACCCCCCAAACCCTCTGAAGGGATGTACATATCCTCCTCATTCTCGTCATAGGTGAAAAACCCCTTACCGCCTCTGGTAATGGTTATGGGTCCTTGCCACAGTGCGCCCGTATCGTCAGACATTTCCTTTACTCTAACAGATGTATGAAGTTGTGCTATCGTTTTCTTGCCTAGACGCCAAATCGGTTGCGAGGAGAAGTGAGTGCTTTGAATCAAAGCCTCGGTAGTCGGCGGCCGTATCTGTAACGGTCCTGCCCTGAAGGGCCTGTGCGGCAGGTCTCTCACCAGATCTGCCGCACTTTGCTTTTATAGCCCTTATTTGGTAGTGTTGCGGAACATGTTGATGATTCGATTCCAGAGGATTGGCCGCAAAAACGACCCAGCGTTTCGTATGCTCGTACTTGAGAAAACCTCAAGCCCTAAAGCCGGCACCTATGTCGAGCAGGTTGGTACCTATAACCCTAAGACCAAGGAGTTCAGCGCTAACGCAGAATCAATTAAGGGATGGATTACTAAGGGTGCCCAGCTCTCTCCAAGCCTTCAAAACCTCCTTATTAATAAAGGAGTTATCGAAGGAAAGAAGAGTGCTGCAGTAGTGAAGGAAAAGAATCTCATTAAGAACGTCGCTAAGAAAGCAGAGGAAGAAGCCGCAGCAAAGGCTGCCGCTGAAGCAGCAGCGGTAGCGGCAGCTGCAGAGGTTCCTGCAGAACCAACCGAAGCAGAAGTTACTGCTGAAGCTGTTGAAGCTCCTATTGAGGAAGTAGTAGCTGAAACTGCAGCAGAAGAAGTAAAGGAAGAAGCTGCTGCATAAGACCAGCCTGTGCCTTGTGCGATTACCGTAACGACTGACACTCTATGAACGAACGAACCCCCGAAGAACTATTTCTTGAATACATTGTCCAAGCACTCGTCGATCATCCCGAAGACGTGACTATTGTCCGTACCGTAGACAACCTCGGTGTCCTTTTGACCCTTACGGTTCATAAAGATGATATGGGCAAGGTCATTGGCCGAGGAGGCAAGCTTGCAACCCAAGCTATCCGTCCACTTCTTTCAGCAGTAGGTATGAAGCACAACGCTCGTGTTTCTTTGAAGATTAATGAACCTATGGGCGGTAAGCGTGAGCAGGAATTTAAAACCCTTGAAGACACTCTTGGAGGACTGTAGCCAATGCTGCGCTTTCATCTCGTCACCCTTTTCCCTGAAGCCTGCGAGGCATATTTGTCTTCGTCTATTTTAGGACGTGCACGTACCAACAAGAAGATTTCTGTGGGGTACCAGTCTCCTCGTGATTTTGTAGATAACAAATGGGGGAAAGTGGATGAGCGTCCGTATGGAGGAGGTCCTGGGATGGTGATGACCGCACTTCCGGTGGTTCGTGCCGCAAAGAAGGCAGTAGGGAGGAAGAAAGGGAAGAAGGTCGTCGTGTGGTTTTCACCTTCTGCGCCTCCGTTTACTAACAAAGAGGCAGACAAACTTGCAGCCTTTGATGACATCATCCTTATCTGCGGACGCTATGAAGGTATTGATGAGCGAGCGGCAATGATGCTTAAGACCATAGGTACGGTTAAGCGTTACTCAGTCGGAGAAGCCACCCTCACCGGAGCAGAGGTGCCTGCCATGGCGATAGTGGATGCGGTCACGAGAAGGCTCAAAGGAGTATTAGGTAAAGATGAGTCAGTTGAGGAGCGTCGTGTCGCAAGTGCGGAAGTCTACACTCGTCCTGACGTTATTGTATGGGAGAAGAAGAAATACAGGGTTCCTCCTATCTTGAAGACCGGACACCGAGCAAAGATTGATGAGTGGAAGAAGGGGAAGAAATAGAAACGCTTGATTTGAATATTGTTTAGGGTATGGTGCGGGTGGAATAAGGAAAGAAAGGAAGTTAGTATGGACACCGAAATCCTCAGTGATGAACGGTTTGCAGAGCTGTTTGGATTCTGTCTTGTACGTCTTTCACAAGAGACGCAAGAAAAGGCCGCTACAGTAAACGCCATGTTTGACGCTTTGTCTGATGAGCTTGGCATAGAAGATCGCGACATATTCCGACTCTTTAGAAGAGAAGATGAATATCTTCCGTTTATCTTAAATATTGCAAGCTGTCCTGACGAAATAATCGACAGGGTACAACATATGCTTGCGCCCGATTCTCTTGAGCGGAAGAGTCAGCACCTTATCAAAACGGCTCGAGAAGGTAAGCGCTAAAACACAGCCCAATCCTTTAGGGTTGGGCTGTGTTACTTCCCCGACCTCCCTAGACATTTTCGCCTGTTTGTAGAATAATTCTCCTTGGAGTGCCTAAAGTACCAAGGAGGTAAAGATGGCTAATCCCAAGGTCGATCAAAAAACCTTTAAACGCGTTGCTCGGGAGGGCAAACGTATGGTCAAGAGGATACTCCCAGAGCTTATTGCCTCTGCGCAAATAGCTCCTGGGATGTATCTGGTTGTGAACGCGACCAAGAATCGATACGTAATATCTAAAGATGCCCTCGATGCGTCCTTTGAGATAGAAAAAGTCTCCAGCGAGGATGATTCCTGTTGGCTCTATGAGGTGACCGAGAATGACGTCCCTAATCTCAGGATGGGTTGATGCGCATCATCGAGCAACAGTTAATGTTCGCTTTCGGGACGCGCACCGATCCTTCGTTGTGCCTGGCTGGATAGATACCGGCTTCAACGGAGAGCTTTTGTATCAGGGGAGTGTGCCGAAAGAAATTTCGCACATCCTGTCTTTAACAAGAACAGAAGTCCAAGTTGTAGGAGGAACAATCAGAGTCCTTCAAGCGGCGGCATACGTGGACTGGATGAACGAGACTCGGAAGGTTCGCATGCTCATCTCCCCGAGTCCTCTCGGCGGGAAACATTCGATACCGTTGCTTATCGGAACTGGGATGCTCTCGGGCTTCCGATTGGAAATTGACTATCTCGATCAACTTGTCAGAATCGTACGATAGAAACCCTGACTAAACGGCACCCACGCTGGGTGTCGTTTTTCTATCCCCACAACCCCTTGACGAGGCCCAAGCGTAGGAATATACTCCTTTCACCAGAACAGATTGAGTGGCGGTGGCACTCTGGCGGGCGAACACACAGAAATTACTAGCGTACCGAGAAATCGGAACGCGGCTCGTTGTGCACGAGCCCTTTTGGATTTTCTTTAGAGATTCCTTCACCATTATTTCATTTACCTGACCATCCGCATGAAAACCAACAAGACGCTCCCCCCTGCAGGAACCCAGCTTGTTCGACCTCAGAAGATGTTTGCTGCGTATCAAAAGCCTCGAGTCGAGTTTCCCGACCTTGTCGCCCACCAGCGCGAGAGTTTCGAGTGGCTCGTAAAAGAGGGACTTTCAGAACTGTTTAAAGAATTCTCTCCAATTTCTGATTACTCCGGTAAGAAGTTTGAGCTTCGTTTTGATGGCTTTGAGCTTGGAGAGCCTAAGTGCGATATAGACTTTGCTCGTGAGAATATGCGTGCCTACGAGGTTCCGGTGAAGGCCTCGGTGACGCTTCTTAATAAGACAATGGGAACTGAGAAGAAGCAGGATCTCTTCCTTGCTGACCTTCCCATGATGACCCCACACGGCTCATTTGTCGTTTCAGGTGTTGAGCGTGCCATTATCCCGCAGCTTGCAAGAAGCTTCGGTGCCTTTTTCATTTCCGAAGACATTAAAGGGAAGCAGTTCTTCGGTGCAAAAATCATTCCTGCACGTGGTGTATGGATTGAAATCGATTCAGAAGCTGATGGCGCAATCTTCGTAAAAATTGACCGTAAGCGAAAGTTCCCTATATCAAACCTCCTAACAGTATTTGGTGGAGGAGTAGGGGATGAGCTTGCAAAGCACTTCAAAGGAAACGAGGTAGCGCTTGGAGCACTTGCTGCAACGCGTGCCCATGACACTGCAGAGTCAATGGAAGATGCCTTTGTTGAAATACACCGCCGTATGCGCGATGGAGACCTTGCAACCGCAGACAACGCAAAAAACTACGTGAACCAGCTGTTTGCAACGGAGCGCTATGACCTCTCTAAAGTGGGTCGTCACCGCCTGAATGCTCGCTTTGGGCTTGCAACCGATACAAAGGCACTCAAAGACCGCTCCTTGGGTCTTGCAGACCTCGTACGCATTGTTGCTGAAATCGCACGCTTGAACGAAGACCCTAACGCCGTACCAGATGATATCGATCACCTCGGCTTTCGTCGTGTGCGTTTCGTAGGAGAGCTTCTTCAGGCACGTATGCGTGTTGGTATGTCGCGCATGAAGCGCAACATCCAAGACCGAATGTCCACAATTGAGAGCGAGACCACGCTTCCTATGTCCCTAGTGAACCCACGCCCACTTCAAGCATCCATTCGCGAGTTCTTTACTGCAAACCAGCTTTCGCAGTTCATGGACCAGCAGAACATCTTGGCTGAGCTTGAGGGGCTACGCACCTTGTCTGCGCTTGGTCCTGGTGGACTTACCCGTGAGCGTGCAGGTTTTGAAGTGCGTGACGTGCACCCGTCTCACTACGGACGCCTCTGTCCCATCCACACACCAGAAGGCCAAAACATTGGTCTTATCCTTCGCATGGCGCTGCATTGTCGCACCAACGAATTCGGCGTGATTGAAACCCCGTACGCGGTGGTGAAAAACGGCATCATCACTGAAGAGGTGGTGCACCTAAACGCGCTTGAAGAGGAGAGCCAGACCATTGTGCACGCTGCAACGCCTGTAGACGAAAAGGGAAAGATTGTCTCTGAAACGGTTGAAGCACGTCGCGGTGGTGAGCCTGCAGTGGTTGCCCGTGAGGAAGTTACGCTCATGGACGCATCCACCTACCAAATGTTCTCAGCAGCAACCGCAATGATTCCCTTCGTTGATCACGACGACGCGAACCGTGCACTCATGGGTTCGAACATGCAAAAGCAAGCAACACCTGTCCTTATTCCAGAAGCTCCTCTGGTTTCTACCGGTATCGAAGAGCATGCCGCGCGTAACACAGGTCGCTTGATCCACGCTGATGAAGCAGGGGAAGTGACGTATGTCGACGCAAAGAAGATTGTCGTTACGAATAAAGAAGGAAAGAAGAAGGAGTATCGCCTCCAAGGCCTCACCCAAACCAACCAGAACTCAGCACAACGCCAGCGTCCTGCAGTGTATGTAGGCGATAAGGTGAAGAAAGGCCAAGTCCTTGCAGACGCCTCTTCTTCAGCAAATGGTCAGATGGCACTCGGACAAAATGTTCGAGTAGCGTTCATGAGTTGGTCTGGTGCCAACTACGAAGACGCTATCATCGTCTCTGAACGATTGGTGCAAGATTCTAAATTTACTACGATCCACATCGAAGACTTCGAATGTGCCGTGCGTGACACCAAGCTTGGTGCAGAAGTAACGACCCACGACATTCCAAACGTTGGTGAGCTTCGCCTTAAGAACCTCGACGAAGACGGCGTAATTCGCATTGGTGCTGAAGTACGCCCTGGAGACATTCTCGTGGGTAAGGTAACGCCTAAGGGCGAGACCCAGCTCACTCCTGAAGAGCGTCTCCTTCGCTCTATCTTCGGAGACAAGGCAAAGGACGTGAAAGATACCTCACTTCGTATGGAAGGAGGGAAACGTGGTCGCGTGATTGGCGTTAAGGTCTTTAGTCGTGAACAAGGAGATCAGCTTGAAAGCGGCATCATCAAGAAGATTGTCGTGACCGTTGCACAGGTACGTAACGTATCGGTGGGAGACAAGCTCGCAGGACGCCACGGTAACAAGGGTGTTATCTCACGCGTGTTGCCTGCAGAGGATATGCCGTACGACACGGATGGTAACCCTGTCGACATCATCTTGACCCCGCTTGGTGTTCCCAGCCGTATGAACCTTGGACAGATTCTTGAGATGCACCTTGGTCTTGCCGCAAACTCACTCGGATATCAAGCAGTCGTGCCTCCATTTGCAGGAGCTACTGCAGAAGAGATTCGCAACGAGCTTGAAGCAGCAGGCTTTGATCGCTCAGGAAAACTTCAGTTGTTTGATGGGCGCACGGGAGAAGCATTCGCACAGACCATTTCCGTTGGGTACATGTACATCTTGAAACTTCATCACATGGTGGAGGACAAGATTCACATGCGTTCTATTGGACCCTACTCTCTCATCACCCAGCAGCCTCTTGGCGGTAAAGCACAAAATGGTGGTCAACGCTTTGGAGAAATGGAAGTGTGGGCACTCCTTGGCTACGGTGCCGCATACACGCTTCGTGAAATGCTCACCATCAAGTCTGACGACATCCAAGGTCGCTCTGCAACCTTCGATGCGATTGTGAAGGGGGAATCGGTCGTGCACTCAGGCACACCTGCATCCTTCTCCGTCCTTACCAACCAGATCCGCGGCCTCGCGCTTGATATCGAGCCGATGTACGACGCGGGTGACGAGTACTCCGTCTAACCCTAATCGAATACGCTTATGCCTACTTCCTACAACGATTCCGGAAAGCGCGCGGGTCCTCGCCGACCATCAGGTCCTCGTCAGGACTGGAACGCCCTACGTCTCTCACTTGCATCTCCTGAACGCATTCTTGAGTGGTCTCGTGGAGAGATTACCAAGCCAGAAACTATCAACTACCGTACCCAGCGCTCAGAGAAGCACGGGTTGTTCGATGAAAAGATCTTCGGTCCGGAGCGTGACTACGAGTGTTACTGCGGTAAATACAAGGGTATCCGCTACAAGGGTATTGTCTGTGATAAGTGTGGGGTTGAGATTACCCGCTCCATTGTGCGTCGTGAGCGCATGGGTCACATCGAACTCGTAACGCCCGTTGCCCACATCTGGTTCCTACGCTCCATGCCAAGTCGCATGGCACTCATTCTTGGTATTCCATCAGCAGATCTCGAGAAGGTTATTTACTTCGCAGGCTACATCATCACGAAAGTGAATGAGGATGTGAAGAAGCGTCTCTTGAACGAGCTTGAGGGTGAATACAAAACTAAGCACAAGGCAGCAAGCAATGATAAAGAGCGCGATGCCTTGAAGGAGCGCATGACGCTTGCAAAGGCTGAGATCGACTCGATTGTAGTTGGTAAAGTGTTTGATGAAATTGCGTACCACCGCTTCTCGGTGAAGTACGGCACGTTGTTTGAAGCAAAGATTGGTGCTGAAGCTATCTACGATATCTTCCGCAACATCAAGCTTGAAGATTTGAAGGTGACCTTGGAAGCCCGCTACCAAAACGCAGCGTCTGCAGAACGCGAGAAGCTTGCAAAGCGCATCTCACTGCTTGCCTCGATGATTGCATCAAAGGTACGTCCTGAATGGATGTTCATGACGAAGATTCCGGTTATCCCTCCCGCACTTCGCCCGATGGTGGCCCTTGATGGTGGTCGCCACGCAACCTCAGACGTGAACGACCTCTACCGTCGTGTGATTAACCGTAACAACCGTTTGAAGAAGCTTCTTGATATTCATGCTCCTGAAGTGATTCTTCGAAACGAGAAGCGTATCTTGCAAGAAGCAGTTGATGCACTCCTTGATAACTCGATTCGTAAGTCAGGAGCTTCTGGTGGTGCCTTGACGCCAAGTCAGCGTCGTCCCTTGAAGTCGCTTGCCGACTACCTGAAGGGTAAGCAGGGGTACTTCCGTCAGAACCTTCTTGGTAAGCGTGTCGACTACTCAGGCCGTTCCGTGATTGTGGTTGGTCCTGATCTTGAGCTTGATGAGTGTGGTCTTCCAAAACACATGGCGCTCGAACTCTTCCGTCCGTTTGTTATCGCAGGACTCTTGGAGCGTGAACTCGCGTTCAACATCCGTGGTGCAGGACGTTTGATTGAAGACGGAGTACCTGAGGTATGGGAAATCCTTGAAGAGAAGATCTTCGGTAAGTATGTGCTTTTGAACCGTGCACCGACTCTGCACCGTCAGGGTATCCAAGCATTCCGTCCTCGCCTTATCGAAGGAGACGCTATCCAGCTGCACCCGCTGGTCTGTCCTGCCTTTAACGCAGACTTCGACGGCGACCAGATGGCAATTCACGTGCCGCTTTCAGAAGAGGCACAGTGGGAGGCTAAGAACGTCATGAGTGCGAACAAGAACATCTTGAAGCCAGGCTCAGGCGAAATGATCGTCATGACCCAGAAGCCGCTTGATATCGTGCTTGGTACGTACTGGCTCACCAAAGAGATTCCAAAAGCCAAAGGTGAAGGGAACTACTTCCAGAGCCCAAACGCTGCAATTCTTGCACACGAGTATGGAGTCATTGACCTTCGCGCTAAGATCTTCGTCCTTCCAACCTCAGGAAAGGACAAGTACGCACAGTTTGATGAGAAGCTGTTTGAAACGACCGTAGGACGCCTCTTGTTCAACACCGTGCTTCCAAACGACTATCCGTTCATTAACGAAGCAATCTCAACCAAGGTGCTCTCCCGCATCATGAAGGATTGTATCGTTCGCTACGGCATTGATACCGTTCCCGCTATTGTGAACAAAGTGAAGCGCTTCGGATTCGAGTACGCAACCAAATCAGGCGTCACGTGGAGCATTGATGACGTGCGCGTACCTGAGGAGAAGAAAGCCGTGATCCAAGCAGCAAAGGACAAGGTAGCGAAAGTAGAGCGTGACTTCAAAGATGGTCTTCTTTCTGCTGATGAAAAGCGCCGCATGGTTATTGAAATATGGCACGGGGTGAAAAACGACGTTGAGAAACTCGTTGAAGCAGTGCTTGACCCTATGGGTTCTGTTGCCGACATGGTGCGCTCGGGCGCTCGTGGTTCCCTAGGTCAATTGAACCAGATGGCAGGTATGAAGGGTCTTATCCAGAACACTGCTGGTGAGACTATCGAAGTGCCGATCTTGTCTTCGATGTCTGAAGGGTTGAACCCTGTTGAGTACTTCATGAGTACACACGGTGCACGTAAAGGTCTTACCGACACCGCGCTTGGTACTGCACGAGCCGGCTACTTGACCCGTCGTTTGTTCGACGTTGCACAAGACTCCATCATTACGGAAGTAGACTGTGGCACTAAGAAGGGTATTAAGATCGGACGTGTGTCTGCCTCAGGCATCACGATTGATTTCGCAGAAGCAGTACGTGGACGCGTACTCTCTGAAGCCGCAGGTTCCTTTAAGAAAGGACACTACCTCACGAGTGATGACGCAAAGGCACTCACTGCAGAAAGCGGCATAGACTTCGTACCGGTACGCTCACCTATGACCTGTGCTACCCGCTTTGGTATCTGTGCCGCTTGTTATGGTATGGATCTCACTACGCAAGAAATGGTGGATCAAGGAGAAGCGGTTGGTACCATTGCAGCCCAAGCAATCGGGGAGCCTGGTACCCAGCTCACTATGCGTACCTTCCACGCCGGTGGTACCGCCTCTGTCGGAGGCGACATCACGCAAGGTCTTCCTCGTGTTGAAGAAGTGCTTGAAAAGCGTACGCCGAAAGTACCTGCAGTCGTCTCTAAAACGGACGGTATGGTAGTTGAGATTAAGGAAGAGGGACGTGAGAAAGTTATCGTCATTGCACACGAAGCAGGACAGACTGCCAAGAAGTCTACGAAGAAAGCAAAGAACTCCGAAGGCTCTATCGAGTACATGGTTACCTATCCTCGTATGCCGCTTGTCAAAGCAGGGGATGCGGTTAGAAAGGGCCAACTCTTGACCGATGGTTCTGCCGATCTTGATGAACTCTTTGAGTTTGCAGGACGGGAGATAACGCAGGAGTACATCATTGCGGAAACCTCAAAGATCTACGAGCTGCAGGGCGCAAGCGTGTCTCGTAAGCACTTGGAGGTGGTCGTGAAGCAGATGTTCTCACGCATGAAGGTGACTGATACGGGTGACTCTGACTATTCGGTCGGGGACGTCTTGGAGGACTGGGAGTACAACGAAGACTTGAAGAGCGCAGACACGGAAGGGAAGATTGCACCGAAAGCACGCGAGATGGTACTTGGTATCAAGGAGTCTGCGCTTTCACGTCGTTCGTTCCTCTCTGCTGCATCCTTTGAGCAGACCACTAAGATTCTCATCTCTGCAGCCTTAAAAGGGTCCGTAGATACCCTTCGTGGTCTTAAAGAGAACGTTATCTTGGGTCGCCTCATTCCTGCAGGTACTGGCTTTACGGGTTCTAAGAAGCGCATCGCAATCGAAGCGCTTCAGAAGGACCGTGAGGCTACTCGTGCGGCGCGTATTGATGAGGAAGTGGGGGTAACTCCGGTTCGATAAGAAAAGTGAGTTAAATGAAAAGACCCTCACTCGAGGGTCTTTTCATTTTCCCGATTCTGTAGTATAAAACGAGTCGCTACTCGGAAAAGGAGACTGGCATGTACTTAGAGTTTGAAGTGCCTGATGAAATGCAGCGCGAAGCTATTGCCAAAACGTTTGCGGCGTACCTGTTAGGGTCGCAGACATTCGATGGTGTTCGAACACGCGACGAGGGTGTAACGGAATATTGTTACGGTCCCTATCGCAAAGACGAAGCGAGTGACGCGCACTGGCAACTCGATCATTCGAACAACTTCTTTCTGCATTTCGATGACGATACGAGCGCTCGTATCGGTTGTCGGTATGACTGGCAGCAACCAGTAGTTCAAGCCATGCTTGCACTGTTTCAGTTGCGGTATCCTGCCAAGGCATAGCGCCTATTGCGTCGTGCCTAGAACCGTCAAAGGCCCAGTCGAAAGACTGGGCCTTTTACCATTTCCAAAAATAGGCATAGTATGGTCACTAATGGCAGACACTGTAGAGCGGGTAAAGGCAAAACTAAGCATCGTGGATGTGGTGGGTGGGTATGTAAAGCTCACCAAGGCAGGCCGCTACTACCGAGGCCTCTCTCCCTTTAATAAGGAGAAGACCCCCTCCTTCTACGTAAACCCAGAGCGTGGCACCTATTACTGCTTCTCCTCTTCTCAAGGGGGCGACCACTTCACCTTCTTAGAGAAGATGGAAGGGGTGGACTTCAAGGGGGCACTGAAGATGCTTGCAGAGAAAGCAGGAGTACCTCTTGAATACAGTGGGAGTGGTAAAAAAGACTCGGAGAAGATAGACCGGCTACGAGAAGCCATGGCACGTGCCGAAGCCTTCTATGCACGAAATCTTGATGAGAAGGGAAGTGCGTATGAGTACGCACTCTCACGCGGGCTTACCCCAGAAACCATAAAGACATGGAATCTGGGGTTTGCACCGGATGGGTGGCGTACGCTCCTAGAAGAACTTTCAACCGCAGGATTTTCGGTAAAAGAACTCCTTGATGCAGGACTCATAAAAGAAGCAGACGGGAAGCAGGGTACCTACTACGATCGCTTCCGTAACCGTCTCATGTTCCCCATACAAGATGCAGCAGGACGTACCGTAGCATTCACAGGGCGTGCACTTGACCCTAACGATCAAGCAAAGTATTTGAATAGTCCTGAAACCGAGCTCTATAAGAAATCAGAGGTTCTCTTTGGTATGCAATTTGCCAAAGACGCGATACGCACCAGAGGGTTTGCGCTTCTTGTAGAAGGGCAGTTTGATTTGATACTGCTGCACCAGATTGGGTTTGGGAATGCGATCGCGCTTTCGGGCACCGCCTTGTCTGACACACACTTGTCCCACATAAAACGCTACGCGGATAATCTCATGCTTGCTCTTGACGCTGATCGAGCAGGTCTTGCTGCTTCAGCAAAGAATGCGCATGCAGCGCTTCAGGCAGGGATGCGCGTCAAAGCGGTGCGTCTTCCCATCGGGAAAGATCCTGCAGATCTTGCCAAAGACACCCCTCAAGACTTAACCCGCCGCATCAAAGAAGCAGAACCTATCGTTGAATTCTTCCTCTCGGTACTCTCTGCAAACGAAGCAGATCAGCATCGACTCGTGGTTGCGGTGGAGCGTCTTGTTCTCCCCCTTATCCGAGTCATGAAAAGCCCCATGGAGCGTGAACACTTTGTGGGTGTGGTTGCGCGAAGCTTAGGATCTTCCCCTGAAGCGGTACGCTCATCTTTGGGAAGAGCCGCTGCCATGCCTTCGGTAATAGAAGCTAAGGACAAGACGCCTGAAGCAGCGGTATCGACCGAATCCCCCCGAGCACTCCTTATTCGTGCCGCAATCGCTGCCTATCCCGACACCCTGCTTGCGAAAAGACTCACTTCGGAATACACTCGTATTACTGGAGTGCCGCCGGAGGAGACTGAGATCCCCGAGCGGGCCCTTTTTGAGGCGGGACTACTCTTCGGAGAGACGCCAGAGGAGAATCAAGGAGATGATATAGTGCATGCCTTAGAGCGGACGACGCTTGCGTCGTTACTTTCCGATGCAACCCATGCGCTTCGAAGGGCAGAAGCAGTAAAGGATGAAGCAGGAATACAAGCGGCACTTGCCGCATGCAAGGAACTCTCTGCGAAACTCGCCAAGCTTCCTTAAATTTTACGTGAACCATTTACTAGGTGCGCTCCTATTTTCTTTTTCGTATGGCCACCAAAAAACGTACTAAAAAAGTAGTCAAGAAGAAAGCTACTAAGAAGACTTCAAAGCCCAAGAAGGCCTTGAAGAAAAAGCTTGTAAAGAAGACGAAGAAGCCGGCAAAGGCAAAGCTTCCTCGTGGCAAAAAGGGAATGAAGGCAGTGGTTCGTGCGGGCGCTCTCTCTGCAAAGCAGAAGTCTAAAGTGGATCGTGATGACAAGGCAGAAAGCCTTATCCGCAAAGGACGTGATCGTGGGTATATCACGTATAGCGAAATCCTTCGTGAGTTCCCCAATATCGAAGAGAATGTGGCGTTCCTCGATGAACTCTACGAGCGCTTCGCTACCTGCGGCATCGACATCCTTGAGGGAGGCATGCTTGAAGATAACGCTGATGAATATCTTGCAACGCGCAACATCAAAGGCCGTGATTCAACCAGTTACGATTCTATTCAAATCTACCTTCGTGAGATTGGGCAGTATCCACTGTTGACTGCTGCAGAAGAGCGCGAACTTGCAAAGCGTATTGAAAAGGGAGATGAGGAAGCAAAGCATATCCTTGCACGCTCGAACCTTCGCCTTGTGGTGTCTATTGCAAAGAAGTATGTAGGGCGCTCTCCAGACCTTACGCTTCTTGACCTCATTCAAGAAGGGAACATTGGGCTTTATAAAGCAGTGGAGAAGTTTGATTGGAACAAGGGCTTTAAGTTCTCCACCTACGCGACGTGGTGGATTCGCCAAGCCATTACGCGTGCTTTGGCAGACCAATCCCGCACCATTCGTATTCCGGTACACATGGTGGAAACCATTGCCAAATACAAGCAGGTCTCACGCCGCCTTGCCCAAGCACTTGGACGTGATCCTCAGCCTGAAGAGGTAGCGGTAGAGATGGGACTTGAGGTGGATAAGATCTACCAGATAGAGAAGATCAACCAAGACACCCTCTCTCTTGAAAGCCCTATCGGTTCCGATGACGATGAGCGTTCCTCTCTAGGTGACTTTATCGCAGATGACAAGATCCCGTCTCCCGTACAAGAATCATCAGAGCGTATCTTGACTGAGCAAGTGCGAGATATTCTCGATGATCTTTCTCCTAAGGAGCGCAAGATTCTTGAGATGCGCCACGGACTTCTAGACGGCATCTATCACACCCTTGAAGAAGTGGGACGTGAGTTTGGTGTTACCCGTGAGCGTATTCGCCAGATTGAAGCAAAAGCCCTTGAGAAGATTCGTACCCACGAGAAAGCAAGACGTCTAAAATCATACTAAGTGTGCCATCAAAAACGGCCCTCGCGGGCCGTTTTTGATGCAAGTATACTGGAATATATGGCAAAGAAACGCTACCCCATAGAACACTGGAGCCACTCTTCCTTGCTCTCCTACCTCAGAAACCCCCTTGCGTGGTACAAGCGCTACGTCTTGAAGATATACGACACCCCCCGAGGGCCTGCAGCCATTGTGGGGGTCGCAGGGCACGTAGCACTCGAGCACTACTACCAAGGCTTTGGGAAGCCTGAATCAGTCGCCAAGGGACTTGAATACCTCCAAAGCGTTCCTGACTTTGAGATTAACTTTGGGGTGGCAGAAACGCGGGTGGCGCGTAAGGCAAAGCGCAAGAAGATGGAAGCGGACTACCACCAAGCTATTGGCTTTTACCTAGCTCGCGCACCGCGCTATAAAGTAATTGGAGTCGAAGTACGAGGGGTGGCAAAAGTGAAAGGACTCCCGCTTCCCGTGAAATCCGTTGCTGACCTTGTCGTAGAGTCGAAAGGGAATGAGGGATGCCTTGATATTGTGGATCATAAGTTTGTGGAGTCGTTTAGTAAGAGTAAGGCGGCAAAACCCCTCTTTGCACTTCAAGCTATATTTAACTACTTCGTCATTACTTCCTTGTACGGCAAACCGGTGTGCCGGTTTATCGTGGTTGAGTGTAAGAAAAGCAAGAACAAAGATGGTCGCTCCCAGCTTCGAAAGTATGTTATTGAATACGAGAAGGAAGGAGAAACCTTCGAACTCTTTCGAAGACTCATTACTGATGCCACTAAAGAAATCGCATCAAAGCGCACCTATCTCCCCAACCCGTCAGATATGTTTGAAGGAGAAGACTCCTATGAAATGTACCGCCTTCGTCTTGCGGAAGATTAGTTTTGTACTTTAGAAAGGGCCGTTTCAATAACCTCTTTCATAGAAGCGTAGGGGAGGGCACCCGTGACAGGGATAGGGTCGCTTCCTTTGATGAGAATGACGGTGTAGGGCGTACCTTGGCCGCCTGAGTCCTTTGCGTTAGTAAAGTCATCCGTAACACGCTTCAGCATGCGGTCGCTTTCCATGCAGGTATCAAACGTGGCGACCGAAAGACCGAGACTCTCGATAACGGCAGGATACCCGTTGGGGTTAAATTGATCGCTTTCGGGTGCTGCTTGCTGCAGGGCATCGATGAAGCTAAAGAAAAGCGCATCCCCTCCTTGTTCAGCGACACATTCAGAAGCCTCTGCGTGGGTTGCGGCATGGGGGTGTATCTGTACCAAGGGGAAGTGGCGGTAGACCCATGCAACCGTTCCTTTCTCAGCATATTCACTCATGATCTGTGCCATGGTTGCCTGAAAATCCTTACAATACGCACAATCAATATCAGAGTATTCAACGACAATAACGGGAGCTTCGGGGTTCCCGACCATATGATCGGTAGGGGATACGGGGCGAATGGCCACAGCCGCTTCAAGGGGACTTTTAGGGCCGCTTCGGGCGATATAGATGGCACCTGCGAGAAGAGCGCCTGCAAGGATAATGGTGATGGGAAGCAGATACGGATGTCGATCGTTCATATACAGAGTATATACCGTGCTTAGAGCCCCAAGGTGTGGGTGAGTGCATGACCGTTACCTTCTGCTTCCCACGAGGAAGTATCAAGCTTGATCTCACGCTTTTGTTTGAAGTCTTTGTACTTTACGTGTCCGTGCTCTTTTGCGTAGTCGTAGAGTTCACGTGTGAGTCGCACGTCTTCAATACAGTATTCACGCACCTTGTCATAGAGTCCCTCATTCCACCACGTAACTGCCTCAAGCCCGTTTCCTTTCTTCCCTTTTCCAAGCGTGGCTTCTGCAAGAGACTGGAGGCGCACCCGTCGGCCAAGTACTTTATACACCTCCGACAAAAGATCGAGTGAGCGGATGCGGGTAAGGTCCCCAGGGTAGTAGCGGTTCAAAAGCGGAATATCAAAGCTGTCTGAGTTAAAGCCAATCAACATGTCCGCAGTCTCTAAGACGGGCCAGAGTTTCGGAAGGTCTTCCATGAGGTAGGAAGTGTATTCACCGGTCGTAGAGTCATGCACCCCTACTACCGTCAGTTCCATTTGATTGACATCAAGCCGGCCACCGACAAGGGAGGTAAAGGTGGTTTCAATATCAAACGTAATCGCTTTCATGCTTACCCCAAATTCTTACGAAGGTACTTTGCCACCTCTTTTAGGCTCAATACTTTCTCTTTGCTTTTAGCAAGATCTTTTACACGCACCTTCTTTTTCTTCTGCTCATCTTTGCCGTATGCGATGAAATACGGGATCCCACGACGCACGGCTTCTTTGACTTGGTCACCAATCTTCTTGGGAAGCACATTAACCCATGTTGCTACACCCTCTTTTTGAAGTGACTGTGCAAACACTTCAGCTTGCGCCACATCCTCAGGCGACACCGTGCCAATGTACACTCCTCTATCCGATGAAAGGGCAGGGAAAAGCTTGTGTGAGTCGAGGAAGTTCTCAAACGGCATGTCCCCAATAGCAAAACCAATCGCAGGGATCTTTTCGTCACTAAACATCTCTACCAAGCGGTCGTAGCGACCACCCCCAAACACCGAACGATTGTTACTTTCGTGGGTGTCCCACATCTCAAACACGACTCCGGTGTAGTAGTCGAAGCCACGGACGATGGTAGGGTCAAACGCTACATTTGAGGCACCTCGAGCGTGGAGGGTATCAATCAAAGTGGTGAGTTTTGCTTTCTCTACGGTTACCATTTCGTTAGTCGGATGCTCTATTTCCTCAAGAGGGTTTTTCTTACCCTGCATCGCTTCTTCCCATTCCTCTTTCGTCATCTTATCTTTCCTATCAAGAAGGGCGCGAAATTCTGCAACTTCTGCATCCGTAAACCCTACTGCAGCACAGGCAGCGTTTAAGAGGGAACGAGAACCAACCCGTAGACGGAACATGTCGTTAGTTGCCCCAAAGGATGTAACGATGCGGTGCGCAAGCAGGAGCATCTCAACATCGGCGTCTCCCTCAGGTACCCCAAGAAAGTCTATATCGGTTTGGTAAAACTCACGTCCTCGTCCTCGTTGTGGGCGCTCATAGCGGAATCGGTTCCCAATGGAAAACCAACGAAGAGGGAACACCAGTTCCCGTCGCTTAGCAGCAACCATGCGCGCAAGCGTTGGAGTCATTTCAGGGCGTAGGGTCACGCGTCGATCACCTCGGTCGGTAAAGGTGTAGGTTTGATCACGAATAATCTCTTCGTTACCTTTATTCTCGTATATTTCAGTGTGTTCAAGAGGGGAAGCTTGATATTCCTCAAATCCCGCCAACGTCAGTACCTTTCGCTGCAGGTCGAACATGTAGCGCTGTCTGCGCCAATCAGTTGGGTAAAAGTCTCGTACCCCCTTATATGGTTCTGTCGAAAGCGCCTCTTTTTCGCTCATGTGAGTGAGTTTAGCATATTCAATCTTTCTCTTAGGCACGATCTATAAACCTATGGTCTTTGATAAAAGAAAGAAGAATAACCCTGCCATACCCCAAAAAGGAGCGATAAGAAGACTTGTGTAACCACCTATGGTAAGACGGTAATAGCGCCACACATGACGTTTTAATGATTTATGGAGCAGATAGCCAATAACGTGTTCCATAAACAAACCAAGCGCGATACTCACAAAAAATAATACAAGAACTGGTTCTCCATAAATTACAAATATCGGCACAATGGCGACCAAGGAGGCAATAGCAAGTGTTGCATATTCTTCCCACGAAAAGCGTCGGAACCGTTTCCCATGCTCATACGCAAAGAAGAAAGCAAGCGCGGTAACTATTGCAACAAGTGCAAGAAGAGCTGATGGACTTATCTCCATATACCCGCTACATCCCCACCCGCACAATAGGACGTTCCGTCTCATGACGAGCCGCCTCTCGAAGTATTACGTCTCGCACGTGTTCAGGACGCGAAAGCCCTGTCATACGAATACGGTTCACTTCAGCTCCTGCAGACTCAACTGATACCGTGCCAAACCCAAAGATAGTATGAAAGAAACCTGAGACATCCGTCTCCACGTTTTGCACGCGGTGGAGGAATAAACTTGCCACCTGTCTACTCCAGAAACTCTTTTGATTCACATCAATAATGCGTTCATTAGTAACTACCCAACGATCAAGGAAGTAGTCGGTAAACACACCGAATGCTCCCATCCATATAAAGAGCCAGTAGATACCCACAATGAAGCGCATCCACGGACTATCAAACGAAAGCGCATCAGCAAGATTAACCATGGTGGTGGGGTTCATCTCTCTAAGATACTCACTCATTTGCACTAAGAGATACGGGAGATAGTCGAGAAAAGCAAAAGGAATAAGCTTACCCACCAGGATAAGAGGGTGCTTGCGAAGACTCAAGACTACTTTCTCGCCCGCGTGTAGGTGTGCTGCATCCATATTAGTGAAGTCCTCCTGTGGCAAACACAAATATCCACCCTGACACAACGATATGTACCACAATCGCAGGCACCGCTATCACATTGTCACGAGAGTACTTAAACCAGTGGTACACCACAACGAGCGTGAAGATGGCCCACCAGATGAATACAAGGGTAATCACTACCGCAAGCACACTTTCAATGCTTGTAGAAGAGAGAAAAGACAGCGGGTTAGGTATGACAGGCACCGTTGGCTCCATAGCTACCAGTATGCCACGAGAATACGAGGACGCTCGTACTGATCAGTGCGTATCTCAAAGCGGGCCGCGCCTCCTTCTTTGGCAAGACGACCTGCCTCCTCTATGTTCTCGATATCACACTCCATCCAGAGCTCTCCTTGGGGGGTAAGAAAGCGTCCGGTGTCTTCAGTAACACGACGAATGGTCTCAAGGCCATCTTCACCAGAAAAGAGTGCTTCCTTGGGTTCAAACGAAACAACACTTCGATCCAAGGTACGCGCTTCGGGAATATACGGAGGATTACACGCAATAATATCGAACCGACTTCCTTCAAAAGGAGCAAAGAGATCGCCCGCATAGACTGCGGCACGGGAAGCATCTAATCCATTTCGAAGAATGTTCTTTTGGATTAGAGCGACATGGTCTTCTATACGTTCTCCAAACGATACCGTTGCGTTTGGACAATGTTTGAGTATCGATAGGCCAATGGCTCCAGACCCCGCACACAAATCAAGTACGTGTACGGTTCGTTCTCCAATATACGTACACAACATCTCAGTCCACCACTCGGTTTCAGGGCGGGGGATAAGGGGGTAGGAGGAAAGATCAAGAGAAAGACCAAGGAAGGGAATATGTCCAATGACATAGGCCAAGGGTTCTCCGTCTTTGAGGCGAGCAACGTCATATTCCCCCGCGTCCGGCTTCTCTTTATAGAGAGTCTCAATATCCTTAGGATCTACCTCCATCGTATATACGGTATACTACGCTTATATGAAATCTGCATTCTGGAACATTGTGTTCGGGCTCTTCTTTGCGGCAATCGTACTTATGGGATCATGGTGGCTTACTGACGCAGGGAGCATGATTCCCACGTTCTCTTTCTTTGATCTTTCACTGATGACGCTCGCCATCTTCCGACTTGTTCGCCTCGTCAGTTATGACGTCATCACTAAGTTCATTCGTGACGCGGTGGCGCCAGCTCCCAAAGACTCTTTCCTTGGCACCTTCTCACAACTCGTGAACTGTCCATGGTGCACCGGTCTCTGGTTCTCATTCTTTGTCGTCTTCGCATACTTTGCGACCCCGCTTGCATACCCCATCATCGTGATACTGGCGCTCGCAGGGGTTGCTTCCCTTATCCAAGTATTCTCGAACCTCATTGGGTGGCACGCAGAAGGAAAGAAGCGTGAGGTGCTCGGCTCTTCAGAGCCATCTATTACTAAGTGCGGATAAGTCATCTCTCTATCCATAACTCGTCTGTATAGTCATGAAAACCATTCTTCCCAGCATTCTCCTTGTACTCGTTGTCGGAGCGGGTGTGTATTACGCGCTTAGCACTCCAAGACTTGTTACCGAAACCCCTACACCCTCTGAAGGACAGGCTGAAGGTGTCGTTATTGCCATAAACCTTGATAGCGTTGCGTTTGATGGGCCTGCACTTATTGCCCTTGAAACCACTGCTGGTCTACAGGTCATTGCAGTACCCTCGATGGGGCTTCCTTTGTGTGCTGCGCGGGAGAACATTGCAGACGTATATAGGCTTGCTGTAGGAGATCGTGTCGCAGTATCAGGAGAAGTGGGAGAAGAAGGGGAGATAATTCCGTGCTCGGATGTCGCACACTATTTGCGCCTAGAGAACTAAGTAAAAGAAAAACTCCCGCAAAAGCGGGAGTTTTTCTTTAGGAGACGCTTAGTAGCTGTTACCGTAGCCACCGCGATCACCGCCGCCGAAGCCGCCGCGACCACCGCCACGATTACCACCGCCGAAGCCACCCTCACGAGGAGGACGCTCGCCTTGGGGGCGTGCAAGAGACACCGAGAGCATACGCCCATCGAAGTCCTTACCGTCCCAACGGTCGATAGCTGCCTGAGCCGAAGCCTCGTCAGCCATTTCCACGAAGCCGAATCCGCGTGAGCGGTTCGTCATGCGGTCCATAATAATGCTTGCGGACGTAACGGTCCCTGCTTCTTCAAAAGCAGTTCTCAATTGGTCCTCAGTCGTGCTGTACGGAATACCGCCGACGTAAAGTTTGGTGTTAGCCATTGTAGTTCTTGATTTCTAACCTCGCCGATACTGAACACTTTTTGGTTTTTGCCGGAAGCTCCTGCCACCTGCGAGTTGGGAAGAGTATCCCACAGACTTCATAAAAAAGCAACGTTTTAGGCATTCCTGTGGATTAGGAGGGAAAAGAGCCCCAATATACGCCTACATCTTCCGAATCATATCCTTCTCAATATCTGCAAAGGTTCCTCCCACCTTCTTTCCAGGATTCAAGACATTCACAGGATCAAAAATTCGTTTCGTCTCTTCAAATAACTGCATCATGTCTGGACCAAACATGTGCGGAAGGTATGGAGTACGAATAATCCCATCATTGTGCTCTCCAGTGGTTGAGCCGCCAAACTCCATCACAAGGTCATACACTCGTGGTGAGAGTTCGAGAATAACTTTATGCACTCCCTCTTTTGAAAGATCCATCAAAGGAATGATGTGAAAGTTCCCGTTACCCACATGCCCTGCAATGGTGTAGATGAGGTCGTATTCACCAAGGAGCTTTTCAAGACGAGGCAGAAACTCAGGGTATGAGTCAGGAGGTACGACAAAGTCATCGATAAAGGGAGCCGCGTAGAGTCCTTTCAGGTTCTTTCGAAGGAGTGAGAACGACTCACGACGCACTACCCAATACTTCTCAGCACCCGCCTCATTCTTTTTTACACTGGTGGGGAGTTTCAAGTCTTTCAATGCTTCTTCAGCTTCCTGTGCTTTTTTCGAAGCTTCAAGCGCGGTGTCTTCAGAGAATTCCGCCATGAGGACAAGCTTAGGAACACCGCCTTTGGCAGCCATCAACACTTCTGGGATAAAGGAAAGTCCAAGACGAATAGCACGCAGAAGTCCCATCTGAGAGAGCATCTGGGGCAAGTACTTCACCGCAAGAGAGAAGGTGTGATCGTCATAGGATTCAAAGGACTCAGGGTTTGACTTCAGTACTCGACGCACGATTTCAGGAAGATCCTTCAAATCCTTTAAAAAAACTACGAGCATCGCGCGTGCAGGCTGGGGACGAATCAGTTTCAAGGTCATCGAGGTCGTGAGGGCAAGCGTACCTTGTGCGCCACACAACAGCTTTGCAAGGTTAAAGGTTCCACTTTCTATATCAAACACATTCCAGAGTGCGTATCCTGCAGAGTTCTTAGACACCTTCGGGCGGTGTGCTTCGATGACTTCACGATTACGCAGAATAAGGTCACTCATGCGTCTATAGATATCACCCTCTAACGTAGGAAGCTTTTTCTTTTCAAGAAGTTCCTCAGGACCTAGTGGACCAAAGGTTGCTTTCGTGCCGTCAGACAACACGGCGTCTACTGAAACGACATAGTTCTCAGTCTTCCCGTATTCAAGAGTGCGCTCACCTCCTGAGTTGTTATTAAAGATGCCCCCCATCGCTGCGATACTGCGCGAGGCAGGATAGGAGGGGAGGAGAAGTCCTTTGGCGAGCGTTGCCTTCTCAAAATCACGGTAGTAGCACCCAGGCTCTACCGTTGCTTGGTCTGCCTCTATCACCCCCATACGGTTCATGTACTTTGTGAACACCGCGACCACACTTCGAGTGAGTGGCCCGCCACTCATGTCGGTGCCTGCGCTTCTGGCAGTAACCGAAACATCTTCGCCTTGCACCTTCGCATCATGGATCGTACGCACGAGTGTTGAGACCTCATCTGCAGTTTTTGGGTATACCACTACTTCAGGAGTGCGTTCAAAGATACTGGTGTCTCGAGAGAACTTTGTACGAGTAGCGTCGTCTTCCGCAACTTCAAGTCCTGCGCTAGATAACGCTGCACCAATTTCACTTGAGGGCGTAAGCAGTCGTTCAATCACCCTGATCGTATCGTTGGGGCCTGTGACATTCTGCGTTGGAATGCCGGTTGGAATCACAATGGCATCGTTACCTCCTTCAAACAGTGCATCTCCTACATACAACATTTCCCTTACGGGGACACTAAGCATCTTCGAGAATTCACCCACTCCATATGCTTTGGTAATACCAGCTCTGGTAATGTCGATGGAACTCATAGCATTCATACGTACTGAAAACTCAGGCAACATCTTCATCAGTGAAGCAGCCACTGGTGCACGCTTCTTTTTATCAGGATCCCACCCTGCTTTCTCTTTTGAAGGTGCCTCTTGACCAAGGCCCGAGAAGGTTATTTGCGCGCCTCGATCTTCAATTTGTGCTCCCCATAGTCGAGAAGGTTTTTCCATTTCCTCAAGTGCTTTCGTAAGAGAAGCAAGAATGCGGGTACGTTCATCTTCTCTGAAGCGATGGGTGTAGACCGGCTTCCATGCTCCATCGGTATATTTGAAACACTCTGCTGCAGAAGTGGGGAAGAGATACAAATGTTCATATGAAGTGTCTTTGGGGAGTGCAGGTAACAATTGCTTTTCAAACTGCTTCCATGAACCTCCACTCATAACCGCAACGGGGCGAGTATCAAGAAGACGCGCAAGTGCATTTGCTACCTCCGAAGTCACCTCCGTTTTACTCTCGGCCAACGTGCCATCTAAATCAAACACCACTGCGCGAGGAGCTAGGCGTTCCATGTGAGTGCTTTCATAATGCGGCTCAGAGAAGCGGTAGCGACACCCACTACCTTGTCTGCGCCCCCGTAGTACATACAGACGGTATCCCCTCGTACCACAACACCACAAGGGAATACCACATTTGGAATCTCCCCCTCTTTCTCATACGGCTCTTCAGGTTCGAATATAGGGTCAGCAGTGCGTGCGATCACGGTCGTGCCATGTTCATCCAAAAGCGCAGCACCCACTCGGTAGCGCGCACGATGCGAGACTCCGTGATAGAACATGAGCCACCCACCCGTGACTTTGACCGGCGGGGCTGCGATACCTACTTTTGCTGCGTCCCACAATCCCTCACGAGGACCCATGATTTCAATGCATTTTGAGACACGCTTTCCTGAAGTAAGATCCGGAAGAATATCAGCACAAATACGACGAGAGACACGGTGATACAAGAGATATCCTCCTTCTAGTTTTTCAGGCAACAGTGCCAAATCTTTATCATCCATATCATCTGGTGTTGCCAAAAACGGCTCCGTCCATGCATCAAACGCACGCCGACGAAACGCATCAAGGGAAAGAGAGGTGATAGCGCCAACGGGAGGATGTACGCCGTCATAGGCGGTATAGGTCATATAGATATGATCTCCAATAACAACCGTACGAGGATCTTCACACCCCGAGTTCCCGTCAGGCTTTCCCTGCTTCAACTCAAAAGCCGCACGAGGGCCATAGATAGGGACGGGGAGGCGCTCATCAATACGGAGTCCATCAGAAGACTTCGCATACCCGACCGTTGAAGTGTTTGCATTGTCCATCGCTCGATACAAGATATGCACCGCACCATCAAGTTCGAACGCTGCAGGGTTAAACACCAACTTCTCTTCAAACGGGTTCTCTGTAAGAGGGGAGAGAATTGGGTTATGAGGGGAGCGTACAAACGCCGGTTCTCGTGTTGCCTCAAGACTTTCAAGAAGATTAGGCAAATGAAGCGAAGCACGTGCGCAAGTAGTGTCGGCAGCACCATAGTAGAGGTCTAGGGTATCTCCTGTACACACAGCGCCTGAAGGAAACACAATATTAGGAACGATACCAAAGCGTTCATACACTTCTTCGGCAACCATAAATGGGTAACTGCGGCTCTTTAAGTGACGCGGATCATCATGTTCGAGAATGAGTGCCTCAACGCCAAACATACGTTCTTTTTCATCGTAGTAGCGCTGGGTATAGGAATACAGAAGGAGCCACCCCTCCTTGGTTTTTATGGGAGGCGCACCAATCTCCACGTGATCATCATCGCTTCTTCGAAGATTGGGGAGTGCGTGTTCTGAAAGATGCTCGTGCCAATCGTTCCAAAAGTCTTCGTTCCAGAAGTCTTCCATCTTCTTAACGCGCGCAACACCAATAGTGGGACGAGGGTGTTCAGGAGTGAAATCAGTATGCGCAGTCACGAGAGCGACATACTCTCCATTAATCTTTTCAGGAAAAAGGGCGAATGCTTTTGCGTTGAAAGGGGTAAGTAGGTGACGCTCATCAAAGTGTTCACCATCATGGGAAATAGCAATCGCTGCCTTAATGTTGTCGGGGCCATACGGGTGCCCTCCAAGCGCAGTGTAGGAGAGATAGGTAACGCCATCGATAACAGTTGCACGCGGGTCTTCGCATCCAAATGCTTCCCAGTCGTGTATAGGTGCAAGTACCTGACGATGATGCGCAAAGTGCGTCCCGTCCTTACTCTCTGCCATGCCAATAGTAGATTCAGGAGAGAACGGAGCGATGATTGCTTGTGGGTTTGCAAGCGCACGATAGTACATACGCAATCCTCCTTTGTGCGGAACCACCGAAGGATTAAAAGTAGCGTGCGCTTCCCACGGGTGCTCACGTTTCGGAGCAAGCAAGGGATTCTCAGGATCTCGTCGTACGATAAACATAGTCCTAGGTATTATGCATGCGCCATGCGAAGTTTCGGGAGCGTGTGTGGAGGAACTAGTTTTGTGAGAAGTCTTGAGAGCGAGGTTGCTGCGGTACATACCACCTGATCACCACCACCGTAATAGACACGCAGCGTATCGCCCTCAACAGTTGCGCCGCAGGCATACACCACTCCCGCTTTCCCATGGTTTTCGTACCACGCATCAGGCTCTAGGACAGGAACCGGTGAGCGTGCGAGTACTTTCCTAGGGTCGAAAAGATCAAGGAGCATTGCCCCGAGCTTGTAGCGGTGGGGCTCACGTGCGTCGTTTGCGTGGTAGAGCACCAACCAACCTTTTTTGGTTTTAACAGGAGGCGGACCTGCGCCACGAATATAGCTATCCCACACCCGTGCATCAGACACGTTTCGATGGGCAGCGGTGCTTTGTAAGTGAGGAGAAGGCTCAGCTGCAAGACTTCGAAGGGTATGAATATCAGCATGCTCGCGTGCTGCATCAAACCCGTGCAGGATCGAGAAGTGACCCTGTATCTTTTCGGGGAACAAGACCCAATTCTTATGCACTTCGTTCTTGGGAGACAGATACACCGGCGGAGTCCACTTCCAACGCTTCTTGAAAAGATCCTCAAGCGAAAGTGAGGTTACGGCTGCACGAAGCGACCCCCAGTCAGAGAAGGCATTGAAGGTAAGGTACATGCGATCATTAATGACAACGGCGCGCGGGTCTTCTACTCCTGCAAATGCGTAACTTCCTCCTGATTCACCAAGCGCTTCGTTGCCTGCAAACGCTACACGACCTCCCGCGTCTGCCTGAAGCGCAAACACCGGATAGGAAGGACGCTCATCAATATGCACCCCATCCTTGCTTTCGGCGTACCCGATGCGCGACACCCCATCACTTCCCACGGCTCGATAAAACATGTGGGTTTTACCGCCTGCTTTGACTACAGCAGGATTCATCACCCCGCCACGCTCCCAAGTTTGCTCCCGTGCTTCAAGAATAGGGTTAATGATTTCTCGGGTAAGACCAAGGGCGGTAAGGAGTTGCTTGATGCGCTCTGGCAAAGAGTGCTGACGGACAATCTTCCAGACTCCCCATAAGAATGCACCCGTAGCAAAAAAGGCGAGTGCGAGTGCTACCAGAAAGAGAATGAATTCAATCATGCGCGATTAAAATCGTCTTCAAGGCGTTCAATATCATTTTCATCAAACACACCAAACGTTATCTCGAGTATCTTGATACCTTCGGGTCCCCCTTGCAGTCGATGCAGGGTACCAACAGGAAGAAGAAACTCATCTCCTACCTTTGCCTCAAACGTCTCTTCGCCTTTCGTTACAACGCCACTTCCTTCAATCACACGCCAAAACTCTTCTCGTCCCCTATGGCGCTGCAATGAGAACCGTTTACCGGCCGCAACATGCAGAATCTTCACCGTAGAGGCTTCGTTTGAGATAAAGCGTTCAAAGGATCCCCATGGACGCTCTTCTTTATAATAGTCATGTAAGGGATGGTTCATACTGCTCTCATTTTACCCCATAGAGGGTCTTGCAGAAGGGGAGTTCTCTACAATTGACGTATCAAGAGGGAGGTATATAAATTAAAGGCCTAACGCTTGGAAAAGGAGGTTGGGATGAAGAAACATACACGAGAAGCGTGTAGTCGGCTTGCGACACAGCTCCTTCAAAAACCAGAACAAAGTTTTCCTGCTGCATGTACAACAGTAGGTGCATCACAGCATACGTTTTATCGTCATGTACGTGAAGTATCTCCCTTAGTGTTTCTACAAACGTGGGGAGGTACCCTTGCAACGAAAGAGCGTATTGAAAAAGCCCTAAGAGGGGCGCTGCGTATGCACCATGATCGTGCCAAACAACGAGAACGTAAAATGGAACGGAAGTTGCAATCCTCGGCAGCACCAGTGACGGTAGTGAATACCGAACAGGTACGCACACCAACGCTTGGCGTGCATCAATGCCAATGGGTAGTACACCCAGAAGGTCCTCAGTTCTATTGCACCGCACCAGTCACGAGACTCTATTGTGAGATTCATGACCGTATTGCGCAGCAGGCAGAACGAGAACGGTTTCTAGAAGCAAATGCTGAACCTGTTCGCCAAAGAAAGATGTGAGAATACATGGCCGTCCTTACTAGAAGGACGGCCATTACTACATTTGGTATACTAGTGCCTTCATGCCTCCTGCACTTGAAATCAAGAACGTTAAAAAGACGTACAAGAAAAGTGGTCGAAGTTCGACTGCCGTTGATGCCTTGAAGGGTGTTTCTCTTACCGTACCTTCGGGAGAGTTCTTTGCACTTCTTGGCCCAAACGGTGCGGGGAAGACAACACTCATAGGAATACTCACAGGATTGGTACAGAAAACAGAAGGAGAAATCCGTGTAAATGGAATTTCATTAGATGAAGACCCTGATAAAGCAAAGACGTATATAGGAGTGGTGCCTCAAGAGATGAACTTCAATATCTTTGAGAAAGTCATCGACATCATTTTGGATCAAGCAGGCTACTACGGTATTACCAGAAGCGAGGCCCGCCCACGTGCAGAACAGCTCTTGAAAGATTTAGGGCTCTGGGAGAAGCGCCACGAAAAGAGTCAGAACCTCTCAGGGGGCATGAAGCGCAGACTTATGATTGCGCGCGCGCTCGTTCATTCCCCTAAGATTCTTCTCCTTGATGAACCCACCGCAGGCGTGGATGTTGAGCTTCGTCGGGGGATGTGGGAGTACTTGCGGCGCATTAACGGGGAGGGGACCACGATTGTACTCACCACCCATTACCTCGAAGAAGCCGAACAACTCTCACGCCACATCGCTATTATCAACAAAGGGGAAGTGGTTATCGATGAAGCAACGAAATCTCTCATGGACCGCCACCAAGGGAAGAAGCTTGAAGACATCTTCCTCGAGCTTATTGGTAACGGGGAAGCGAAAATAACATGAGGCACGCTCCTACCATCGTCGGTTTGTATACCATGGTGCGTAAAGACACCATCCGTATCTTTCGTATATGGACGCAGACCCTGCTGCCGCCTATCATCACGACCGCACTCTACTTTGCAATCTTTGGTGGCTTTATTGGTTCTCAAGTACAACCGATCGACGGGTATTCCTATATGCAGTTCATTATGCCAGGGCTTGTGATGATGACCATAATCACCTCGGCATACCTGAACACGGTTTCCATGTTCTATTTCGCGAAGTTCATTAAGACTATCGAAGAACTCCTCGTCTCTCCCATGCCTTCGTGGGCCATTGTCACCGGATTTGTTCTTGGTGGGGTAGTTCGTGCCTTTCTCACCGGATTCTTGGTCGTACTGACCTCGCTCTTTTTCACGCACCTCACTATTCATTCAATTGCCATTGTGCTTGCAGCAGCATTCCTCACTTCACTCTTGTTCTCTCTTGCAGGATTGGTGAATGGATTCTTTGCAAAAAGCTTTGATGCAATAAATATTATTCCAACATTTGTATTGACCCCACTTACGTACCTTGGCGGTGTCTTTTATTCCATCGAGCTGCTTCCCGAGCCGTGGCGTACACTTTCTTTGTTCAACCCCATCCTCTATATGGTCGATGCGTTCCGTTATGGCATACTCGGTACCTCTGATATCGGTATTGGTTTGTCGTTTGCAGTCCTTCTAGGACTCACCGTGTTGTTCTTCCTGATCACCTTACTCATGTTTATACGAGGTGCAGGGTTTAAGAATTAATGCGAGAGGATAGAAAAAAGAAATCGGGTCGCCTCAAAGAAGCGACCCGATGTTTATTGTAACGGCGGTATTTCTATGTGAATAGAGATACCTTGGAAACGCAAAATCACTACCGTTGCAAGTGTTGCGAGAGCTACGCCGACAACGAGCGCGGCACGGCGATAGGAGACACCGAACTTGTCGTCGGTAACACCAAGTAGCAGCATGACAAACGTGCCGCCAAGCATGCTGGCGATCCAGCCTATAGTCGTAAGAGACCCGAGCCATCCTGCGGTGCCCATCATGATTGTAAGTGCGATGACGGAACCAATCATGTACTCGGAGAGGACCATTGCGACTAAAAAGAACGGGACCATAACAATGCCAAGAAGCACTATTCCGACACTTCGCACTTTACTTGAGGAAGTCATATTCCTCTCCTTTCTTCTTTCCGCAAAGACTCTATACCCACTCCTTGATTACGTCAAAAACGGACCGCCAAGAGAGCGGTCCGTCTGTATTTCAAATCAAAATAGGTAGTTCGTGGTGCCGAACAAAGTACCCAAGGCACACGAAAGCAAACAGGCACCACACACTTACGTTAGTAAGTGCAATCGCGCGATACGTAATGCCGTGATACAGACCCTCAAAAGAAGCAGGGAGTACCACGATAGCGACAAGGCACAGGACGAGGAATACAAAAGGTTCCTCGATGGAGTAGCCGATGCCGCTAAACACAAGACTGATGCCAAGGAGCGCCGCTCCGGTGAAGATGCGGGGGGTTGGTCTGAAGTTCATCTCCACCTCCTTTCTATAGTTGAATATATACCCGAGATACTCCAAGCCAAAAGGATAACGTTTGCGGGATATTCTAGCCAAGAGGGTTGAAGAGGGTCAGAAAACGTGTCGAGACGAGCCGTATCCACAGTGCCATACCCCTTCCTCGGAGCTATCATAAACCTCCAAGCACGAGCGGTTCCGAACGAGAACGGTGTCTCTATTCGGCCGAATTATCACATAACTTCTACGCACCATGCGCCAAATCAAAAAGAGAAACGGAGAAATAGTTGACTTCAATCCAGAGAAAATCACGCACGCGATGCGCAAAGCGTTTCTTTCAATGAATGTATCGATATCAGAAAGCCAACTCTCTGATATCACCGGCCTTGTGGTGCGAGAAGTAGAGCGTGCGTTCCCTGAATCCACTCCTTCGGTTGAACATATTCAAGACCGTGTGGAGCTTGAACTCATGCGCGCAGGCTTTCATGAGGTCGCCAAGCACTACATCGTCTATCGCTACGAGCACACCAAGATTCGAGAAGCAGAAAAGCAGGAAGTACTCGAAAAGATTGAAGAAGAAGGACTCCACATCACGACTCGCAGTGGTGCGCTTGAAGTGTATTCAGAAGATCCCGTACGAAAAGTAATTGCAAAATGTATTGTCGATGGTTTGGAAGTAGATGTTGATGCGGTGATGACGCAATTGAAATACGAATTGTACGAAGGCATCACCACAAAGGATTTGATGAAAGCACTCATCATGGTGGTGCGTTCGATGATCGAGCGTGATCATGCCTATTCAAAACTTGCAGCACGGTTGCTGCTTCGTCAGATATACGAAGAAGTATTAGGGAAGGATAATCTTTCTGATAAGGAACTTGCCGCAGCACACGCTGCAGCATTTCGACAGAATCTTGAACGCGGTGTCTCTATCGGACGCATCGATGAACGACTTTTGTCATTTGATGTCGACACACTTGCTTCAAAGATGGATCTTGCTCGTGATCTTCACTTCGAATACTTAGGTCTTCAAACTTTGTACGATCGATACTTCGTGCGTGACGATAGCACCAAGAAAGTACTCGAGACTCCCCAGATGTTCTGGATGCGTGTTGCCATGGGTACTGCAGTACTTGAGGCTTCTGATAAACGAGAAGCACAAACGACTGAGTTCTACCGCATCATGAGTGATTTCTACTACACGCCCTCAACACCCACTCTATTCCATGCAGGGACTGAAAAGCCCCAGCTCTCATCTTGCTACCTGAATACCGTTCCTGACGATCTTTCCGCCATCTTCAAGAGCTATGCCGATAACGCACAGCTCTCTAAGTGGTCAGGCGGCATAGGGACCGACTGGACCTCGCTTCGTGCGACCGGTGCCTTTATTAAGGGTACGGGAGTAGAAAGCCAAGGCGTCATCCCGTTCCTTAAGATCGCAAACGATGTGACGATCGCCATTAACCGCTCAGGACGTCGCCGTGGAGCTGCCTGTGTCTACCTTGAAGTTTGGCACTACGACTTCCTCGACTTCGCAGAGCTTCGTAAAAACACGGGAGATGAACGCCGTCGCACCCATGACATGGACACTGCCTCATGGATTCCCGACCTCTTTATGAAGCGGGTACGAGATGGGGGAGAGTGGACTCTATTCTCTCCTGATGAGACTCCTGAACTCCATGAGATATATGGATCTGCGTTTGATGCAAAGTACGAAGAGTACGAAGCTAAAGCAAAACGAGGAGAGATAAAGCTCTACAAGACCCTTCCTGCAAGTGATGTATGGAAGAAAATCATCTCCATGCTCTTTGAAACCGGTCACCCATGGATTACGTGGAAGGATCCTGCAAACGTTCGTTCTCCACAAGATCATGTGGGAGTGGTGCACAACTCAAATCTCTGCACCGAGATCACCTTGAACACTTCTGCAAACGAAACGGCAGTGTGTAACTTGGGGTCACTGAACTTTGCGAAGTTTGTAACTCCGGACGCATCAGGCAAGCTGCGCTTTGATCATGAGCTTGTTGCAAACGTGGTACGCACGTCTATGCGTATGCTTGATAACGTTATCGACATCAATTACTACCCAACTGAAGACGCAAAGCGAAGCAACATGCGTCATCGTCCGGTAGGACTTGGTCTTCGTGGTCTTCACGATGCCTTGTACCTTCTTGATATCAACTTCGATTCTCAAGAAGCCGTGGAGTTCTCTGATGAATCGATGGAAGTAGTTGCGTACTACACTATTCTTGCCTCAAGCGAACTTGCAAAAGAGCGTGGCACCTACGAGACGTACAAGGGAAGTAAGTGGGATCGTGATCTGTTCCCTCAGGACACCCTCAATCTTCTTGAGAAGGAGCGCGGTGAAGCTATTCCTACACCTCGAGGAGGGAAGTTGGATTGGTCTCCGGTTCGCGCTCATGTACGTGAACACGGTATGCGTAACTCAAACACCATGGCGATTGCGCCAACGGCAACCACCGCAAACATCGTGGGCTGTGTTCCTACTACCGAACCTATCTACAAGAATCTCTATGTGAAAAGTAACCAAGCAGGGGACTTTGTGGTCATCAACAAGTATCTCGTAGAAGACCTTAAAAAGCACAATCTTTGGAATGTCGGTATCTTGAACCGCATTAAGTATGCCGATGGTTCTGTACAGGGTATCGAAGAGATTCCTGCATCACTTCGTGCTAAGTACAAAGAAGTGTTTGAAATTGATGCCAAGTGGCTCATTGATGCAGCAGCCCGCAGAAGCAAGTGGATTGACCAGTCCCAGTCCTTGAACATCTTCTACGCAGGCTCCTCTGGAAAGGATCTCTCCGATATCTACTTCTACGCATGGAAGCTCGGTCTTAAGACCACCTACTACCTTCGTACGCTCGGTGCTTCTCAAGTAGAGAAGTCGACCGTCTCAGTGTCTGAGCACGGCTCAACCCACACGAGAGGATCGAAGATAGTATCTGCTGCGATGGCCTCCATTGAGACTCCAGAAGTAGCGGCAACGGTAGCGGAAGTGGTCACTGAGGTTGCGCCTCAAGCAGCACTCCCTATCCCTTCAGGGTTTAGTCCCGAAGAATGGCAGGCAAAGCTTGCGAGAGTTGCAGCAGGGGAGGAAGCAGGGACGTGTGAGAGTTGTGAGGGATAGTAAAAACAAATCGGGCCGCCTACAGGCGGCCCGATGGGTTTAATGTGCGAAAAGCGACGTTGGCGCAAGCAAAAAGAACGAGCCAACGATGTAGAACACACCTCCTATAACAGGGAGGGCAACAACTGCCATCAGTCCTCGAAGTACAGGGCTCCGTATTGGCTTGTCGCCAATACGGACATAATTTGAGGTGAACACTGCGCCGAATACGAATAGTACCCAAATTACCCATGAGAGTACGGTAAATATACCCATACTAGTTCTCCTACTCTGTATAAGGGTATACCTCTATCTTTGCGTGAGGTCAAAGAAACCGCCGCGACAATATGCCGCGGCGGGGGGATTATGCAGTCTTCTCTTCGTCAGGCATCACAAGCCGGTCTTCTTGCGGGTAGACCCGCACAACACCGCCTTGCGGGAGCTTGTACTCAAAGTACAGCTTGCCGCACTTGAAGCCATCACGGCTCCATGCGGTACGTTTTGGTTTGCCGGTGAGATCGGTGTGAATACCGGGAGTAAGCATGGACTCTGCTTTTTTCTCCATTTCTTTCTCGAACTCTTCGAGCATTTGATAGGCCTTGCTTGTAAGGACAAGTTCATCAGGGCGCTCTCGGCTGTATCCCCATCCTTTTTCGATGAACGGGGTAAGGAGTCCTTCTTCCTTCATCTTTTCTGCAAGTGCAGAATCGACATGGAAGTAGTGAGTTCCCGAGGTGTCGCCACCTGAAGAACCTTCGCGTGCCCACGGTACGAGGATTTCGTATCCTTCGCCAATAGCAGGTTCACATTTTTTTAGGTGTGTCTCACGAAGTGTCGTGCCGTCGATTTGCAACACATCAATTGCTTCGTAGATATCTGTAATCGGCGTCAGTGTACACCAGCGAGAATGCTTACTGCGTTGTGGACGATCATAATAGGCCATAGTGCCTCCTTATAGGTTCTTTGGTCCGTATGCAGCCTATCCTGTCATACGGGGGAGTGCAACATATAAGAAACCGCCGCGGCTGATGGGCCGCGGCGATTAGTTTAGGCAACTGCTTTACGACGAAGAGGAGCTCCCCCCACTTTTATGAGTCCTCCACGTACAAGCTCACGTTCGCGCGAGAAGTTTGGATGTTGAGTCACTTCTTTTAAAAACTCAGGATCCTCAGTGTAGAGCTTTTTCCACGGAGTGCACCATGCGGTGTAAAACAGAAACGCTGACACTCCTGCAACCGGATACATGTCTGCAATCACGAGACTGTTCTCACCGTCTTGCATAAACGTGCGTCGCTTCAGGACAAGCCAACTGTGTTTGCTCATCCCATCAAAGCGACCGTCAGCAACCTCCACATCAAAGAGTCGAGAGAGTGCATGACAGATGTGGTGACACGAGAGTTCGGTCCCTTCAAGAAGAGTGTCCGAGAGTCCTTCAACCCTCGCTCGCATATCCTTAAAAAGCTCGAGCTCTTCGATTGAAATGTCGCCATTCTTTACAGCATACGGCGTCATATCCGCCTCCTTTCTTCCGCGTCGGATCTTATACGAATATCTTCAAAAAGGGAACAGATGGTATGCTTTGCCCTATGGAAATGAGTCAGCAAGAGGGGATGGAGCGTACTCGGATCAAGAAAGAAGCACAGCTGCAAATGCGTCTTGCGTGTCGTCTGTATGGTGTAGATGACCCAAACGAAGCACTAATGAGGTGGACGAGTCCCCACGACTCTGTCGCGCCTGCAGAGAAAATACGCGCGTATCTTCCCCAAGCCAACCTCGAAGCAACGACCCCAGAAGAACTCGATGAAATACTGCGTGCAGCAGGCATACACACCACGCGCCACTAGCGTAGAAAACCAGTAAATAAGCCATATTTTCCACATTGTTGAGGATGTGTCGTACTGCACCTTCTCCCCATTGCGCCCCTAGAGGTATAGAGGGACAATAGAGTAATCACCCCGAGATTACGAACTCGAATTATTGAATAACCTGTACCTTCGTATGCCAATTCAAAAAGGAGCCTCTGCAGTCGACATCAACGCCCGCCGCATCATTAATGGTAAAGATGCTGACGTCATGCAGTTGTATCCCATGCGCTACAAATTTGCGTGGGAAGCGTACATGGCAGGAAACGCAAACCACTGGCTTCCTACAGAAATAGGTATGCAACGCGACATTGAGCAGTGGAAGAGTCCTACCGCCTTAACGGCTGATGAGCGTAAAGCGTTTGAAACAGTGCTTGGTTTCTTTACCACCGCAGACTCCATTGCGGCTAATAACGTGGTGCTCGCGCTCTATAAGCACATCACTGCTCCTGAGTGTCGCATGTATCTTCTTCGCCAAGGCTATGAAGAAGCAATCCATACCCACGCCTACCAGTACATCGTGGAATCACTTGGTATGGATGAGTCAAAGATCTTCAACATGTATCGAGAGATCGATGCTATCTACCAAAAAGACAACATGGTGCTTGCTCTAAACGAAGGCATCTTTGATCCTAATTTTAAAACAGGCACGCTTGAGAACGACCAGAAGTTCCTTGAGAACCTCATCGTGTTCTCCTTGGTTATGGAAGGCATCTTCTTCTACTCATCGTTTGCCGTTATGTTCGGGTTCCAGCGTCAAAACAAACTCACCGGAAGTGCAGAACAAATTCAGTACATCATGCGTGATGAGTCACAGCATCTAAACTTTGGCGTGAACATGATTAATGCGATTAAAGAAGATCAACCAGAACTGTGGACCCCTGCCTTTCAGCAACACATCATTGATGTCGTCCGTCGCGCGGTGGTGCTCGAGTACACCTTTGCTACCGAAGTATTCCCCCGCGGCATCTTCGGTATGAACGCGGGAGGCTTCAAGCAGTACATCGAACACATTGCAGACCGTCGTCTTGGCAGTATCGGCCTTCCGGCTCAATACAAGGTAGAGAATCCGTTTACGTGGATGAGTGAAGCAGTTGACCTTAACAAAGAGAAGAACTTCTTCGAGACGAGAGTGACGGAGTACAAGGTGGGAGGTCAGTTGAGTTGGTAAAAGAGCACAGGCCCGCCGCAGCGAGCCTGTGTCCACAAAGAGCATGGTAGGGGTTCGTTTAAAGGGTGGGTAATGCGGCCCCAAACAGGGACATGCGCACTTTGTACCAAAACAATAAAGAAGAAATGATGAAGTTTAGAGTACGCTCTTAAGGTCAGCGAGCCCAACCGGCTTCACTAAGTAGTGGGTGAAGTGCTGCATATCGCTTTTACTCCTACTTTCATCAAAGTTATAGCCGGTAAGGGCGATGATCTTCCCGCGATACCCTCCAAAGCGCATTTTGCGTGCGGCCTCATATCCATCCATGTCCGGAAGCCCGATATCCAAGAGCACCGCTTGAGGAGTAGTGCGCACCGCCTTTTCTATGGCCTGTCCTCCGTCATATGCGTAATCGACGGTGTAGCCGGACAATTCAAGAAGACGCCCCACCCCTGCACCAGCAGCGTCATCATCGTCCACGATAAGGATGAGGCTGCCATGGCGAGGGCGCTTTAGAGGAAGAGGAGCCTCTTTCGAGTCTTCAGGGCGTACGGCTGCGACCTTAGCGTCACTTGCTTTAGGGAGTAGTACCGTGAACTGGGACCCCCGACCCTTACCTTCACTTTTCACCCGCACATACCCGTCATGAAGCTCCACCAGACTCTTCACAAGTGAGAGACCAAGCCCTACTCCTTTTTTGGCACGCGCATCCTCTACTTCTTGGCGAAACGGCTCAAAGATATGTTTTTGTACCAACGGATCAATTCCAATACCATTGTCTGTTACTGCAAGCTCGATGACACTTTCATGAATTTCTATCGAAAGCGAGACACGATCGCGCGTGTTTGAGAACTTAGAAGCATTTACGAGAAGATTCGTCACTACCTGTTCAAGACGCATCGCATCTCCCTCAATGTAGGCAGGGGAGTCAGGCAAGGAGAGTGAGACAGACTGATGGCGTTCGCGATAAAACACTTCTACCGAACGCACTGCACTCTTTGCTACTTCTCGTAGATCAAGCACTTTTTTATCAACCGAGAGTTTCTTCTCGCCAATACGCGACACATCAAGTAGGTCCTCAAGAAGATACCGCACTTTCCTAATGGAATCGTCCATGATGGCGAGTCCTTCTTTCCACTCTCGATCAAGAGGATTCTTAAGCTTCAGAAAATCAATAGTGCTCATGACAGGCGCAAGCGGGTTACGCAACTCATGTGCAAGCGTTGCAATGAACTCAGTCTTGGCACGGTCCTGTCCTTGCAGGACCGAGAGTGCGTTTGCAAGACTGGTCACTTGGGATTGCATAAGAGAGGCGGTGACGCGCCGCTCCTCTTCAACAGCAACGAGAATATAAAAGATAACCGCAAGAATTATCAAAAAAAGCTGGGTTTGAAAAACAAGAGTACCAAGCGACTCTCCTGTTAATCCACGTGGCCCAAAGAGCGTACCGGCAATTCCTAAGAATCCAAGGATCAGGAATCCAAGCGTGAGAAACCGAGGACGTAGTCGAAGAGCAATCCAAAAGAGAGGTATCAAAAGAAAGTACACGAGCGAGATGCCGAACACAGCAGGACTTTCCGAGAAGAAAAGAAGATATCCGATAACAGTGAGGAATGATAGGGACGCCAAGATTTCGACTATATGAAGCCCCGCTCGAGAGAATCTCGGTTTTGCAAACCAGCGTATGACAAAAGGAGCAAGGAGGAGGGTGCTAAAGACCATTGCGATATACCATGATAAGAAGGTCACGGAAGAAGGAGTGGTCGAAAACAAGGAACTGTTGATATACCGTGTAGCTATCCCAAACAGCGGCACAATGACTGAGACGACAGCCGTTGTGCCAAGGAAAAACAGCATGTCACGGGTCTTCCTAAACAAAGGATCTATGGGCACCTTCCGGAGAAGATACGCACCTATGACTGCCTGAAGGGTATGCGCAACCGGCATGATAAGCAGTGTCGTATAGGGAGCGTCTTGTAAGAGATAGCCCGCCAAGGACGCGACGTACACAAAAGGCCACAGGATAAGTCCTTCAAGGACCAAGCCACCAAGCGCTATGCCGGTGGCAGGGAAAATGACTGCAGGAGCCGTAAAGAGAGCGGCGGATAGTCGGGTAGTGGCAAGATAGAAAACACCAAGCAAGATACCCGAGCGCCACTGGCGTGGAGAGAGAGGATAGGGGACAGGAATCCCCAAAATGGTAGTAGGGGGAGGATTCAAGCCATTGCGATTCACCCCCTTAGCATACGCTATACCCATGAAAGCAACATGAAGATTTCATGATAGATCAAAACTCCAATAATATGGCGTATATACTGTATATATTCATTTTTCACCTCTTGACAATATTCATATATGATTCCTAGCTATTGACTTTTTGGACCAGATTTGCTATCCTTGACTGCAAGAGACGGCTTCGGCCGTTTCGTCTTTATGCCTGTTATCACGATAGCCCTTATGGGCTTCTTTGCTTTTACGGGTGGCCCCGCAGCCTCCCCAGAAGCAACTACTGAAAGCGTCGCGAGCGAGACGGCCGAATACTCGGCCATCGCGCTCCACGAGACGCCGGTGCTCGCGCGTAGCCAGGCTAATGACGTCTACACCGTTAAACTTACGTCCTACAACGCAGTCCCTGAACAGACCGACAGCACTCCAAACGTTACCGCCTCAGGTGCGCCTACCAACCCTGAAGTTATGGCAGCCCGCTCCGTCGACCTTAAGGGGGCACTCCCTTGGGGTACGGTTATCGCTCTAGAGCGTACCGCCTCTGACACCGAAAACTGTCATTACGGTAAGGTGGAACACCTCATCGGATACCGTGTTATTGGGGACTCTATGCACTCCCGCAAGCGTAGTCAAATCGACGTGCTTCTTGATCAAAACGACACCGTTGTTGTTAACGGGAAAGAGGTCAACCCTTCCGTTGCACTTGGGGTATGTACGGACGTCACTATTCGCGTCATTGGCTCCCTATCTATTAAGGAGCTTCCCGAGACCCAAGAGGAACTACGCCGCATGGTCGAAGGGGACAGCCTTGCCCTCGTGAAATAAACCAACACCCGCTCCTAGGCGGGTGTTGTGTTTTGTAGATTCTATAGTATTGTACGAGAGCTGTATTCAGTCGCGATGACTGGTACAAGGATGGGAGAGTATCTTGAGACTCATTCGAAAAAAGATTCCCCGAGGTCGTGAGCCGCGCAAGCAGCCACAAATCACAGGACGAGCGCACGCAACCACAGCGCGCTACCTACGAACGGAAGAGCAAGCAACAGCGTGGGCAACCTCACGAGAGGTAGAAGCGTTTCGAGAAACCCTTCGTGGGTACGAGAACGCTACTCCCGCTTGAATCAGTTATCGCACAAGACGCCGGCATGTTCGCCGGCGTCTTTTTGTTAATCGAAGAAGTCGATGAGGTATTCGTCGAGTTCTCGCTGGTCAAGGTCGTAGAAGGAAGTACCGTCTTCATGGAGGTCGCGTGCCAGATCCTTTCCAACATACCGCCAGTGCCAAGGTTCGTATACATAAAATGCATTGTCAGGAGGGTAGGAGAGTATGAAGCCATGCTTGTATGCGTTTTCCGTAAGCCACTGGTATCCGTCAGTATCATCAAACGAGGTGGTCCATCCGCTCCCCAAGGATTCGGTTGTCAGATCAAGGGTGGTACCAAGCTGATGCTCTGAGTACCCTTGGTCAGCAGAGAATGCATTAGCACCTGAGCCATAGTTCACCAGATACGAGGATTTGAGCTGGGCTTGCTTTTCAAAAGCACGATAGGCAGACACGATGCGAAGCTCGACTCCGTCGTCTTTGGCGTCTTCAAGCATCGCTTCAAGATGGTTCCATGCACCTTGATGGAAATATTCCTCTTTGTTATTAAACGTCCACTCGGTAGGGATTTTAGTGAGCGCAGAAGGGATATAGTTTTCGTTCAAGAAATAAATCTTCGAGTACTTCTGCAAAAGCTCAGGGTCAGTGCGCGCCAGTTTATCCAGTTTCCCAACCGTACCCGATATCTCATCAATACGCTCTTGAAACGCATCATTACGTTCTTTTTCAGCCTCAAGAGCATCTTTGAGTTGAGTATTTTCGCCGCGGACCTGTCCCACCTCTTCGGTGAGAGTAGCGACGGTTGAAGAGGCGGTACTAAGGCTGAGAGCAGTCTCTTGGAGCTTATGATACCCCACAGTAAGGATAATACCCGCCCCAACAACGACCACACCTAGAAGGCCGGAAAGGAGCGTGGTGAGGTTTTTGCCCTTCATATGTTTGGGCATCGTAGCATATTACGTTCTCGGATCCGATTTCGGCCACTCTACAGGGGCAAACCCCTTGCGTTCAAAGGGTGTTGCAGGACGGAGCTTACGCAATTGGCTTTTCGGAACCAGAGGGAGGTGGGGTGTGTCGGTGAGCATATCCGCTATATCCCATAGGTTATCTTCTCGAGTTATCCACGCACTTCCAAAACGAGCAAGGGAAAAAGGCTTCGAATATCCCCGCAACGTCTTCTTTCCATTCTCAAGCATGAAGTATTCGTGGAAATAAGAAAGCGCTAGTTCGCGTGGGGTACGGTAGATAGGATCACGGTAGCGAAGCATGGGATGGTTAGTCTTTGAAATCGCTCCCCATAATCCGTTGACTCGAAAGAGCGCAACCGCGTGGTCTTCATCTTCGGGAGTAGTTGCAAAATGCATAAGCAGGGAAGGATATCCGTGATACGCAAGTATTGCTGCTGCTAACAGTGCACCTTCAAGACAGTGTGCTTTTTTAGTGCGCAACACCATACGCGGGGAGTAGCAGGTTTCTCCCTTTTTCTCGTGGTTTATAGGAAGCTTGTCGAGGAAATCTTGGATGCGGGCGGGGGTATTGAGCTTTCGAAACAACCGCTCTTCTGTTGTGGTTAGACCCTGCATACATCCAAGCCTAGCATTATTCTTGCCAAATATTGACATATGTATAATAATATGATACAATAATATGGGCAAATTGGGCCCGGTACCCTTTCGAGAAGGTACGGAAATGGCAAAATCCCCAACGACTGAAGACGCTTTGCGGCAACGCGAGGCTAACAAGGTCGACGAGCATGTCGGGGGGCGTATGCGAAAGCGACGCCTTCAACTCGGCATGAGCCAAGAACGACTTGCGGAACTCCTCGGTGTTACGTTCCAGCAAGTCCAAAAATACGAGAAGGGCGTTAACCGCATTGCAGCCTCACGGCTCTACAAGGCGGGACACGCACTCGACGTTCCTTTCCAATACTTTGTCAAAGGCCTACCGGCTAGCGGCATAGGAAAACGATAGGGACACCTTGGTGCGCGAGCGAAAGCTCGCGCACCTTTTGTAAGAAAGGTGGCTTCCCTGCGTCTTCTCTTTTATACTAACGACATGCACAAGTACCTACTCACCCTAGTGCTTTCTATCGCGCTTATCCTTCCCGCATCTTCCTTTGCGGCAGCACCCGAAGAACGATTCGAAATATCAGGCTGGATTCCGTACTGGGCAGTCTCTGCAGGAACCCGCTCTGCTAAAAACCATTTCGATGAACTCTCTGCAGTAATGCCGTTTTCGTACTCGGTGCAGTCAAACGGGAAGTTGAAAGATCTTGCGGGTATGGATAAAAGAACGTGGCAGCGCTTTATAGACGACGCTGCTAAAGAAGATGTACGGGTCACCCCAACCGTGATGACCAGTGATGGTGCTATGGTGCACACCCTTCTTTCAGACGCTACAAAGCGCAAGGCGCATATTGAAGAGATCGTCGATATGGTGGAAGACGGAGACTTTGATGGTGTTGATATCGACTACGAAGGGAAGCGTGCAGCAACTCGCACCTATTTCTCTTTGTTCTTGAAAGAACTGAAAGACGAGCTCGACGGCAAGTTCCTTTCCTGTTCGATTGAAGCGCGTACGCCACCTGCTTCGTTGTACCGCGTGATACCCGCAACGATTGAATACGCAAACGATCTACAAGAGATTGGAAAGTACTGTGATCGGGTGAACGTAATGACCTACGATCAGCAACGCGCAGACCTTACGCTTAATGATGCTAAAAAGGGAACCCCCTACTATCCTGTCGCTGATCCTGATTGGGTCAAGAAAGTCATAGAGTTCATGGCACAGGATATTTCCAAAAACAAACTGGTTATCGGAGTTGCAAGCTATGGCCGAGAGGTAGCGGTTACGGTTTCTCCTGACTGGTTCCAGTCCTATGCATCAGTTCGTGCAGTAAACGCGCCGGACGCTTTGAAGACGGCAAAGAAATTCAAAGTGAAGCCTTCAGAGAATAAAGCAGGAGAACAAAGCTTCTCGTATCTTCCAAAGGGAAGCGCTATAAAACTACGAGACTTACCCGAAGCGCCACGAGGAACGTCTTCAGGAGATGAGGTAGCAATGCGTGCTTTAGCGTATGCCAATAAAACAGGGAAGAGTGTCGTCGTGAATCTTGTCTGGTGGTCTGACGCTAACGCCGTTAAAGATAAGGTACAGCTTGCCAAAGAGCTTGGAGTACGCGGAGTTGCACTCTTTAAGATAGATGGGGAAGAAGATAAGAATATTTGGAAACTCTTCTAGTTGACGGTAGGATAGGTTCTTCATGTCAAAAAAAGGAAAGTTTGTCCCCAAGAACTGGAAACTGCTCGTAAAGCGCTCAAGCGCCGGTCTTGGGTTATATGCAGGAGAAACGCTTCCCAAAGGTGCGTGCATCATTGAATACGTGGGTCGGGTCATTTCAAAAGAAGAAGAGTACACCTCAAATAGCAGGTACTTGTTTGAAGTGAATAGCCGCATGACCTTAGATGGTAAACCTAAGTGGAATAAGGCAGGGTATATCAATCACTCGTGTCGCCCCAACGCAGAACCCGAGATCCGCAACAAGCGTATTTTCATCATGGCAAAGCGCACCATCAATGAAGGAGAGGAGATCGTCTATGACTATGGCAAAGAGTATTTTGATGACTACTTTAGTAAAGGACGATGTCGGTGCGAGAAGTGTAAGAAATAACTATACGAAAGCGCCGTATCCATTTCTTGGATACGGCGCGACTTGAGTATTATTCTTGCTGGCTGCTTGCGAGCGTCACTTCTTGGCGCACAACAGACGACTGGTTCTGATCGGTGCAGTCGCCTGAGGTCGTCAGTTGCTCGACCTTTTCGTCGAGAGCGTTTTGAACGCCCGCAGCGTCGAGCCCTTCTTCCCGAGCAACCGTGATCGTGTTTTCAATACGATCAAGCGCGTCGTCAGAACACCGAAATACTGATTCGACTCGAACCAGCACAGTTCTCACTTCTTCAGAAGGCGCATTCTGCGCCTGTGCTTGGTCAACCCCTGCTGCCGCAAGAGCGGCAACGAGCGCGACCGGCAAAAGCCATTTCGGATAGTGCATTTCAGACCTCCATATTCACCCAGCCCGAAGATGGATTATACCCTACATCCCTCTAACTGTAAAGGCTAGAACACCAAGAGAAGAAAGAGGGCAGCAAGGACGATTCGGTACCAGCCAAAAGGCGCAAAGGTGTAGCGGCGTACAAACACTAGGGCGTAGCGAACGATAAAAAGCGCAACAACAAATGCAGTTACGAACCCGAGTGCAAGCAAAGAGAGATTTGCACCCATCAGTGCTTCCGGTGTTTTATACAAATCATATGCAGTTGCCATCACCATCGTCGGTACCGCAAGCAGGAAGGTGAAGGTGAGCAAGGTGGCGCGTGGGACACCAAGCAAAAGGCCTCCAATAACACTGGCACCGCTTCGAGACACTCCAGGAATGACAGCAAACGATTGTGCAGCACCTATGAGAAACGACTGAAGGTAGGTAATGTCCTGTACCTTCGCATCAGTTTCAACACGCCCTCGCATCACATACTCCACCACAATAATCACGACGCCTCCAAGGGCGAGTGCCCACACTACAATCATGGGGTCTCCAATCAGAGCGTCTTTGATGAATCGGTACAGAAAGAATCCAACAAGGCCGGTGGGAATAAAGGCGATGGCAAGCCGTTTGAGGATTTCAATGTCGAGAAAGCTTCGCCAGAAATACACCACAACCGCAAGAATGGACCCCAACTGTATCGCTATTTCAAATGACTTAAACGCTTCCGTTTGAGGGATGCCCAACAACTCTGCAGCAAGAATGAGATGCCCAGTCGAGGACACGGGTAGAAACTCGGTAAGTCCTTCAATAATACCGAGCACGATACTTTCAAGATAGGTCACGAAAAGAATTGTACGCCAAAGAAAGAACCCGCGCGAGAGCGGGTTCAGGTATTAGGGCGTACAACGCACCGTGTCTTGGTATAAGTTGAGCTTTTTTCGAAGCTGTACATAGACCATTCCTTCGGTAACGCCACTTGCCCCTTCTTTTGGATAGTATGTGGTGCTGTGCTCTGACTTAATAACCAGATCTTTGTCCTTTTCAAGAATATAGGCTTCAACGCAGGGGATGCTGCAGAATCTTTCCTGCCACGCCCCTTCTCCGTTAGCTACCGTAAACTGTGAATAGGATTGCTGGGTACAGTGCGCACAGCATATCTCTTCGATATCCATCCGTGCCTCCCTTTGGTATTGCGAGGTTCCGCTCTCACTTTAGCACGGGGGACAATCTACGTGTCTTTAAATACATCGTTAACCCAATCAATGAAATCGTCGGAGTTCGGTGTACTACTGCCCGAGGGTCTTTATATGAGCAGGCAGCCAATCCATGACTTTCTTGCGGTGTTGGTCTAGGGACCATGCGTTGTCGGCACGAAAAAGAGCATTATGGTCTTTACGGAATTGACGAAGCAGGGGAGCAGATGCCTGAGGGAATTGAGTAGGCAGGTCCTCGTTATAGCAACGGAGGAATTCCGAAAGGGAGAGTGATTTTTCACAGCGCATGCGATCAACATCCGGTGTTTTCATTGGTTTCAATATACCATGGAGTTGTAACTTCCGCAAGAGATACCACAGCCGCCCCGTATATACGGGGCGACTTAGTCAAAGAGAATGTCAGTAGTGCTAACGCTTACCGCGCTTCTTGGCAGCTTTTGCCTCAAGCATTGCTTTCTTTGCCGCGAGACGCTTCTTGGTCTTGTGAGGACGCTTATACACTTTCTTGGGGCTGACACCGTGATGATTAGGCATAGATATGAGGGTTAGTGCTTCTAAGATACTACGTCTTTGCAGTACTCGCGAGTAATGGGTGGGTAACAACACGTACTCTCTTAAAGAGACGTTGAAGAGGTTATCCCCTTCATGATGTGTAGTAAATACGCCATAAGACAACAAATCTATCTTTTAGTCAAAATCTGTGATCCTGAATTCAATATTGAAACGCACCACCCCAGACTTCTAATGGTGTCTTCCATCCCAGTCGTTTCCTTGGTCGACTGTTCAAAGCATACTCCACTGCGGCAATCTCTTCGTCCGATATGAGGG